>ERZ1034691.2101-NODE-2101-length-11479-cov-12.160977_pt1 | contig 11479 bp, 8 predicted proteins | sample MGYA00520638_ERZ1034691 | MGnify/ENA primary metagenome ERZ1034691 (study PRJEB33766, sample SAMN09781763) | gut metagenome | biome: gut microbiome | host: Homo sapiens | place: Madagascar | study: EMG produced TPA metagenomics assembly of the PRJNA485056 data...
CAAACTGAAAAAGCAACTAATGCGGTGAATTCACCTTAACTTAATAGCATTACCCCGAAGGGGGAAGCAAGACGTTACGTAGCTAACGATTTCTTTAACTTAATAGCATTACCTTGATGGGGGATGAGATCTTTGCTCGAATGAGGAATGAGGAATGAGAAATGAAGGTGGCGGCTTTGCCGAGATCGATGACGAGGTCGCAGATGTTCTGGCATTCGTTATCTCACATACGACGTTTCTCGCCGCTCAGGATGACGAAACGGGGCGATGCCCGAAGGTTTGCGATGCAGGTTTCCCCCGTATCGCCAGCCTTCCCCTCGAGGGGAAGGTGCCCCGCAGGGGCGGATAGGGTATTGGCGGCATGCAAGCGAGCGGGGAGGAGTGTCTCAAGCAGGCGATTTATGAAAGCACCCGAGCGCCGCTCCGCGTCGATTTTGGTAAAGGGGGCGATGCCCGAAGGTTATTGAGATGACAGGCTTCCCGTTTGGGGGCTCCTGACATCGACCACTTGAATGCGAATGACAAAGATTTGAGGGCTTCGCTCGAAATGACGATAAGGGAGTCGGATGTCTCCAAGCCACTAGTCACCAGCCACTCCTAATCCCTAGCCACTAGTCCCTAGCCACTAGTCCCTAGCTACTAGAATCCAGTCCCCAGTCACTAGTCACTATTTAGGCATGCCTTTCGATAGCCAGAAGGCATGTGCATAAATGACGGTTCCTCTATATAATAGAGCCAATGGCCGGTCTTGGCAAGAGGCGGCGCGCTTGCAAGGCAGGTTGTCAGGAATGATATAATAAGGAATATATGTAGCAGGCCATCCGGCGGCTTCGGGGCGCAGAGATGATTTCCCTTTTCCCCGATCGCTGCCCTTCGTCTGCCGGGTAAGAGGTATATATGAAAAAAATAGATATGACGCATGGACCGATCGGAAGGAAAACGATCCGTTTTGCGCTGCTCCTGGCACTGACGGGCATGCTGCAGCAGGTGTTCAATACCATCGACACCATCATCATGGGGCAGTTTGTCGGGAAGGAAGCGATGGCGGCTGTCGGGAGCAATACGCCCATCATCAGCCTCATCGTGACATTTTTCATCGGTATTTCGATCGGGGCGAATGTCGTGATCTCCCAAATGACAGGGAAGGGAGATCGGGAGGGGGTCCATCGGGCGGTCTTTTCGACGCTTGCCTTTGCGCTTGCCGCAGGGATCGTGATGACTTGTCTGAGCGAAGCTGTCGCGGAGCCGCTGCTCTCGCTGCTTCAGGTGCCGGAGGCGCTCATGCCGCTCTCCGCAGAGTATCTGCGCATTTTTTTCTTGGCTCTGCCGGGGATCCTGGTCTATAATTTTGCGTCTGCCATCTTCCGAAGTCAGGGAGATACGAAGACGCCCCTCTTCTGTCTGGCGGTGGCAGGGGTCATCAAGGTCATCATCAGCTACACGCTGGTGGCGTTTTTTCATCAGGGCGTGGCAGCTGTGGCGATCTCTACGACATGTGCGACGCTTCTTTCTTCCGCCATGCTGGTGACGATCCTGCTTCGCAGCACGCATGTGATCCATCTGGAATGCAGGGCATCGTTCTTTGATCTGTATATTTTGCGGGAGATCCTGCGCATCGGCACACCGGCCGGGGTGCAGGCGGCGGTCTTCTGTCTGTCGAACATCGTGATCCAGTCGGCGATCAACAGCCTTGGCGCGGATGTCATGGCGGCATCGGCGGCGGCGTTCAATCTGGATATTCTTTGCTATATCTTTGTCAATGCGTTCGGGCAGGCATGTACGACATTCGTCGGGCAGAACTATGGGGCCGGCGACATGGCGCGCTGCCGCCGCGTCGGGGTCATCACCACCTTGCAGAATCTGGTCGTCTGCGTCATCATTGGAGCGCCCATCCTGTATTTTTCGCCATCACTGCTTGCGCTTTTTACCAGCGATGTGATGGTCATCAGCTATGGCGTCACCCGCATGGGCTATATCATTCTGGCGGAGCCTTTGAATCTGGCCATCGAAATGATCTCCGCCTATCTCCGCGGCTTTGGCAATTCACTGTCTCCGGCGCTCATCACGATCGTCGGGATCTGCGGATTCCGTATCCTGTACATGTGGGCCGTATTTCCTGCCATCCCCAGCTTTGACTGCCTGATGACGGTGTATCCGCTGAGCTGGTTCGTCACGGCCGTCGGACTTTCTGTCTTGCTTTTCAAGACGCGAAAGAAGTATATTTCGGGGTGACTGGTGACTGGTGACTGGTGACTGGTGACTGGATTCTAGTAGCTAGGGACTAGTGGCTAGGGATTAGTGGCTAGGGATTAGGAGCTTCGAGTGACTGGTGACTAAATACAACATTCGGGTATCATCATGATTTATGCGCTGCACCACCCCCTCTGAACCCTCTGAACCCATTTCCCCTGTTTCACAAATCATCAAGGGACAGCACATCCCCGGGGCTAACCCTAACAAAGGAGACTTTCTAATGATCCATGAAAGCATTCTTCTCAAGCAGAAAACGCTTGAAGCACATTTGAAAACACTTGGCTCGGTCGCCGTCGCTTTTTCCGGCGGTGTGGACTCGACCTTTCTTCTTCATGAAGCCTCTAAGGTGCTCGGCGATCAGGCTGTCGCGGTGACGATGAAGCTCAATTCCGTCCCCGCGCGTGAGATCGAAGAGGCGAAGGATTTCTGCACGTCCCGCGGCATCCGGCAGGTGATTGTGGAAAGGGACCAGTTCGCTGCGCCGGGCTTTGCTGACAATCCGAAGGATCGCTGCTACTGGTGCAAGACCTATCTCTTCTCGTCTCTTGGCGAGCTGGCGAAGGAGCATCAGATCGCTTATATCATCGACGGGACAAATTTCAGTGATACGAAGGGCTATCGTCCCGGGCTGAAAGCGCTGGCCGAGCTGGGCGTCGTGAGCCCTTTGAAGGAGGCGGGGCTTACGAAGGAGGAGATCCGCATCCTGTCGGAGAAGGAAGGACTTCCCACATGGAATAAGCCATCCTTTGCGTGCCTGGCGACACGTTTCCCCTATGGCACGAGGATCACGGAGGCGAAGCTCCGCGCGGTCGAATCGGCGGAGCAGCTGCTTTTCGATCTGGGCTTTACGCAGTTTCGCGTGCGCTGCCATGGAGATATCGCCCGCATCGAGGTGCTCCCCGCGCAGCTCCCAAAGCTCGTGGAAAATCGTGAGGCAGTCATCGCGCGCTTTCATGCGCTGGGCTTTCGCTTCGTGACGATGGACCTGGAAGGGTTCCGCTCGGGGTCGATGGATGGGAAATAGGGACTGGTGGCTAGTGACTAGTGACTAGGGATTAGGAGCCTCGAGTAACTAGTGACTGGTGACTTGAATATTACTTTCGGGCATCGCCACTATTTATACTCCGTGGCGCTTCCATATTTTTATGCGCCGCACTATCATTTCGCATTTCTCATTTCTAATTTCTCATTCAAGCGAAACTTTCAAACGCAATCAAAGGGCAGCACGCTCCGTGGACTAACCCTGAACCCTGAACCAACAACAAATCAACCAAAGGACACATATATGAGTATTCAAGAGATATTGACCCAAGTGAAGTCCGGCGCGCTGTCGCTCTCTGCGGCAGAGGCGCTCATCCGTGAGAATCCGGCGGAGCGATCCTATGAGGAAATGGGATTTGCCAAGCTCGATACGGATCGGAAGAAGCGTTCCGGCTTTGCAGAAGTGATCTACTGCCAGGGGAAATCTGACGAATTCATCGGACAGATCTTCCGAAGGCTCTATGAGGTGGAGGGGGAAGTCTTCGGCACCCGCGCCTCTCCCCACCAGTATGAGATCGTGAAGGAATTCCTGCCGGAGATCTCCTATGACCCGGTGTCGCATATCCTGAAGCTGGAAAAGGAGAAGGAGCACATCGGCTGCGTGGCCATCTGCACGGGCGGCACGGCAGATATTTCTGTCGCAGAGGAAGCGGCACAGACGGCAGAGTACTTCGGGACGCATGTCGAACGTGTCTATGATGTGGGCGTCAGCGGCATCCACCGCATCCTTTCGAAGGAGGCGATCGTGCGCCGCGCGAACTGCGTCATCGCGGTGGCAGGCATGGAAGGGGCGCTCGCCTCGGTCATCGGCGGACTTGTGAAGAATCCCGTCATCGCGGTGCCGACGTCGGTGGGCTATGGCGCCAGCTTCCACGGCCTTTCGGCGCTCTTGACGATGATCAATTCCTGTGCGAACGGCATCGTCACCGTCAATATCGACAATGGCTTCGGCGCCGGCTATGTGGCGACACAGATCAACCGATTGGCGGAAATGGGACGGATTTGAAAGTAACCATATCGTCCTATTTCTTGTTATGATTACGTGCCATAATTAAGAATGAGGAATGAAGGTGGCGGCTTCGCCGAGATCGAGGGCTCAGGTCGCAGTTGTTCTGGCATTCGTTATCTCAAGTGCGACGTTTCTCGCCGCTCAGGATGACGAAACGGGGCGATGCCCGAAGGTCGTATTCAAGTCACCAGTCACTTGAAGCTCCTAATCCCTAGCCACTAGTCCCTAGCTACTAGAATCCAGTCACCAGTCACTCCTGATTCCAACCAATAATCAACAACCAACAAGGAGAAACCATATGGGAAAAACATTATACCTTGAAACTTCCTCCGGCATCAGCGGAGATATGTTCGTTGCAGCGATGATCGACCTCGGTGCAGACCCGGAGGCACTGGAACGCGCGCTGAATTCCATCCCCGCGGACGGTTTCATGGTGGAGATCTCCAGCGTCAAGAAATCCGGCATTGCGTGCTGTGATTTCAATGTCATTCTGGATGCTGCCCATGAAAATCATGACCATGATATGGCCTACCTCTATGGCCCGGCACCGGTCAGCTCGGCAGCTCCGCAGGAGGAAGCACATCACTGCCACTGTCACGAGGACGAGGAAGCGCATCATTGCCATTGTCATGAGGACGAGGAAGTGCCTCATTGCCATTGCCATGAGGACGAGGAAGCGCATCATTGTCACTGCCATGAGGACGAGGAAGCGCATCATTGTCACTGCCATGAGGACGAGGAAGCGCATCACTGCCACTGCCATGGGGACGAGGAAGCGCATCACTGCCATTGCCACGAGGACGAGGAAGCACATCATTGCCACTGCCATGAGGACGAAGAAGCGCATCATTGCCACGGACACGGAGGCGAAGAGTCTCATCATCATCATGATCATGAGCATCACCACCACCACGGACGCCATCTGGCAGAGATCTTAGACATCATCGACGCGACAGACATGACAGACTCGGCGAAAGCACTGGCGGGCAAAATGTTCCGCATCGTAGCGGAAGCAGAGTCTCTCGCCCATCATATGCCGCTGGAAGAGGTGCATTTCCATGAAGTCGGCGCCATCGACTCCATCGTAGATATCATTGCCGCGGCGGTCACCTTTGACAGCCTGGGGATCACGGATGTCATCATCCCCTGCCTCACCGAGGGCAGAGGCACCGTTCGCTGCCAGCACGGCGTGCTGCCCGTCCCCGTCCCGGCGACCATGAATATCATCGAAGCCTACGATATGCCGCTCACCATCATGGAGGCGAAGGGGGAATACGTCACGCCGACCGGCGCAGCCATTGCGGCTGCCATCTGCACGACGCACCAGCTGCCGAAAGCCTTCCGCATCGTGGCGACAGGCCTTGGCGCAGGCAAGAGAGCCTACACCGAGCGCACGAATATCCTTCGCGCATACCTCATCGAAGGGAATGCCATGGAAGAGGGCAAGGATGAGATCGTGAAGCTCGAGACCGACATCGACGACAGCACCGGCGAAGCACTCGGCTATACCATCGACCGCCTCATGCAGGCCGGCGCGCTTGATGTCCATTACAGCCCGGTCTACATGAAGAAGAACCGTCCCGCGTGGGAGCTCACCGTGATCTGCAAGAAGAGCAGGATGGAAGAGCTTGAGGACATCATCTTCAAAGAAACGACGACCATCGGTATCCGCGAATTTCCGAGCGTCATGCGCTCCATCCTTCGCCGCAACCAGAAGCAGGTGGAAACGCCCTTCGGCATCGCGGAGGTGAAGGAAGTCGCTCTCCCCGGGGAGAGACGCTTCTACCCCGAGTATGAATCGGTGAAGGCCATTGCAGAAAAAAACCATCTGCCCTTTGCGGAGGTATATCATCTCGTGAAGGCGCTGGCGGAACAAAACGAGTAGTGGCTGGGGACTAGTGACTAGGGATTAGTGGCTGGTAGCTAGGGATGAGTAGCTAGGGATTAGGTTTGCGATACGAGAAAACCGCTAGTTTCAAACCTTCGCGGCGCTTCCATATTTTTATGCGCCGCACCACCACCGTTGAACCTGTTGAACCTGTTGAACCCGCTGAACCTCTTTCGCACGTAATCAAAGGGCGACACGCCTCAAGGGCCAACCCTGAATGTATTTCATAATCTCTTCAAGAATTTTTCGATAGCCCCGTGAAGCGCGTCTTCGCGGGGCTTTTTGCTGCAGCAGACAAATTGTTCACTTTTTCAAGTGAAAAATGGTGTATAATAGAACCAAGTAGACATGTCAGATCGTTTGATGAGAAAATCTGTCCGAAAGAACTCTGCGTGTGGATCAGGAGCCCGGGGCATTTGCCGCCGATAAAGTAGATCGGCAGGATGGATGCAGCGATCGCCTGAGAAATGAGCAGACTCTCTTTCATGAGCTTCGTCTCCGAAATTTTTCGACTGTGAGACGGAGGATCCGGGAGCGTTTTCCCGTGCTTCACAGGGAAGGCCTTTGGGATGCTCTGTCTGTCCTCTCCGGTAAATCTGTCTAGCCGGTGCGGAAGAACGCAAAGGAAAGAAAGAACGAGGGCGGCCTCGCAGCGTGACATGACTCCCAAGGCACCAGAGTCGGGGGCTGTAGAAGTCATAGCGCATCTGCGTTTCCGTGCGCCTTTTACCAAGGCTTGCTCTTCTTTTCCGCATGAGGTCAGTGCTTTCCTTATGTGTTCCTGTATGATTTTTCATCCTGCGCTCCCATCTCTCCTTGCCGGCTGCGGTCCGGCAGAGTGAAACCGGCTGTCAACGGTGAATCTCTGAGGAACATAGGCTTGTTCCGTTCCGCATTCTCATAGGATCATAGTCCTATGGTCTTATGACTAGACCATTCCGAAGACTCCAAAAATACAGCCCGCACCGGCCGCCATCCGGTGCGGGTATTTAAATGGGGAAAAAGGGCGGGAGGGAGAAGGCGCTTTCCTGTCTCTCATACATTTTCTTTACGATCCTCGGCGGTATTTCAACTTTTCTATGGAAATACCGCGTTTTTTAATGAAAGTTTTTCTTCCTCTATACAGAAGCCTGTCATATTTATTGCAGTAATGCCTTACAGTGATTATAAACACAGCAAGAGAAGCGGTGACAGTGGCGCGAGAAAAGCATCGATGGCAGGCATCCTTTCTCTTTGCAATTTTAAAGGAGAAAATAATGAGAAAACATATCATGAAAGCAGCAGTTCTCGGTCTTCTGGCCGGCGGTGCCATTCTGGGGGGCGTCTTTCAGGCACAGGCATCGGATATTCGCATTCTTCCGGTAGATACCGCAAAATTCTGGAGCGGCGCACGTTTCGACTTTGATGTCGAAGTCTCCAATGCGAAAAACCTTCAGAATGTCGACGTGACGATCAACGGCGTTCCGGCTGAAAAGTTCTTCGGCAAGAAAGCGGTAGTGAAGGATCTTGGCAATGGCGTCACCTCGTTCCGTATCGATGACGTGACCTTTGCGAAGCCGGGCAAGGTGGAAGTCGCAGCTTCCGCAAAGGACAGCCTCGGCGTTTCCAAGGCGGCTGCTTCCTATCAGGTCGTTCACGAAGTCGCACAGAAGAAAGCCAAGAATGTCATCCTCTTCGTCGGCGACGGCATGTCGCTGCAGGCGCGTGAAGTGGCCCGCATCCTTTCCAAGGGCATGACGAATGGCAAGTATAATGACCTGCTCGCGATGGAAAAGCTCGCGCACAATGCAGTCATCACCACGTCCGGCTATGACTCCCTCGTCACCGACAGTGCAAACTCCGCTTCCGCTTACGCGACCGGTCACAAGTCTGTCGTCAATGCCATGGGCGTTTACGAAGACTCCACCAAAGATCCGCTTGATGATCCGAAGGTAGAAAATGTCTCGGAAATCCTGAAACGTACCCGCGGCATGTCTATCGGCCTTGTCACACAGGCGGAATCCACTGATGCGACACCGGCGGCGATGGTCGGCCACACCAGAAGAAGAGCGGCGCAGGATTTCCTCGCGAAAGACTATCTCGAAGACTACCATAGACCAGATGTCATCCTGGGCGGCGGCTCGGCTCGCTACATTCCGAAGGATGTACCCGGCTCCAAGAGAAAAGATCAGGTGAATGTCATCGAAGAATTCAAAAACAAGGGCTATACCTTCGTCGATAACTCCACTGACCTCATGAAGGCACCGACAGACAAGCCGCTCCTCGGCCTCTTCCATACCAGCACGATGAATGTTTACATCGATCGTGAAATGGAGAAGAATCCGAAGGTGCTGAAGGGCTTCACGGACCAGCCGAACCTGATGAACATGACAAAGAAAACGCTGGATATCCTCTCCAAGAATCCAAATGGCTTCTTCGCAATGATCGAAGGTGCTTCCATCGATAAGCAGCTCCATGTCATGGACTGGCAGCGTTCGGCTTACGATACCATCGAATTTGATAAATCCATCGAATATGCGGAAAACTGGGCCAAAGAGCATGGCGATGATACCCTGATCATCGTTTTGGCAGATCATGCACACGGCATGTCCATCAGCGGTACCTACCATGAAAGAGATGGCAAGAAGGGTACACAGGCAGTCAGAGTGTATGCTGATTCCATTTTCCCGACCTTCAAGGATGCCAATAAAGATGGCTTCCCGGATAACCCGGATCCGGATGTCACCCTCGCTATCCAGTATGCCAACCATCCGGAATACTATGAAAACTATCATTTCATGAAGACCCCGACCCCGCCGGCGCTGGCTACCAAGGAAACCAAGGAAGAAGCTGTGCAGAACGGTGAAAAGGTGGAATACCATCAGGTGACCACGGCTTCCTCCAAGGCAAATCCGGCTCGCATCCATCCGGGGGATCCGGCAGAGCTCATGCCGGCCAATACGCCGAAGTCTGATCCGCAGGAATGCCATTCCGCCGACGACATTCTTCTCAATGCCGGCGGCCCCGGCTCCGAATATTTCCACGGCACCATGGATAATACCGAAGTCTTCTTCGGTATCATGAGAGCCTTGGGGATCGATGGAAATAAAAAAGCAAAATAAGATATAGGTTGATGGGTTCAGGTTGATGGGTTCAGGTGGTGTGCGAAATTTCTCTATCCCCTTCCCCTGGAAGGGGAACGCCCGAAGGGTAAGGGGTTGGTCTCCCTACCCAAAGCGCGAAGCCAACCTCCGCCCCTTTGGGGCACCTCCTTCCAGAGGAAGGAGGGAGACGGAATGTGCCTCACCAACCCGAAGTTTGAAAGCAGGTGTGAGTGGCTAGGGATTAGGGATTGGGGATTAGGGATTAGGAGTGACTAGTGACTAGGAGACTAGGAGACATCAGACTCTCGTATCGTCATTTCGAGCGAAGCGAGAAATCTTTCTTGCAGACCGCTAAACGAAGGATGTGTGAAAGCAGAAATACGTAGCACCAAGGCGTCGTTTCCGGACCGGTGCTTATGTGATACTGACCGCAGTGTAAGGGAAACGCTGATTAAATCGCAGAGTCAGATTTTACAAGAATTTTTATACATAGCTTCGTCATAACCTTCCTTAAATAGCTCGCTATTCTCGTCAGGTTATTCCTTGCTATGCATAAAGATTCAAGAGTAAAATCTGACAACGATTGAATCAGTGTTTCCCTAGTCAGCATTTCCTGAACCAAAGGAGTTTTTATGGCTATTTTGACATTGACCTGTCCTGCCTGCCAGAAGCTGTTTTCATTCACGACGCATCCTGCTTTTGATACCGGAGAGGATGCCTCGATCGCAGAGAAGGTGCGGACAGGCGAGGCATTCGTAGGAGCGTGTCCGCACTGTGGTCACGCGGAGCATTATTCTTATTCTTTCTTATATAAGGAAAGGGAAAGTCACGCGCTTCTCTACTACGCGGATAACGAGGAGGATTTCCGGAAGGCCTGCGCCATCATGACGGGACGCGATCCATCCGTACCGTGGGCAGGCATCGCTGACTGGAGCCGCCGTGTAGTGGCAAACCGTCAGGTGCTGCTGGAAAAGCTGCTGCTGCTTGACCTTCATCTGGATGACAGGGTCATAGAGATCATGAAGGTGCTGGCACATTCCTTCCTGCAGAAGCAGAAGCCGGGTCTCTCGGTCGATGCCATCTGGTTCGAACGCGGCGCGGACGGCCGCACGGGCTACTGCCTGTATCAGGATGGCAAGATCGTCTGCGCGTATGCGTTCGATGCTGCGATGTACGAGCAGGTGAAGCAGCAGCTCTCGCCTGCTTTTGCGGAAACGGAGCGTGAGGACATCCTGATCGATGCGTCCTGGGCAGCAAAGCTCTTAAAAAAGGCCGGCGTGGGAATATAGATACTTAGGGAAACGCTGATTAAATCGCAGAGTCGGATTTCACATGGATTTTTATACATGGCTTCGTCATCATCTTCCTTAAATAGCTTGCTATTCGCGTCAGATGATTCCTCGCTCTGTATAAAAATCCAAGAATGAAATCTGACAACGATTTAATCAGTGTTTCCTTAGAAATGCGGAGGGAGTGAGAAAAACGTGAGCGCAGATGGCATGCGCGTTTCCATACCGCCTCGCCTGCTATTGATTCCTCGCCAGCAGCTGCCAAAAAAGCCGATGTGAAATAACGATCATCTCATTTTCGCGTTCAATCTGCCGCGGGGGACTTGCAGCTCTCATAGGAGTGACCGGGAAACCTTATCCCAGCTGTCTTTCATGCCATAGTCACCCTATCCGCCCCTTTCGGGCACCTTCCCCTAGAGGGGTAATGCTATTAAGTTAAGGAAATCGTTAGCTACGTAACGTCTTGCTTCCCCCTTCGGGGGAAGTGCCGAAGGCAATAGGGGCATGCTAGCGGTATAGCGTGCTATGTTGAATAGTCCGATGCTATCGATATTCCAACACTTTCATGCAATACCGCTACGTAGCCCCCTCACCCCTTCGGGGAGCTCCCCCGATGGGGAGCCAAGAACGTTCTGCCGCTTAACTTAATAGCATTACCCATCAGGGACGGCTGTGTTCGTCGATAGCGGTGCTCTCGTATCGCAGCCTTCCCCATTGGGGAAGGGGGACCGCGCCAGCGGTGGATAGGGTGCTCTCGTAAACGACGCACTTGAGACGATCTTTCCCACTCTTTTTCATACCGCTTTCCCCATCCAACCTCCGCCCCTTCGGGGCACCTCCTTCCATAGGAAGGAGGGAGCATCCACGCGAGCCCCTTCCCTTGGAGAGGCCGCTGAAAAACCCCTTGAAAAATGAG
>ERZ1034691.2104-NODE-2104-length-11462-cov-5.084247_pt1 | contig 11462 bp, 8 predicted proteins | sample MGYA00520638_ERZ1034691 | MGnify/ENA primary metagenome ERZ1034691 (study PRJEB33766, sample SAMN09781763) | gut metagenome | biome: gut microbiome | host: Homo sapiens | place: Madagascar | study: EMG produced TPA metagenomics assembly of the PRJNA485056 data...
TGTCTTAAAGGTATATCCTCCGACAGAATATTCCTTTGACGGATTCTTTGATTCGTTTTTTGCCATATTATTCCTCATTTCTGAGCGACTTTGTCGCGAAGAGGCGATGAGAAATTCGCGCAGGCGATTTCTCATCTGCCATCATAGGGATTTGCTTTCGCCCAGAAACAAATCCCTGTGTGAAAATAAGCACATCAGTGTTATTTTTCACACTATCCACATTTCTGAGCGACTTTGTCGCTAATTTACTATTATTTTACTTATTGTGTGCTTTAAAGTCAATAAAAGTCACAAGATAATTCTTGACGAAGCCGTTACCGCGTGCTATAGTAGTAAATAATCAGCGTTATGACTGGTTGACCGAAAATATTCCGGTGTATACACTCGGGGTAGTAAAGGTTTCGACAGGGGTTTTGAAGCTGGTGAAGCTATCCGCAGGTGATGCGTCAACTCACAAATCTAAATATAAACGCTAACGAAAATTTAGCTTACGCTGCCTAGTTGCAGCAGTCTGACCTAGAGTACCCGTACTTTAGGACCCAGGCTTCGACTATACGGGAAACGACGCCGGTAAAGCTTTGAACCGGTGGGCGTATTATGAAGCTACTAAAGGTATCAGGGTGTTGATTTCCTGCTACTGGAGGGAATGAGGGTTTACCCACAATAACCAACTATGATAGTAGAAGAACAGTGAATGGGCTTTTGGACACGGGTTCGACTCCCGTCTACTCCACTATTAAAAAAGGCTTTGAAATACCGTATTTTATGGTGTTTCGGGCTTTTTTTATTGCCATTTTACAGTATTTTAAACCGTTTTAAACCGTCTTAAATTAAGAAAAGTGTTGTCAAAAGTGTTGTCAAAATTCAGGCTATTGTAATCATCAAAACGGCTCATCCTATAAACTGAAACGGACGAAGCTAAAAATATCAGCAATGTATCGGAATAAACGTGAAAGTAAAAAGGAACGCATTGACTAAAATTTACACCACCGCTCTGCAGAACCGATAATCTGCCCTGCAAAGCGGTGATGTTTTTATTTTATAGTTTTCTGCTTTTATTAAATTACAACGGGCTGTATATGTTTAATAGAGATTGCGTACTTTAAATTCTTTCTCTGCCTCCCGCTTCTGATCCTTCTTTGCAATGGAATCACGCTTATCGTAGAGCTTTTTACCACGACCAAGTCCGATTTCCATTTTCACACGGCCTTTGCTTAAATAAACCTGCAATGGCACAATTGTATATCCTTTCTGCGCAATCTGTCCGGCAAGCTTGTTGATTTCGCTCTGGTGCAGTAATAGCTTTTTCGGGCGGAGCGGGTCTTTATTAAAAATGTTGCCTTTTTCGTAAGGTGTAATATTCATATTATTAATAAATACTTCGCCGTTCTGAATCTGAATATACGCCTCCTTAATAGAGCATTTTCCCATGCGGATAGATTTCACTTCCGTTCCGTGCAGAACCAGTCCTGCCTCGTATTTATCCTCTATAAAATAATCAAAATAGGCCTTTTTATTATTGGAAATCAGTCGGTTTGCGTTTTTTTGTTCTGCCATTCTCCCATTCTCCTTCTGATAATTCAAAATCAATCGTTCTTAAAATTTTATTGGTTGCAACAACTTTGACCGTGACCTTCTGTCCGAGTTTGAAGGTTCTTCCGGTGGTTTCATTAACCATTTCGTAATGGTTTTCGTCATAAATGTAATACCCGTCCCGCAGCGATGTCACAGAAACCATGCCTTCAATCGTGCTTGGCAGTTCCACATACATGCCCCATGCCGTCATTCCGGAAATCACGCCGTCGAATTCTTCGCCCATGTGTTTTTCCATATATTCAACCATTTTGACTTTATCGGTATCACGTTCTGCATCATCGGCACGCCGTTCCGTTGTGCTGGTATGCTTTGCCACCTCCGGCAGAAGATTCTGATAGTGTTTGAAACGTGTCTGTTTCAATCCACCGTGCAGATTTTCTTTAATAATCCGGTGAATCTGCAAATCCGGGTATCTGCGGATTGGAGACGTAAAATGACAGTAATATTTTGCTGCAAGTCCGAAGTGTCCGACACATTCTGTTGTGTACTGTGCTCTTTTCATTGAACGCAGTGTCAGACGTGCAATCAGATTTTCCTCGTCTGTTCCGTCAATTTTTTCTAAAAGCTTTTGCAGTTCCTTTGGATGAATTTCATCACCGGTATGAATAGAATATCCAAAATTATTAATAAAAGTACTTAATTTCTGAATCTTTTCCATATCCGGATTCTCATGGCTTCTGTATAAGAATGGTATTTCCTGCCAGAAATAATCCTCTGCAACCGTTTCATTAGCTATCAGCATAAATTCCTCGATGATTTTGGTCGCAACATTTCTGTCATACGGCTTGACTTCCAAAGGATGACCGTCCTTATCCAAAATAATCTTCGTTTCAGGAAAGTCAAAATCAATTGAACCGCGCTGAAAACGTTTCTTTCTTAAAATTGCCGCAAGTTCTCCCATGCGTTCAAACATCGGAATAAGTTCTTTGTATTCTTCAATCACAGAAGCCTCTTTATCGACAAGAATTTTCTTTACATTCGTATAAGTCATACGGCGGTTGACATTGATTAATGTTTCACAAATGCGGTGTCCCACCACATTTCCTTTATTATCAATGTCCATTATACAGCTCAACGCCAGACGGTCACAGCCCTGATTTAAGGAGCAGATTCCATTTGACAATTTGTGAGGAAGCATCGGGATAACACGGTCTACAAGGTATACACTCGTTCCGCGTTTATAGGCTTCCTTATCCAGTATGCTGTTTTCCGTGACATAGTGACTGACATCCGCAATATGCACGCCGAGCTGGTAGCCCTTTTCATTTGCAGTCAGCGTAATAGCATCATCAAGGTCCTTGGCATCCTCGCCATCAATCGTAACCGTATCAACATCGCGGAAATCAACACGCCCCGCCTTGTCCTTTTCATCTACCTCATCGGGAATATTTTTTAAATACTGCATGACCGCATCCGGAAATTCCACCGGTAAATCATAGGCTTTAACAATAGACAATACATCGGTGCCGGGGTCATTGATATGACCGATAATATCAATGACCTGACCTTCCGGGTTCTTGCCGTGACTGCCGTAATTGGTAATTTTTACGACAACCTTATGACCATTCATTGCACCCATTGATTTTTCCTGCGGCACAAAAATATCAACCGGAATTTTTCCATTATCCGGTACAACAAATCCGTATGTTCTGTTTTTTTGAAATGTACCGACCAGCTCGGTAAGCTGATGCTCAAGCACACCGATAATTTTCCCCTCACAGCGCCTGTTACCCTGCTTCTTATGGGTAATCGTCACCTTTACTTTATCCATATGGAATGCGCCTCCGGTGTCCGATTCCTGAATAAAAATATCTTCATCCCAGCCGTCTACCGTAACAAAGCCGAAACCTCTCCTGGTGCTGGTAAATATACCGACAACTGCCGTATTATCCGGTTTTCCGTATTTTCCTTTCTTTGAAATGCCAATTGTTCCGTCACTGACTAAGCTGTCTAATACCTCCTGAAGTTCTCCTCTTTGTGATTTTGGAATCTGCAAAAGAATCGCAATTTCCTTTGTTTTCATCGGTACATAAAATTCATTTTCCAAAATCAATTCAGCGATTAACTTTTTACGTTTTTCAAGCTGTTCTTTATTCATTCTCCACCGAGCCTTTCCTGATGCGCTTTTATTTACTGATAATTTCTGACGTTAGAGGCATCTACCTTTTCAAACGGAACCCATACGTACTTTTCATTTTCCGCAGCACCGTCCAAATCCTTGATACTGCCGCCCTGTGCCAGAATCTTTCCTGCCTGAATCAGGCGTTCTCCTTGTCCTGTTGCAGACTGGTAAACCGTAAAGTTCATTGTACCGTTGGTAATTGCCGCACAGCCGTCAGCCGTTGCATCAATTCCTAATATTAAAATGTCATTTCTTCCTGCTTTTTTACATGCGTCCGCAACACCTAACGCCATGGTATCATTGTTACAAATAACGGCGTTGCATTTCTGATTCGTCTTTAAAAATATTGTAAACAGTTCTTCGGCACGGGTCTGGTCCCAGTCCGCATGGTCTTCAAACACATAATGAACCGTTTTGCCGGATGTATTCAGCGTATTTTTAACGGCATCCGTTCTGCCCTTTGTTGCGGAATGACTGTCCGGTCCTTTAATGATTGCTACATTTAATTCTGAAAGCGACTTTAACTGCTCTAAAACATATTCTGCCTGATACCGTCCCGCATCTGCTTCATTTGAGCCTACATAAATGTATTTTCCGGCTTTTAAGCGGGAAGCGTCCGGTGACGTGTTAAAAAATACAATCGGAATATCGCCTGCCAGTGCTTCCAGTTCCAGCGCCGTATCGGCATCAACCATATTACATAAAATAACGTCATATTTTTCGGATACGGCTTTTTTAATATGTTCAACCTGCTTTTCAATGGAACTTTCCGCGTCCAGCACGTCTAACTGTACATTATTTTCCGAAGCGGTCTTTTTGGCCTGATTGACAAGCGTGGTGCGAAAGGTATCTGCCTGTCCCAGGGATAAAAGCATTTTCACACTGCCGCCTGCGGACGAACCGGACTTCGCAGACTGCGTACAGCCGCCTAAAACCAGACAGCCTGCAAGCATTGTAATACATAAAAACCAACTGATTATCTTTTTCATTTTATCTTACCTCCATACTCAGACTTTTACCGGTATCAGCTTAAATCCTGAACTGCTCTATCTGTGATGAAAGCTGATTTGCCGATACTGCTAAATTTTCAGATGCGGATTCAACCTGTTCGCTGTTTCTTGTAATATTTTTTGCCTGTGTAAGCATGGATTCCGAAGTTGCAAGGATTTCATCGGAACTTGCCGCCTGTTCTTCACAGATAGCAGCAACATTGGTTGCGACTTCATCGACTTCGCCAATCTTGCTTACAACATTTTTCATCAATTCGTTTGTATCCTGTATATTACTGAAAATTGTATGGAAGGTATCCACTGCCGCATGGATCAGACCGGCACTGTCGGCGATTTCACCGGCACTGCTTCCTGCCTGGGATACGGCATTTTCTACCAGCTTATTGATTTCATTAATTAATTCCGTAATATTAGCAACGGAATCGGCACTGTTTTTTGCCAGTGTACCGATTTCAGAAGCAACAACAGCAAAGCCCCTGCCCGCTTCTCCGGCTCTCGCCGCCTCAATCGAAGCATTTAAAGACAAAAGATTTGTTTCTTCCGCAATACTGCCAATCAGATTGATAATGTCAACAATCTCACCAGATGCGGTGCCGACCTTGTCAACGGCCTCCTGTAAGTTATGGATAGAAAGCTCAATGCCCTCCAGCGCTTTGCTGACTTTTTCCATATCCTGACGGCCTTTTTCGGATACTTCAACCGTTTCACGCATTTTAACATCAACAACATCGCTGTCCTTCTTGGTATCGGCGGCAACCCCGGCAAGCTGTGTTGCGTTTTCGGCAATTTCATTGACAGAAACCGCAAGCTGGTCTACCGTTGAATTTAATTCGCCCATAGAACGCGACTGGATTTCCGTTGCGGAATTTAACTCCGTGGATACACTCTTGCTGGACTGTGCCTGTTCGCTTAACGTCTGGGAAACCTGTCCAATCTGTGTAATCATCTGCTTCATGGCTTCGATAAAATGCTGGACACTGTAGCCCATTACGGCGATTTCATCATTGCCGCGCGGATTGACGGATACCGTGAAATCACCGGATGCCATTTGTGTAATAGCCTTTGTTATTTCTTTAACAGGTTTTACAACAATATGTGTCATTCTTTCAATCAATATGCAGAGCAGAATAATACAAACCACGCCGATTACAATCATTCGTGTTCTTAATGCAACTAAATCCACGAGTACCGTACTCTTAGGAATGTAAGATACCAGAATCCAGTCCGTTCCCTGTACCTCCTGTGAAACAGTCATTTCACCGTCAATCGTTGTAAAATCGTAGTTCTGGTCGTCAATACGCTGTGCCATATCCTGATAAAAAATGCTCTGTCCCGCTGCACCGAGCTTTTGTGAAATCAAAGACGAATCACGGTCTGCTAAAATCGTACCGCTGTTTTTGTCAACCAGAAATGTCTGCGCATCGTCCATTTCAATAAATGAATTGACAATGATAGAAATGCGGTCCAACGTCATATCTGCGGATATGACACGTATTTTGTCCGAATTATCCTTTAATATTCCCGATGCACTGATGACATTGACACCCTCTGCATTTTTGTAAGCCGAACCGACTGCCATGTTGACACGAGTCAGACCTTCAGTATACCATGTGCTTTTTGTCGGACTGCTCTCACTCTTTGTAGATTTGGAAGCCTTTAACAAATTGCCGTTACTGTCGGATACATATAATCCGTCCGGATAATTGTCGCTGTAGCCATAATAGCTGTCCAAAATCGTCTGAAGCTGTGCATCGTCTGGATTTAACTGTTCAATCGTTGTCTTTGCCATTTGAAAAGACGAAAGATTCTCATCTAACCACGATTCAATCTTTGATGTCTGGTTTTCAACCGAAGATTCCAACAGATTCTGCGAATAATTTTCAATGATATGTGCGGATGCCAGATACGATACCAGTACCAGCACAACAACAATTGCAATGACTACCGGTGTAATAACACCCAAAAGTTTTGCTTTAATTGATATGTTTCCGCGTTTTTTCATAAAACCAACCCCTTTATATATTTTCACTTCTGCAAAAAATAAAACCTGAATCCTCCATTGTTTTACGGAGAATCCAGGTTTCTTTTTAAAAATTAATATTTAATATAGCCGCCAGAACAAAGAAAGCAACACCTAATATCTTTGTAAATAATACCAGTTTTCCTTCCATTGAACGGCCTTTGTTTCTGCCCCAGTAAGTATCAGCGGCTCCACTGATTGTACCAGACAGACCCTGCTGCTTGCTTTCCTGCATTAAAACAACGATTGATAATGCTATACATACTAATATAAAGATTCCCATTAAAACAATTCGTATAATATCACCAGCCGACATTCCGAACATTTATCACACCTCCTATTGTGTCGAAGCTTACGATTCTATTCATTAAATTATAATCGCATACTATTATCATTATAGCACACCTATACGTGCAACACAATAGAAATTTATGAATTCTTTTTAACAAGCAGGGATTCGCCTGTCATTTCCTTTGGTTTTTCCATACCCATAATTTCAATCAGTGTCGGTACGATATCACAAAGCTTTCCGCCTTCTTTTAATGTATACGCTTCATCGTAGTTTACAAGAATGAACGGAACCGGATTGGTTGTATGTGCCGTAAACGGTTCTCCAGTCTTATAGTCAATTAACTGTTCTGCATTTCCGTGATCAGCGCAGATAAACATAGTTCCGTCAACTTCCTTTAATGCTTCTACAGCCTTGCCTACACAGGTATCTACAGTTTCAATTGCCTTTACAACGGCAGACTCAATACCGGTATGTCCGACCATATCCGGGTTTGCAAAGTTGATGATAATAACATCATACTTATCTGAACGGATAGCAGCTGTTAACTTATCGCAGACTTCCGGTGCACTCATTTCCGGCTGTAAATCATAAGTTGCAACCTTCGGTGACTTTACAAGGATTCTGTCTTCACCCTTGTTTGGTTCTTCTACACCACCGTTGAAGAAGAATGTTACGTGTGCGTATTTTTCTGTCTCGGCAATACGGGCCTGTGTCTTGTTGTTTGCTGCTAAAAATTCACCAAATGTATTGGTAATCTTTTCTTTCTTGAATGCTACATACTTATTGCCGATTGTTACATCGTAATCTGTGAAGCATACATAGTGGACTTTCTTTCTTGCGCCTCTGTCAAAGCCTGTAAATTCATCATCGCAGAAACATCTTGTGATTTCTCTTGCTCTGTCCGGTCTGAAGTTAAAGCAGATAACAGAATCTCCGTCTTTAATCGTTGCTAATGGCTTACCATCCTTCTTTACAACAGTCGGCACAACAAATTCGTCTGTTTTTCCGTCTTCATAAGATGCGGCAATAGCACACTTTGCACATTCCGCTTCATTTCCTTCACCCTTTACAAGTGCATTGTAAGCGGCTTCTACTCTGTCCCATCTGTTATCTCTGTCCATTACATAGTAACGACCCATAATAGAAGCAATCTGTCCAACGCCCAATTCTTCCATTTTGTCGGATAATTGGCTGATAAATTCTTTCCCTCCGTCCGGTGCTGTATCACGTCCGTCCATAAAGCCGTGAACATAGACATTCTTAATACCGTTTTTCTTTGCCAGTTCAAGCAGGGCATATAAATGTGTAATGTGGCTGTGCACACCGCCGTTTGATAACAGACCGAATAAATGTAAGTCTGAATTGTTCTCCTTGCAGTTTTTAATTGCGCCTAAAAGTTCTTCGTTTTCAAAGAAATCACCATCTTCTATTGCTTTTGTGATTCTTGTCAGTTCCTGATATACAATACGTCCGGCACCCATATTTAAATGTCCTACTTCAGAGTTACCCATCTGTCCGTCCGGAAGTCCGACTGCAAGACCGCTTGCATAGCCTTTTACATAAGGATATTCCTTCATTAATTTATCCATTACCGGTGTATTCGCTGCAGCAATACCATTTCCTTTTGTATTATCATTTAATCCATATCCATCAAGTATCATTAAAACAACTGGTTTTTTACTCATTGTATTTCTCCTTTTAACATTTTCCATAATCGGTACAATATACCTAAAGAATCATATCATATTTTGCGCAAAAATAAAAGTGCTAATTATTATAATTATGGCACTTCACATTAAAAAACTGCTGCAAAAAGAACTCCATCAGAAACCGTTCCTTTTGCAGCAGTTATGTATTTTTATTGATAATTTACAATTTTTGAAAATTCAGGTTTTAAACTGGCACCGCCGACAAGACCGCCGTCAATATCCGGTTCAGAAAACAGCTGCAATGCGTTGCCTGCATTCACACTGCCGCCATATAAAATACGGATAGCATCCGCAATCTGTGTACCATAAATATCACGGATAATTCCACGGATAGAACAACATACCTCCTGTGCCTGCTGTGTAGTTGCCACTCGCCCCGTTCCAATTGCCCAGATTGGTTCATAAGCAATAATACAACGCTGGGCATTTTCCGGCGATACATACTTTAATGCACTTACAATCTGTTTTTTAATCAATGTAAGTGTAATACCTGCTTCTCTTTCTTCTAATGTTTCACCACAGCAGATAATCGGAATAATATCATGTTCAATGGCTTTCCTGATTTTACGGTTTACCATTTCATTGTCTTCTTTAAAATACTGTCTTCTTTCCGAATGTCCGATAATCACATAGGATACACCCGCATCAACCAGCATCTGTGGAGAAACCTCACCTGTATAGGCTCCCTTTTCTTCATAATACATATTTTCAGCTCCCACGCTGATTTTTGTACCTTTGCAGGCTTCTACAACCGGAACGATATCAATAGATGGAACGCAAAAGATAACGTCCACATCTGAATTCTCCATATTGGGCTTAAGTTTCTTTACAAGAGCCACTGCCTCACTCGGTGTCATGTTCATTTTCCAGTTACCTGCTACAACTTTCCTGCGCATAAAATAATCCTCCTCAAACTGTATTATTTTTTGTCATACATAATTGGTTATTCCGTCGCTTTCTTTTAAGTAAATTATAACACATCTTTCTAAATAATACTAGAATTTATAAAAATTTATATCCAATTATTGCAATAAATACAATTTATAAAATTTATGCGAATTTTTTTACAAAATAAAAAAACAGTCATACGCAATATTTCAGATAAAACCACTGAATGTATGACTGTTTTCCTATATTTTTATTATGTCAGTAATATTTCATCAAATGTTACTTATTACTTATCATTAGCTGCAACAACACCCGGAAGTTCTTTTCCTTCAAGGAACTCTAAAGATGCACCGCCACCGGTTGAAATGTGAGTCATCTTATCACCAAAACCAAGATTGTTAACAGCTGCAGCTGAGTCACCGCCACCGATGATTGTTGTAGCATCCTTTAATGATGCCAGTTCTTCTGCAACAGCGATTGTACCCTTTGCAAAGTTTTCAAATTCAAATACACCCATTGGTCCGTTCCATACAACAGTCTTTGCATCAGCTAAAGCTTCCTTGTAAAGTTCACAGGTCTTTGGTCCGATATCCATGCCCATGTCATCATCAGCCTGGCAGCCCGCATCTACTACATGAAATGGTGTATCATTTTTGAATTCCTTTGTCACAACAGTGTCAATCGGAATCAACATTTTAACGCCCTTCTTTTCAGCCTTTTCCATCATTTCTTTAGCATAATCAAGATAATCATCTTCTACGAGTGACTGTCCTACATTGCCGCCCTTTGCTTTCTGGAATGTATAAGACATACCACCACCGATGATTAATGTATCTACCTTATCAAGCAGATTGTTGATAACAGAAATCTTTGAAGATACCTTCGAACCACCAAGGATTGCTACGAAAGGTCTTACCGGATTGTTGACTGCATTGCCAAGGAAATCGATTTCCTTCTGCATTAAATAGCCGACAACAGCTGTATCTACAAACTGTGTAACACCAACATTTGAGCAGTGAGCTCTGTGTGCTGTACCGAAAGCATCATTTACGAATACATCACAGATAGAAGCTAAATCCTTAGAGAATGCTTCACCATTCTTTGTTTCTTCTGCTCTGAATCTGGTGTTTTCAAGTAAAATAACGTCACCGTCATTCATAGCTGCAACAGCAGCCTTTGCATTTTCACCTACAACAGTATCATCTGCTGCAAACTTCACTTCCTGTCCTAACAGTTCAGAAAGTCTTTCAGCAACCGGTTCAAGAGAAAATGCTGCATCCGGTCCCTTCGGCTTTCCTAAATGAGAGCAAAGGATAACCTTACCACCGTCTGAGATTAACTTCTTGATTGTAGGAAGTGCTGCAACCAGTCTTGTTTCATCTGTAATCTTCTTTCCGTCTAACGGCACGTTAAAATCACATCTGCATAATACTCTCTTGCCTTTTACGTTAATATCATCAACTGACTTCTTATTAAGCATAATGAATCCTCCTTGTTTTTGCGAAGCAAAAATCCGAACCTTATGGTGAGGAGAGGATTTTGCCTCCTTGTTTTTGCGAAGCAAAAATCCGAACCCTATGGTGAGGAGAGGATTTTGCCTCCTTGTTTTTGCGGGACAGTGCCACGCGATAGTAAAATACCGGAGAAAGAAGACTATAGCTTCATTCCCCGGCTTTCATTCCGGCACAAAGCCGAATTTATATTAGTTTAATTCAGCAAAATACTTGATTGTTCTTACCATCTGGCTTGTGTATGAATTTTCGTTATCATACCAAGAAACAACCTGAACCTGGCAGCCGCCGTTTGGAAGGTCATTTACCATTGT
>ERZ1034691.2105-NODE-2105-length-11446-cov-6.210254_pt1 | contig 11446 bp, 10 predicted proteins | sample MGYA00520638_ERZ1034691 | MGnify/ENA primary metagenome ERZ1034691 (study PRJEB33766, sample SAMN09781763) | gut metagenome | biome: gut microbiome | host: Homo sapiens | place: Madagascar | study: EMG produced TPA metagenomics assembly of the PRJNA485056 data...
ATAAATTTTATAAACGGCTTCAAAGGGGTGCGCTTAACGGCAAACAACCAGAGTAAAAAGGAAGAAAGGCGTTTGGAACGAGCGGAGGAAAACATCTGTACCGCGCGGGGTTTTTTATGGGGTTGCCCGCAAAAGGGCATAAAGGGGCGTTGCGGGCCCCTTAAATTTGCTATGATATATCCATGCCAAAGAAAGATTCCGTTTTAGTCGTGTGTACCAACCGTAAGGCGTATCACGAATTTTTTATAGAAGACACGCTGGAAGCCGGACTGGAACTGCTGGGCGCGGAAGTAAAATCTATCCGCCAAAAGGAGTTAAGTTTGGAGGGCGCGTTTGTACGCATAGAAAACGGCCAAGCGTATGTATATAATATGCACGTCAAGCCGTATAAGTTTAATTCTTTGGTGGAGCTGGACGCCACGCGCCCGCGGCGGCTGTTGTTAAATAAAAAAGAAATCCGCAAGTTAGCCGCCAAGGCGGATGTAAAAGGCTATGCGTTGGTGCCGGTGGAAGTGTATTTCAAAAAAGGTTGGGCCAAAATACAGTTGGCCGTAGCCAAAGGCAAACACCTGTTTGATAAGCGCGAGGCCCTCAAAAAGCGGGATTTGAACCGGGAAATGGAAAAAGGATTCAAAAATAAAATCCGTTTTTAAGGCTCTTTTTACAGTATAAAAACGGCCCTGCGGCAGGGGCACTTGGGTCCGCTAAAAATATAGTGGAAACAATTTGAAAAATATTCTATAATATATCTTGTGATGGGCGGGTGGCGGAATGGCAGACGCGCACGGCTCAGGACCGTGTGGACGAAAGTCCTTAAGGGTTCAACTCCCTTTCCGCCCATTTTCTTTTTGGTTTTAAGCACATGAAAAAGTTTGATTCTTACAGGCCGTCATCTTTTGTAGCTAAAAGAGTTCCCCGGCGGCGCAAAAAAAGCTTAAAGCCGTTTTTTTTCCTGTTGTTTATTCTGTTTTTTTTAGTGGCGGCGTTCGTGGGCCTGAGTAAAGGCTACGCGGCGTATTCGTCGGCAAAAATAAGCCGTTGGGCCCCCCAAAAAGCGGTGGTTTCCGGCTTGGAAGGCAATATGCAAAAAGAGCTGTTGGCTTTGGGCTCGGCCGCCGTTGGCAAACCGTTCACGCCGGCACAGGCGGTGCAGTTGCGCACGCAAATTGTGCAAAAATACCCCATGTTGCGCGAGGTGGACGTAAGCCGCGGGTTGTTGTCCGGCACCTTAAAAATATCTGCCGAGCGCCGCACCCCGGTTGCCAAATTTGTCTTGCCGGATAATTCCGTGCGCTACATTGATAGCGACAGCACCGTATATGCGGACCCAAACCCCGGCTTGCTTACGCCGGTGCCGTTTGTGGAGCTGGAAGGCCGCGTGCCCGAAAAATTGACGGATGAATTTGTGGGCCTGGTGCAAAGCACCTTAAAATTGGAAAAAGAACTGTCTTTTGCTTTTTTGCGTTTTAATTTGGAGCGTGACGAAGTGGCTATGCACATGCCGGACGGCACCGTGATAGACTTTGGCCCTGCTAAAAACCTGCGTGCCAAGGCGCGCCGTGCGGCGCAGATTATCGGTTGGTGCCGCCGGAACGAAAAAGGCCCGCAACGGATGGACTTTCGTTTTTTTGAAAACGGACAAGTTTTTTTAACACAGTTGGGTAAATAAGTTTTATAATGGATTTAGGTGGATTTATTTATGGCTAAAACAAATATTATTGCAGGTTTAGATGTCGGCAGCGGTAAATTAACGTGTATCGCCGCCGCGCAAGATTATGATACCGGCACTTTGCAGGTATTGGCGGGGCGCAGTGCGCCGTGCCGCGGGGTAGAAGGCGGCGTAGTAAAGGATATCCGCGAAACGTCCGCCGCCGTCCAACACGTTTTGGGCGGGGTGGAACGGGAGCTGAACGAAAACATTTCCACCTTAATTGTGGGGTTGCGCGGCTCTCATTTAAGCTCTTATACCAGCCACGGCACGTACAACATTTCCCGTATGGATAAAGAAATTACCCAAACGGATATTAACCTGGCTATTGAAAACGCCAAAGCGATTTCTATTGATTCCGATAAAGAAATTATCAACACCATTCCGCAAGGTTTTTTTATTGATAAACAAAAAGGTATTTCCAACCCGGAGGGGATGGAAGGCTCTTTATTGGAAGTTGATGTCCACATTACCACCGCCGCGTCCACCCATTTGAACAATTTAGCCAAAGCCATTCAGCGCCCGGGCTACCGTATTGATAATATGGTGTACGGCCTGGTGCCGCTGGGCAACGCCGTACTGACGCAAGAAGAAAAAGAAATGGGCGTAATGCTGGTGGATTTGGGCGGGGAAACTATGTCCGTCGGGATTTATTTGGACGGTATGCTCCGCTTTTCGCGCGATATTCCGTACGGGTGCGATTTAATCACGCGGGACCTTTCCTGCGGGTTGCGCACCAGCCGCCAGCACGCACAGGAAATTAAAGAAAAATACGGCGTGTGCGAGCCGACCTCTTTGGACGAAGACGGCGAAATACCCGTGCCGTCTTTAGACGGCCGCACCGTGCATAACATCAAAAAGAGTTTTATTTTGGATATTATCCAACCGCGTATGGAAGAACTGCTGGAATACGTCCGCCGCAGTGTGGAGCAATCCGGCTATAAAGATTATCCGCTTTTGGGCGTGTTGACCGGCGGCGGGAGCCAATTAAAGGGCGTTTCGGGCCATTGTTTGAACATTTTGGGCCTGAAAGAAGTGCGTTTGGGCGGGGTTCAGCGTGATTTGCTGACCGCCAACGAAGAATTTTTTGACCCCAAATACAGTACCGCCATGGCGCTGGCCTTGTACGCCTGCCAGGAAAACGGCTACGAGGACTTCCAACGGGAAGGGTACGAAAATAATGCGTCCTTGTTCGGTAAAATCGGCAAGGTATTCAAAAACTTCAACCTGTTTGGGGGTTGAGGAGGCGTTTTAGTATGAGCGATTTATTTCAACCGGCCAATTCGTTTGAAAGCAAAAAGGCCAAAATTAAAGTAATCGGCGTGGGCGGCGGTGGCGGCAACGCCATTAACCACATGGTAGATAGTGGACTGAAAGATGTGGATTTTATTGCCGTTAATACAGACGCGCAGGACTTACGCCGCAATAAAGCCCCTTATCTGGTGCAGGTGGGGGAAAAAATTACCAAAGGCTTGGGCGTAGGCGGAGAGCCGGAGCGCGGGCGTTTGGCGGCGGAAGAATCGGCCGAGAAACTAAAATTAATTATCGGCCAGTGTGATTTGTTGTTTATTACTGCCGGTATGGGGGGCGGCACCGGAACCGGTGTTGCGCCCTATTTGGCCAAACTGGCTAAAGAAACGTATGGGGACGACCTGTTGGTGGTGGGCGTCGTCACGCGGCCGTTTAATTTTGAAGGCTATGTGCGTGAAAAACACGCCGACGAAGGCATTAAAGAAATGCAAAAGTATGTAGACTCCATGATTATCGTGCCGAACGAAAAACTGTTTTCCATTATAGACCCCAAAACCTCCTCGCGCGAAGCGTTCCAAATGGTGGATGAAGTTTTGCTCCAGGCGGTAAAGGGAATTTCCGAGGTCATCACCCAACCCGGCGAAGTAAATATTGACTTTAATGATGTGCGCAAAATTATGAGTAATTCCCAAAAAGCGCTGATTGGGGTGGGGGAATCCAGCGGGCCGGGGCGGCACTTGCGCGCCATGCAAAAGGCGATTGCCTCCCCACTGTTGGAAAATGCCGATATTCACGGCGCCAAAGGGTTTATTGTTCACTTTTTGGCGGCGGATTTAACCATGATTGAAGTGGGCGAAGCCATGAACTTAATCCGCCAATACGCCAGCAACGATTCTTTAATTATGTACGGGCATTCTTTTGACGCTTCCCTGGGGGACCGTTTCCAAGTGACGGTAATTGCCACAGGGTTCAGCGCCGAAAAAGCCAATTTATATACCACGCGCCGCACGATAGCTTCTCTGGAGCGTTCGGGCATGGGCAGTACCGGCGTGCGGAATACAATGCCGCAACCCGTCTTGGAGGGTTTAGATGCCCCCAAGGCCGCACCGCAAGATGAAATGCTTATTCCGGCTTTTATGCGCCGGAAAAAAGGCCGGTTATAAAACCGGAGGGAGATGAAAATATGGCAGTAGGATTGCAAAGTTTGCTTAGAACCGTAGTAGATAACCACGCCAGCGGTTTGCATATACGCGGCAACTCCAATACGTTTGTGCGTTTGCACGGCCAAATTAAACCCATTGATGACAGCTTTATCCCCAACGACGAAGCCAAAAAAATGGCCTATGCCTGTATGGGGGAACGCGAACGCAAAATTTTTGAACAGTACAGCTCGGTGGACTTTTCGTTAGATGCTAAGTCTTACGGGCGTTTCCGTTTTAACGTGTTTCGCCAAATGGGTAAAATTTGTATGGCTATCCGCCATATTCCGCTTAAAATCCCCACCTTTGAAGATTTCCACCTGCCGGGCGACGTGCTTAAAAAAATTGCCGATAACCGCCGCGGTTTGATTTTGGTGACGGGGATGACGGGTTCCGGTAAAACCTCCACCCTGGCCGCCATGGTGGACCACATCAACCAAACCCGCTCCGGGCATATTTTAACGATTGAAGACCCCGTGGAATTTATCCATACCGAAAGCCACTGTATCATCAGCCAGTTGGAATTAGGGGTAGATACGCCTTCTTATACCGGCGCCTTGCGCGCGGCCATGCGCCAGGACCCGGATGTCATTTTGATTGGGGAATTGCGCGACAGCGAAGTAATGAAAGCCGCACTTTCCGCGGCGGAAACCGGCCAGTTGGTGCTGGGCACCATGCACACGGTCAACGTGACGCAAACGCTTTCCCGCCTGACGGACGCTTTCCCGGTGGAACAGCACGCGCAGGTGCGGTTGCAACTTTCGGAACTTATCCGCGGGGTGATTTGCCAGCGCTTACTGCCCACCATTAAACCGGGTATGCGCCCGGCGCTGGAAATTATGGTTTCCACGCCGCAAATCCGCAAATTAATTTTGGAAAATAAACACAGCGATATTCAAAAACAAATGCAAAACGGCGCATTTTACGGGATGCAAACCTTTGACCAATCCTTAGCAAAACTGTATCAGGAAGGACATATTGATATGGAAACGGCTACCTCGGCGGCTACTTCGCCGGATGCCATTATGTTGGCTATCCGCGGGGTGACGGACAGCTTGTCCGTGGCGGGGGAGTAAATGCGTAAAAACGGCTTGTTAATTTCCATAGACGGCACCGCCGGCACGGGGAAATCCTCCGTCGGGCTGGCGGTAGCCGCCAAATTGGGCTACGGCTTTTTAAGCACCGGGGAAATGTACCGGGCGTTGGCTTATAAAGTGTTTGAACAAAAACTGGACCCCACCGACCATGATGCCGTTTTGGCGTTGGCGCAAAAACTGGTTTTTACGTTTGAACGCCAGGATAACGGCGCCTTAAAAATGTTTGTAGACGGTGCTTTTTTGGGTGAAAAACTCCATTTGGAAGAAGTGGGCGCCGTAGCCAGCAAAGTTTCCACCAACAAAGAAGCCCGCGCCGTACTGACGGACAAAATGCGCCAAGTGGGCGTAAACGGCGGCGTGGTGATGGAAGGGCGCGACGTGGGCACGGTGGTATTCCCGGATGCGGAGCTAAAGTTCTATTTGGACGCCTCCGCCGAAGAACGCGCCAAACGCCGCGTAAAACAGCTGGAAGAAAACGGCCAAAAAGCCGATTATAACGCCATTTTGGCTATGATAAAAGAACGCGACTACCGCGACAGCCACCGGGCCGTTGCCCCCTTAAAACCGGCAAAAGATGCCGTGGTGGTGGACACTTCCGCCCTGAATATGGCCCAAGTGATACAAAAAGTTATGGAGAAGATTTCCCAGTATGCTGCTTAATTTGGTAAAATTAATAGCAAGGGTATATTTTAGAACCTTTTATGATTTTAAGGTGGAGGGGCTGGAAAACATCCCCAAAACCGGCGCTCTTATTATTGCGGGCAACCATTTGTCTAATGCGGACCCGCCGGCTATTGGTGCTTTTGCGGGCACAGTGCGTGATTCGCGCTTTGTGGCCAAAAAGGAGCTGTTTTCCGTACCCGGGCTGGGGTGGTTTTTCCGCCGCAGCGGGTATATAGCGGTGGACCGCGCGCGCAATATGAAGGCTTTTGAGGCTTTGCGGGAAGTGGAAGAAGCGTTGCAAAAGGGGCAAAGTGTAGTAATGTTCCCGGAAGGCACGCGCTCCAAAGACGGCAAGCCCCGCCCGCCTAAAAGCGGTGTCGGGTACTTGGTGTACCACACGGGGGCCCCGGTGCTTCCGGTAAAGGTGGAAGGTACTTTCGGGTGGCCGTGGGTACGCAAAATTCGTGTAAAATTCGGTACGGTGATGCACCTTACAAAAGATGACTCACAAGAGCCGAAAGAGCAGTACAAACGTTTTTCAAAAGAAATAATGGATGCAATCCTATCAATTAATATCTAACGGAGGTTTACGCAGCTTGCCCTAACGGGCGTGCTGTAATAAGGACTTATGACTACAAACGAAGAAATTAAAAATACGGAAGAAACAATTAACGAACAAGAAATGACGATGGACGAGTTAATTGCGCAGCAAGAGTCTTTATCGGAGCAGTTAAATAAACGTGAAATTGTGGAAGTGACCGTTGTACAGGTGACCAAAGATAATGTATTAGTGGACACCGGGACCAAAAAAGAAGGGGCTATTGCCATAACGGATTTTGACGGAAAAGCTTTGCCGGTAGCCGGCGATAAGGTTTCCGCCGTTCTCGTAAAAAGAGGTTCTGACGAAAGACCGGCCATTCTTTCCCACAAAAAAGCGTTGGAAGCCCTGGGCTGGGACGTGTGCAAAAAAGCGTACGAAGCTAAAGAACGCGTAAAAGGCACCATTTTGCAAACCGTAAAAGGCGGGTATATTGTGGAAGTTTTCGGCGTGAGCGGGTTTATGCCGCTTTCTCTGTCCGAACTGCACACCGCGTATAAACACTATTTGCCGGTGGGTGCCAAAATTAAAGCCCAAATTGTGGAATTTTCCAAAGAAAAACAGAAACTGATTGTTTCCCGCAAACAAGTGTTGGAAGAAGACGAAGCCGTGCGCCGCACCCAAGTTTTGGGCGAAATTAAAGAAGGCGACGTGTTGCGTGTAGTAGTGGCCAAAGTGGATAAGGACAAATTGTTCTTGCGCTTCCACGGCATTGAAGGCATTGTAAATTTGGAAAACGTTGCCTGGAAAGAGCCCGAAACCGCTATTGCCAACTTCCGCCGCGGGCAACGCTTGAAAGCCAAATTAATCGCTTTGGATAAAGAAACCCCCAAATTGGAATTCGGTTTGAAACAGCTGTTCTTAAACCCGGCTGATGCGTTGAAACGCCGCTATCCGTACAAAAGCTCTGTAAAAGCGACGGTGACGAAAGTTTCCGAAGAAGGCGTGGAATGCACCATCGGCAAGAACAACACCAAAGGCTTTATCAGCCCCTTTGAAATGGGCCGCGATTTTGCCGCCAAAGAAGGCGACGTAATTACGGCGTTGGTGGTGGGCGTAAACCCGGAAACCTTCACGGTAAACCTCTCGGTCAAGAAATACGACCAAGTGCAAAACCGCAAAGTGGTGGCCCAATATCTTAAACAGGCCCCGCGCCCTACGCTCGGCCAACTCCTGCAAGATTCTTTCAAAACGCAGGAAGAAGATAAAAAAGACGCCGAATAGTTAGATATTAACCATAACCTGCGGCCGGGTATTCTGCCTGGCCGCAGGTTTTTTGCAACTCTACTGCTTTTTTAGGGGTTGCCGGACGCCTGTTTTTTGCTACACTGGGGTTATGGAAAACAAAAATACCTTGCTTTTACTTTCTTGCTGTGCGCCTTGTTCGGGCGGCGTGCTGGCGCGTTTGGCGGCCGAAAACCGCCCGGTGGCACTGCTGTTTTATAATCCAAACATCTATCCGGCCGAAGAATATAAAAAACGCCGTGACGAGCAAAAACGCGCGTGCGAACATTTCCATATCCCGTTTATTGAACTCCCGTACGAGCCGCAAGCCTGGTTGCAAGCGGTTAAAGGGTTGGAGCGTGAGCCCGAGCGCGGCGCGCGGTGCAGTGCGTGCTTTTTATTTAGGCTCACGCGGGCGGCCGAATACGCACGCGAACACGGCTACCGGGCGTTAAGCTCCGTGTTGGGGGTATCGCGCTATAAAGATTTGGAACAAGTCAACCGCGCCGCGCGGCAGGCGTGCCAATCAGCCGGCATTACTTACGACGAAACCAACTGGCGCAAAGGCGGCGTGGAAGAACTGCGCCGGGCGGTGTGGAAAGAATTGCAATTTTACGCCCAACAGTATTGCGGCTGTGTGTTCAGTTTGCGCGCGCGGCAGGGGGAAAAAGATGAAAAAAAAGCTCAAAAAATTTAGCAAATGGGGTTTTTATATTTTAGGCGGCCTGCTGTTGGCGGCCGTGCTGGCGGATGCCGGATTACGGTGGGCCTCTTCCAGCAGGCGCGTTAAAAATTATCTGGTGCAAAAAGTGTCTGCCGCGCTCAAACGGGATGTGCGCTTAAAACAGGTGCGGGCCAGTTTGTTTGGGGTGCGTGTCAGCGGGTTGGAAGTGGCCGAACAGGGCGGGTTTCAACAGGGCACTTTTTTAAGTGTGGATAAGGCCGGGGTGCGTTTTTCGTTAATCCACTTATTGCATGGGCACTTAAAATTACGCACCGTGTTTTTGCATGGAGCCACGCTCAACATTACGCGCGGTGCGGACGGAAAATTTAATTTTGCGGATTTATCGTCTTCTTCCGTGCCTTCCGCCCAAAAGGAGGCGCACGCGGACCCCTTTTTGCCGCGCATTACGTTGGGGCTGCTGGATATTGAGCAACTGGACGTGTTTTATATAGATGCGGCGCAAAACCGCAGTTTGGCGGTACAACAGTTTATGCTCCGCGCGCGCCGGCTGATGTTTACGGAGCCGTTTAGGGTTATTTCCAAAGCGCAAGTGCGTTGGGTGGAGGGGGATTTTCCCTTGGAAAGTACCCTGGCTTTTAACGCCCGGTTGAATTTGGCCGATTTGGATTTGGAAAAAGCCGCCCTGGATATTACCAACCTGATTGTGCGCTACCGGAGTACCCCGGCGGTGCTGACGGGGCAAATCAAAAATTTTACCAATCCGTCTGCCCGCCTGGCGCTGGAAATCAGCCGTTTATCTAACGATACTTTGGCGGAACTGGCACCGGATACGCCGGAATTTTTAATTCCTGCGCTCCGGGTGGATGTGGCGGCCCGGGCGCACCTGGCGGACTCCCGCGCGCAAATCAGCCGCCTGCACTTGCAACTGCCGGGGGGCGAGCTAAACGCCACCGCCAAGGCCGCGTTCAAAGAGCGGGCAGACTATCAGGCCGAGGGGGATTTTGCGTTTAATTTGGAGGAATTGGCCGCCTTATCGCCCATTTTAGCAAGCACTTACGGGGTGACGGGCCAAATTACCGGCGATTTTCAGGCCGCCGCGGATAACTGGAACGCCAAGCTATCCGTGCAACAGGTGGGGGCCACCCTGCCCGCCGCCGGCCGGTTGGACGGCCTTTCCACCCAAATTACGGCAGAAGGGCTTAAAACTTTGGCGGTAAAGGATTTGTCCGGCACGTTAAACGGCGCGCATTTTGACGGCTATTTAACGGCCGTAAACCGCCCTTTGTATGTGGATGCACGGCTAGAGTTAAATATGGAAAAATTCATCTTGCCGCCGCAGGTAGCACCCGCCCCGGAACAAACGCAGGAAGAAACGCCCGCGGCAGAGGCGGTGCCCGCGGCAACGCAAACGCAGGAAAAATCCGCCGGAACGGAACAAGCCGCGCTTTCGCTCGCCCCGCAAGAGCAAACGGCTCCGGCTCAAACGGTACTGGCCCAAGCCACCCCGCAAGCCGCCCCGGCTCAAGAACAAGCCACCCCGCAGGCGCCGCAAGCAAACACTCCCAAAGCCAAATTTCCGCCGGTTCACTTGCGGGCGCAAATCAAGTCAGGCCCGGTCAGCGTGCCGTATTTTTACGCCAAATCTGTGGATATTCATACCCGCCTGACGGGCATTACCGCGGAATTGGATAAGGCGGACGGCACGGCGGAAATGCAAATAGGCGAGGGGGAAATACAGGATATTTATAAATTAACGCAGGCCAACTCCGTGACGAAAGCCATGTTTTTATCGTTAAGTGTGGTCAGCCGCGTGATAAACAGCTTAAACGTGGTGGATTTGCTTTCCAAATTAATGCCCGGGGACAAGGAACAAATGCCCGAAAAGAAAACAGACGGAAAACTGGCGTTTGAGTCTTTTTCCGGCGCGTTAAAATTTAATAAGGGCGTAATGGAAATGACGAAAGGCTCGTTTGTGTCGGACTTCATGTCCTTAAAAATTTCCGGCACGACCAATTTTAGAAACGGCGTTTTGGATATGCAGGTAAACGCCGCCCCCGGCAAACATTATGATACCGGCATTATGCCCATTACCTTAAAAATAGGCGGCACGGTGGACGAGCCCAAAGGCAGTTTGAGTATGCTGGGCAGTGCGGCCGCCCTGGTGACGCAAGCCGTGGGCAATAACTTTGCTTCCAACGCGGTAAAAAAGGGCGTGGGGGGCTTTTTCGGCCTGTTCAAAAAAAAGCAGGACGCGCCCGCGGAGCCTTTCCCGGGGCAGGAAGATACGTTTGTGCCCGTGGACCCGCAGGAATTATTAAACCCGGCGGAAAAAAATATTGCAGAGGGCGGCTCCAAATAAGTATGATACTTTTATGAATAAAAAAAATTTTTTTACGCGCATGTGCGAAAAATTGGACCCTTTGCATCAAGGCCCGCTGTTTTTTAAGTGGACGTGGGTAAGCCTGGCGGGTGTAATTGGCGCGGCTTGGCTGTTGTATTTGTGGCGTGACGGGGGGATTATTCATAGTTTATTTGAAAACTGGTTTGTTTTTATCCCCCAGTATTTTACGCATGAATTTGCCCACCGTATCGGTGGGGGGTTGACCCGTTCCAACACTATCGGTTTATGGTCGGGGCCCATGACGGAGCTGTTCTTCCCTATTGCGCTGTTGCTGGTTTGTTGGCGTATGCACGGGGGGCGGTGGTTGTCTTCTTTAGTGTTATATTATTTGGCTACTTGTTTCCACCATACGGCTGTATATTGCGGGGATGCCCGCGCCATGACCTTGCATTTAACATATTCCGATTTTATAAGTACTGCCGGCCCCGGCACCCCGGGCGATTGGTATAATATGTTGGGCCCTTTAGGGTTATTGGAATGGGATACCACCTTTGCGGCTATCTTTTATTTTTGCGGCGCGTTGAGCCTGGTGCTGGCGTTTTATAGTGCGTGGTATTACTGGAACCATACCGAGGAATACTTGCTCCAGGATGCAAAACCCTCTACGCGCGTTGTCACCC
>ERZ1034691.2109-NODE-2109-length-11413-cov-6.164201_pt1 | contig 11413 bp, 11 predicted proteins | sample MGYA00520638_ERZ1034691 | MGnify/ENA primary metagenome ERZ1034691 (study PRJEB33766, sample SAMN09781763) | gut metagenome | biome: gut microbiome | host: Homo sapiens | place: Madagascar | study: EMG produced TPA metagenomics assembly of the PRJNA485056 data...
ACTGAAATCCTTTCGCCCAATCAGTAATCTCCTGTGCACTGTCAGCTACATCATTTCTTGAAATACTTAACCCATCATCCCTTACAGTCGCATTGGGCTGCAATTTTTTTATCTCTTCTATCGTGTTAGAAAATCCACTTCCTCCATGGGAATTAAAAGGAATAATTGTTTTTCCCGAAAAATCATACTCTTCAAGGAACGTATATAATGGCTGTGGCATATCTCCCCACCAATTTGGATAACCTAAAAAAATTATATCGTATTGTTCCACATCCTCGATATGGGTTGCCAACTCAGGTCTTACATCTTCATTTTGTTCTTCTTTTGCTTGATTGACCAATGTTTCATGCTCTAAAGGATATTCTTCCGTCGTTTCGATTCTAAATAATTCTCCGCCGATTGCTTCTTGTATTGTCATCGCCATATACTGCATATTTCCATGTACATCCTTATTTTTAACTACTATACTTGCTCCAGAATTTGCATCGATTCCATCTGTATCAACATTCTCCGGAACCGAAAAATACGCAATTAGAATATTCTCATTGTCTGTATTATTTGGTACTTCCTCCGTAACAGCATTTGAGGAATTATCCATATCGCTACTTTTTTCCACAGAATCGTTTTTTGTTGTTTGATTATTTTTTACGGAAGAGGAGCCACATCCGGTAAACATACTGCTTATCACCACAACTGCTAACGTAATTGAAAATAGTCTTTTCAGCATAAATCATCACCTTTCTCTTCTTGTGTTTTTATCTCACTGTTCATTCCAGAAAAATCGTAGTCCATTATACGTGTACTCATCACATGCCTTCTGATCATGTTCATATCCTTCTCTCTCCAAAAAGGAAAGATTGCCGTCTGTCTCGTTATTTGCGAACTTAAACATTCCATCCGAGTCCTGCGCCATTGCTATGATCTGAGCCTTAAATGCACGATATGCAAAATCACTTGTTCCAGAGGCAGAAAAGATAAAGAAATCATCTGAGCCATATCCCTGCTGTCTGACCAAATCTGCCATATACTGTCCATCTGTGCTGTAGCTTCCACTCATTGGCATAAAATATCTAAAATAGTCAATACAGTAACGAAATGTATTCCAGGTATTTACAGAACCCATGGAAAATCCACCGAAACCTCTGTGGTCACGTGATGCCTTTAAGCCTTCTTTCGTTACATTTTCCGCATAGGTACTGTATTTGCGCTCTACTGCCGGAATCAAATCATTTACAAGTTCATTATGAAACTGATTGGTAAGCTGTATTGCAAGACTGTAATCTCCACTATCCTCTTCACTCGTATTATTATAGGTTGGTAAAACAATAATCAGTGGCTTAATTTTCCCATCCTCAATTGCATGGTCTATCACATTTTTAAAAGAATGTGGATCTTTATTGGTTCCCATAAGCGTAGTCTCATTACTCCAGCCACCATGGCTCAGGTAGAAGACATTATATTTTTCATTTTCATCGTACCCATATGGAATGTACACCCACGCTTCTTTTGTAAGTTTCTGACTCTTTTGATCGTAAGTAAAGGATTCCCATGTATCATAAGTGATTTTCTGGAGACTTCCTTGCTGATCTGCCGGAGCTTCATATCCATCGGGGATATATTCCAGTTCATCAGGGATCGTTGCACTCTCATAGTTTTTATCTGATTTTTTTGTTTTCATTTCCAAGCTTCCTTCTGCGTTTTTGTTTTCTGTATTGTTGTCGTTTAATACACCAATCCTCTGAAGCCACTCTTTCACATCATCAACATCCGCACCATGTATCCGGTATCCGTCCAGCACATTTGCTCCACTTGCAACTTCTTTTATATAATCCATACTGACGCTAATATCATTATCCTGGCTTGTACAAAATGGAACTATCGTCTTACCTGACAGATCATAACTTTCCAGAAAACTTCCAATTGCCATCGGCGCATTAAACCACCAAATCGGATATCCCACGTAAATTGTGTCATAATCATCCAGATTGTCCGGCTTTGCTGCAAGTTTCGGTCTTAAATTAAACTGCTCTTCAATCCATGCAGTTGCAGCTGTTCCTGCAAAGGATTTTCTGTAGTAATGAGCTGTGTATATCTGGTATATGTCAGCTCCTGTGAGGCTCTGTATCATACGTGCAGCAGCTTCTGTGTCACTGCCTTCCATATCTTTATTAGAATTTTGTGTTGCTGATGAAACTGCATCTACATCTCCCGGAATCTCTCCCTGCCTCGTAAAATAAACAATCAGCGACTTTGTATCTTCGTCACCTTTTATGACATCATTGCTTACATTTTTTATTTTAGCCCCTGTAAACAGATAGATATACCCCACCATGACTACCGCTAAGAAAGCCACTATTACCCCGATGGTTATCTTTTTCCTTGTTTTCATTGCTCACCTCTTTTATTTCTTCTGTATTTTAGAACCTCCAAACACCTGCGACATCGGCATCTGGGCAAGCATCTCATCAATAGATCTTACTTCATCCTGTGTCAGCTTTATATCTGCCGCTTTCATATTTTCTTCCAGTCTGTTTACTTTTCTCGTTCCCGGAATTGGTACAACATATGGTTTCTTTGCAAGCATCCACGCAAGGGAAATCTGTGCCGGTGTAGCATTCTTTTCTTCAGCAATCACCTTCATCCAGGACATAAACTCATTATTTTCCTTCAATCCTTCTTCTGTAAACTGTGGCATTGCGCTCCGATAATCTCCCGGCTTTTCAAATTCCCCATGGGAATGATATGCTGCTGTCAGTAATCCATTTGCAAGCGGAGAAAATGCAACAAATCCGATTTTCAATTCTTCAAGCACCGGGAATAATTTCTCGTAATCCCTGTACATCATGGAATATCTGTTCTGAATCGCTGTAATCGGGCATACTTTATGTGCACGGCGAATAATATCTTCACTGGCTTCTGATACCCCCCAGTGTGTGATTTTTCCCTGCTCCATTAACTCCTTCATAGCTCCTGCCGTCTCTTCAATCGGTACAGTCCTGTCAATACGATGAATATAATATAAATCAAGATGGTCTGTGTTAAGTCTCATTAAAGATCCCTCAATCGATGCTTTAATCGTCTCCGGTCGTCCATCTGAAATCAAAGGTTTATTTACGGTTGTTGCAGTTTCATCAAAATGTATCCCACACTTCGACGCAAGAACAATTTTATTTCTATATGGTCTTAACACCTCCCCAAGCAGTTTTTCATTGTGATGCGGATCTTCTACTGTTCCATATATCTCTGCTGTATCAAAAAATGTGCAGCCACAATCGACTGCTTTTGCAATCAGTTCTTCTGCTTCTTTCTGTGTCGAAACTGTACCGTATGCATGGCTCATTCCCATACAACCAAATCCGATTTCGGATACTTTTAAGTCTCTTCCTAAAATTCTTTTCTCCATCTTTATCTTCCTTTTCTATATTTCAAACTTTACAATAAGTATAAGAAAAAGAGACTCCGGACAGAAGTCTCTCTTTGTTAGGCAGATTAAACCTAAAGGTTATATCTTACTTGTAAGATTCCTGATAAATTGTAACGCAATCTTCATTCGTAAGCTTGTACATATCGTTTTCAAAATTGATACCAAGTGTAGCTCTTGCATTCTCTGCCATTTTAGGGAATTCTTCCGTTGTAATTCCATAATCAGACATTTTCAGTTCTGCCACATTACAATCTTCCTGTAATTTTACAAGCATAGTAATAAAGTCTTCTGGCTTACTTGCATCTTCCATTCCCATCAGTTTTGCCATTTCAATGAAACGATCATCGCAGACATGTTTATTGATAAAAAAGCTGTAAAATGCTTTTGAGATCATAATCAGACCGGCACCATGCGGAAGTTTCTCATGATACGCAGAAAGCGCATGCTCAAGAGGATGTGCGCTGACACATGTTCCAACTGTCATCTGAATACCTGACAGATAACTTCCAAATGCTACATTACTCATTGCCTCAATATTTTCAGATTCACGGATTGATGTAACAAGATTACGGCTTACATTCTTAATCGCCTCTGCTGCAACCATTTTGCTGAATTCATTTCTATTTGCAGAAATATATCCTTCTGTAGAGTGGAATAAAGCATCAAATCCCTGATAAGCCTTGAATGCTGACGGAACACTTGTCATTAATTCCGGATCAACGATTGCAAGAACCGGCATTGTTCCTGTACCGAATACTCCTGTTTTCTCCTGAGTTTCAGGGTTGGTAATCACACCACCTCCATCAGTTTCTGATCCTGTTCCGGCAGTTGTAGTGATGGCAATAATTGGAAGAGATGGCATCGGCGGCCACTGTTTCTTTCCTGTTCCAAACATTACATAGTCCCACAGATCATCGCTCTCATTGGTTGCCATAATACCGATTGCTTTTGATGCATCCATAACACTTCCACCACCTAAAGCAACGATAAAATTGCACCCATTTTCTTTTGCAAATCTTCCGCCTTCTTCTACAACTGGTTTTGTCGGATTGGACCCAACTTTATCAAAAATCACATACTCTACATTGCTTTGCTTTAATTCATTCTCAAGCCTGTCTAAATATCCATTTGTGCGAGTAGATTTACCATTGGAAATGACAACTAATGCCTTGTTGCCATGTACTGCTCCCATTGGTGTATTAATCTGTGTATGTAGTTCTCCAAGTTTTCCAGCTCCGAATAGTGCATTTGTTGGTACTGAAAAATTAAAACTCATTATGATTCCTCCAAATATTTTTATATTCTTTTATAACCCAAGACTGTCTATCCATGAACTGATATCTGATTCAGACGCTCCACCATGGAATCGTTCTCCTTCTTTCCAGTCACCTGTTCCTGTCATCTCTTCCAGAAGATTACCGCTGTCACCAATTCCCGAGGTCGCTGCTGTACAGAATGGGATGACTGTTTTTCCTGTAAAGTCATTATCTTTTACAAAGTTATCTACCGGCCATGCTGCAATTCCCCACCAGATAGGATAGCCAATGTATACCGTATCATACGAATCCCAGTTATCAACTGTTGTAGACACCAGTTCCACATCTCTTAAGCTCTCATCATCATGTTCTCTTGACACCCGGCTGTCATCATCTGTCCAATCAAGGTCATCATCTGTATATGGCTCCACAGGCTCTATTTCAAACAGATCTGCATCTGTAATTTTTGCTATCTTTTCAGCAACATCTTTTGTATTTCCTGAAGCTGAATAATATACAACCAATGTTTTCCCATTTCCTGTCGACGTATTTTCTGTTGTATCTGTAGTGTTTTCGGAATTTGTATCTGCTTCTTCATTTCCAGACTGGTTTGTGCTTGCAGACTGGCTGTCATTATTAGAATCTGACTGATTTTCATTGCTTGCTCCACATCCTGCCATCAAACCGATTGCCATGATGCATGTTAAGAGTACTGCTGCTATTTTCTTTGATTTCATTCTAAGATTACCTCCTGTCGTATAAAATATATGTCACGCTAATTTCTATCTAATGAAATTGGTAAATACAAAATCCAGTGCCTTTGGCATTTCAATTCCCATTTTTGTCGCAACATTTTTGCAGTTAATGAAATATGCCATATTGTTTCCAAGGATCCGCATAACCTGCATTCCTTCGAGATCCTGTTTTACTTCATCTGGATTCGTCCCATGTACCATATTCCAATATCGTGATGTGATAATTGGCATCTGCATAAGACCAAAATATTTATTTACCTGATCCCATGTGGCAGTTGTTCCTGCCCTTCTTGCTGAAATCACTACAGCGGCAGGTTTCAGGCGGAATCTGTCGCCACCACCGTTTAAATCGGCATAAAATACTCTGTCCATAAAGGATGTGATTGCACCGCCTGCACCACCCCAGTGTACCGGAGTTCCAAATACAAATCCGTCATAATCCCCTGCTATTTCCAGAAATTCATTCACGATATCATCCAGAATACATTTATTATTTTCCTGACATTTTCTGCAGGCAATGCATCCTGAAATCGGCTTGTTCCCAATCCAGAAAATATCTGTACTTATGCCATTTTCATTTAATGCACTGGATACTTCACAAAGAGCTGTATAAGTACAGCCATTTTTGTGTGGACTACCATTAACAAGTAATACTTTCATTGATTTTTCCTCTTATCCTTACCAGTTCTTTTTTTCTTTTGAACTGTCATTATTCCTTTTTCTTTCTTCAACCATCTTCACGAACCATTCCACCATATTCGGATCCTGGTGTGAGAAGAAGGAGCTTTTCTTCTTGTCCAGTTCCGCAATAGTCTTCATATCTTCATCAGAAAGTGTGAAATCAAAAACATTAAAATTTTCTTCCATTCTCTCAATGTGTGTTGATTTCGGAATGACCACTACACCTCTCTGAATATGCCAACGAAGCATAACCTGTGCCGAAGTCTTCTGATATTTTTCTGCAATCTCTGCGATGACAGGATTCTCAAAGGTGCCTCCTCTGCCCTCGCCAAATGGTGCCCATGCTTCTAACCGGATATCATATTTGTCTGCCCATTCCTTCATCTCTTTCTGCTGATTGAAGATATGTGTTTCCACCTGATTTACCATAGGTTTGATACGGTTAAAAGATGCAAAATCAACCATTCTGTCTACATAAAAGTTGGAAATTCCGATTGCTCTGATTTTTCCCTCATCGTACAGATCTTCCAATGCATGATAAGCACCGTAAGCATCTGAAAATGGCTGGTGAAGCAATACCAGATCCAGATAATCTGTCTTTAACTTTTTCATAGATTCAAGAACTGATTTCTTTGCTTCTTCATATCCATAATGTTCAATCCATACCTTTGTGGTAAGGAAGATTTCTTCTCTTGGAATGCCTGACTTCTGGATTGCATTCCCAACCTCTTCCTCATTAAAATAACTCTGTGCTGTATCAATCGCCCTGTATCCAACTTTTAAAGCATCAAGCACACATCTTTCACATTCATCTTTTGTTACCTGATATACGCCATATCCGAGTATTGGCATTTTTACACCATTATTTAATGAAACATATTCCATTGTCGTATCCTCCTTGTTTTCTTTCATTCATCTTACATTCATACTATATAACTGATAGATTCCTTTGAGAAGTTTCGATAAGTTTTTCAGTCTTAACCTTTCGGTTTATTCTGGTTCTTACTGATTGAACAGCCAGCCCATAATTTCTTTGTCACGACAAAACAGATAGCCACCTCCATGCTGATAAGTGACCGATGTCCCTTCAAAGTAATCTTTATCTTTTACATCCAGTACCACCAGTTTATCAATCTCTGATTCCGATAATCCCTGTTCTTTGTAAAGCTCATGTATCTTCTGGTAAGCCTCTTTAAAAGGTTCTGATCCATAGTATTCGTCGCTTTCGCCAATCACAAAATATACCGGCGTTTTCGTCTCCACTACCGGCTCATATGCACCATCCCACTGAGAACTGCACATAAGTGCCGCTGTATATAATTCCGGCTGCTTTGCCAATACCAGTGACAGGGTTTCTCCTCCTCCGGAATAACCATTAATATATACTTTTGATGAATTAATCTTGTAATGCGTCAGAAAATACTGTGTCAGTTCAATTGTCTGATCTGCAGATGTCTGTCCCCAGTCATTTAACTGTGGAGCTACAACAATCATATCGGTAACATACTTCTGCGCTTCAAATCCAAAATCCTCTGTTCGGATGTTTTCTCCCACGCCCTGAAAATATAATCCCTGATATCCGGGTAATGTTACATATAGTGCATATTCCTTTGTCCCGTCATAAGAATCCGGAATATATACATTGTAATGAATATCCCCCTCGTCCTGGGAATGAAGAACATTATCCAGGACGAAGCCCCGGTATTCTTCGCTTCCCAGCGTAACATTTTCCAATTCATCTCCTGATGTATTTTTTTCTGTGTTTTCTTTTTTCTCATCTGTCTTCTGCTGTACACTCTGTATCCGGTTCATTGTTTGTTGAGTCTTCTTTTCATCCCTGCCAGGTTTTGAAAAGTAGATATATACCATGATTACCATTGCCAAAATAATAACTCCAATAATTGTAAGTACTAATTTCCGCTTTTCCATAAATACGCCGCCTTCTTTCAGTATGAACCTTTTCGTTTTTTCTTACCTGTTTTCTTTAGAAACAATCCACTATAATATCCAATAAACGCTATCAATATCATTACTGCCAGATAATCCAGTAGAAAAGGAAAGATCCCATCTTCATAATCATAAAATACAAAATGCATCCTCATAATCAGATAATCTTCTATCTGTCTCCTGTAAAATGCATATAAACCATAACCTGCAATTGTGGTTGCGACAGATCTTGCTGCCCATTTTCTGATGACGGATGGATGTTCCCATAATCGTCCTGCCATTGCTACCGCTATATTCCAATGAAGTCCGAGATGTAATGACATCACCACCAATCCCCAGTATGCACAAAACATATGTATCTGTCTGGCAACCATATAGGTTCCGGAAATCTTTATCCATTTAAATATGTGATTTGACAATAATATTCCACTTACCATGGATCCCATCATAAGAATAAGCATGATGATAACCAATACCGTCTGAATAACTCTGAATACATTGTATTTTCCTTTCCCTATAGATAACAGCCATTTACGATTCAGTATGTGATGTGAGATAAAAAGCACAAACATCGCCATACCAATCCACTCATGTGCAACCTCGCTGAGCAGACTATATGGCATAAGAAGAAGCAAACATATCGTCATTCCTATATCTATCCATATTTTTACTGTAAATCGTTTATTTTTCATATCCTACCTCTTATCTAAAGTGTTCATATTATCTTCCCAGAAAGATATTGCATGGTCAATCCAGCCTTCTGCTACAGTCCCCTCTCCCAATCCAAATCCATGAGAAAGGCCTTTAAATACTTCTATTGTTGCATTTGTGCCATTTTGTTGTATCTGGGAGATATAATTTTCCATACTTCTGTATGATGCAATTCCGTCACTTGTTCCAACGCAGGCATAGGTTGGCGGCTCCATTCCTGTCACCTGGGAAAGTCCTGTATACTGCATAATCACCGCAGCTGGTGCAGGATATTCTTTTTCTCCAAAGTAAGCTGTTCCATAAGAACCAAGCCAGGCCGCCATCCTGGCTCCTGCCGAGCCACCCCAGAGAGAATAATCCGTCATATCAATCTGTAGTTTCTCTGCATTTTCATGTAAAAACGCAATTGCTCTGGCAAGATCCTCACAGGCAGTCTGTGCTCCCGGACGATAAACAAGAGCAAATGCATTATAGCCTTTCTTGGATAATTCCAATGCATGAGGAAAACTGTCATGTATTCCGGCTACATATACAAAGCCTCCTCCTGCATTCGTAATCGCTGTTTTTGCTCCTTCATTTCCCCGAAAGAAAAATAAACCTGTATCCCTTTTATCTGGGGCTTCCTGTATTTCTTCTTCACTATATATGGGATAAAAAATCTGTTCACCATTGATTGCCTGACTTTTCATATAATTCACAATTTCTACTGTTTTATCAGTGTTGACTTCGCTATACCATGGCAAAATAGAGCTGACATCTTTTAATTTCAGATTGTCCTTTATTTCCATATCTATCGGAAATATGAGTCTGCCATAATCATCGAAAGCTGAATCATGGATAACATCATTTATATTACTTTCTGCATTAAAACTTTCTTTTTCATTCATATTGATATCCTTCTCTGTCACGCTCTCTTGCTCTGATTTTCCTGTTTCCTGCTTTTTTTCTTCTCTGATTGTGGATTTCTGCACTGTTGCTCTACACCCACTGAGCATAATAGCAACCATAATGATTCCTAAAAGAGCTATCCTCTTTATCTGCATATAGTATCCTCCATTTTCACTTCAGCTAAAGTATAACAAAACGAGACTCCATTAGAAGTCTCGTTTTGTTATTCAGTATTAACCTTTAGGTTTCTACTAGCATGTATTCAATTTTTATTTTACCTTGTTAATAGCCTTGATTAATCGTTTCACCTTTGCAGATGGTGTTTTTGAATGAAGGATTCCAAATGGCATCTTATAATCCCATTCTACCGGAATGATTCTGATCAGTGGATGAACACTTTCCCAACTCTTAAATGCCAGTAATACCTCATTATTGTTTTCGCATCGGTTAAATGCTTCTACATCGTACAGATTAAAGTCTACAATATTGATTTCAGGATGATTTTTCATCATATCATCCCTTAGCATATCGCCATAATAACTCCATCCTCTTTGCATGAGCATAAGATTTTCTCCAGCCAGATCATCAAGTGTAATTTTTTCTTTTTTTGCCAGCCTGTGATGAATTGATACCGCCACACAAAATGGTTCTCTTGAAATCTCAGTGCCATCACAGCCTCTGAGTTCAAGCATTGTTTCATCAAAGATTCCAGCTATCACATCAATATTCTTTCCCATATTAGCCAGTATCTCTCTTGCATTCTCTGGTGTATTTTCAAATGTAATCAATTTAAACTTCATCTCCGGATATATTTTTTGTATCTTAGGCCAAAGTTCCACAAAAACTTCCGGTGGAGTCATCGGAGATATTCCAACACGAATGATTTCTTCATTATGATTCGTTGCTTCCTGCGCTCGTATCAACGATTCTTTTGAATATTGAATCAGATATTTTGCATCCTGATAGAGCGATTTACCAGCTTCCGTAATAATAAGACCTCTGTGTGTTCGTTCAAATAATTGCAAATTTAAGCTGTTTTCCAAAGAATTTATCTGTTTAATAACCGCAGGTGCGCTTATATATAATTCTTCTGCCGCTTTACTAAAGCTTCCAGCTTCTACAACGCAGATAAATGTATCAAGTTGTGGATTATACATCATGTAATTCACTCCTTTGCTCTTTTTAATCCGTAATCCTAAAATAATCCAAATATGCTTTATATTTATCCTGTGCCGACAGACACGTATCTGTTAAATACCCGTTTTGTTATTCCTTTCTTTCAATCCACGGTAGTAGAACATCTTCAGATTATCATCAATCAGTCAATAAATCCATAAAATGACTTCAACTCCAATTGTTCGCCTGATTCTATTCCATCTTCTTTAGATAAATTTGAATCCTTAATTTTGCAAGAAACAGTATGGAATTTTCCATCTGGTATAAAATTAACTTCTATACCATATCTGCCATCTACATCAGGACATAGTTTGTCTGATATTCTAATATTTCTTTCGACATATTCTATTTTTTTATCATCTATGTATATTTCTATATCTCCCAATGGTGTAGTCAGCATAATTAATCCTCCAATCCTTTTTATTATAACATCTATCATATTTATCCGCATTAAAAAAGGACGCAGAATCTCTTCCACGTCCTCACATCTATCTGGCTTTATCTTCCCTTACCTTCGGTGCTTCCTTATGTGCCGCTTCCTGCTTCACCTCATCCACACCTCTAGCCTCAAATGC
>ERZ1034691.2114-NODE-2114-length-11382-cov-12.152821_pt1 | contig 11382 bp, 10 predicted proteins | sample MGYA00520638_ERZ1034691 | MGnify/ENA primary metagenome ERZ1034691 (study PRJEB33766, sample SAMN09781763) | gut metagenome | biome: gut microbiome | host: Homo sapiens | place: Madagascar | study: EMG produced TPA metagenomics assembly of the PRJNA485056 data...
ATACTTTCATTCCTATTTGTGCGGACGCAAAGCGGCCGAATGGCTGATTAATATGAGAGAATACACAGTTGTCATTCCTGTATATAATGTTGAATTCTATCTTCCGCGTTGTATTGAGTCTGTACTTGCACAAACCATAAAGGCGAAAAAAATCATACTGGTCGATGACGGATCAACCGATAACAGCGGATCTATTTGTGATGAATATGCTAAAAGGGATGAAACAATTCAGGTAATTCATCAATCAAATCAGGGATTATCCGCCGCCAGAAATACCGGAATCAATACAGCAGATACCCCTTGGATTACATTTGTAGATTCTGATGATTATATTGATCCAGATATGTATGAGACCTTATTTCAAAACCTTGAAAAATACAATGCTGATATTTCTATCTGTGGTGTATGGGTTGAAAAAGAGAATGGCGAAAAATCTACATTTCGTGCAACCGGTGTGCTAAAGGAATGGGATGCCACGGGAGCATTAAGAGCACTAAATTCATACCAATACTTTAATATGAGCGTATGGAATGTGCTGTTTCGTTGTAACCTGTTTGATGCTAAACCAATTCTTCGTTTCCCTTTTGGGAAAAAATGTGAAGACTACTATCTCATGCATCAGATCATAGCTAGAGCCCATAAAATCGTATATGATTCAACTCCATATTACCACTATATCCAGCGTCCTAACAGCATTTCAAGAAATAAAAATATAAATCTTGCGCCAATGGATGCCTCTCTTGCACAACTGAAATTTTTTGAACAGAACTATCCAGATATTGCTTTTGCGGCAAAGACAGCGTGCGCTTTTTCGCACATGGGCATTTATACTGCGTATGTCCGTAGTGGACAGCCGTGTCCCCCGGAGATGCTTCGGCATTTAAAGAAAATAGCTCACAAATATTTGCCGACTGTTCTTAAAAATCCCGATATTCCGAAGATTAAAAAGCTGCAAGCCTTGAGCTTTTGTTGGACTTTGCCACTTTATCGTGCCGTAATTGCTCGGACCGAGCACAGATAAGAGCCTATAGGTGATGGTATACCAAATTAGGAGAACGTATGAAAATCAGTGTCATAACATTGCACACAGTAAACAATTATGGATCTGCTCTGCAGACCTATGCAACACAGCAAGTTTTATCTGAATTGGGCTATGATGTAGAAATAGTGGATTACTGGAGACACGATAACTGCGGTGAAGGTGCAGTGGATAAGGCTTTGCAAAGCTCTCAAATGCAAAAATACAAGCACATTTGGGGATTAAACAGTTTTACAGAGTCCTTGATACGTATCCCTCTTCGCTACATGCTCTATCGGAAGCGAAAGCCGATGCAAGAGTTCATACATAGACGAGTAAAGCTCACACCACACCCATACTATTCCATGGAGGATTTGCTGCTCGATGTTCCGGATGGCGATGTCTACATGACAGGCAGTGACCAGGTGTGGAACAGTGTCTGGAACCATGGAATTGAGCGTCCTTACTTCCTTGATTACGCGCCTCCCGGGAAAAAACGAATTGCATTTTCTGCCAGTATCGGCCGCACAGAATTCTTCCCTGAAGAGGTAAATGAAACAGTGGCGTTGTTAAAAAAATATCATGCAATTTCCGTGCGAGAAGAAAGCGCAGTAACACTGCTGGCTCAATATGGCATTCCTGCGCAGTTGATTCTTGATCCCACGCTTATGCTGAATAGGGAACAGTGGATCGCAATTGCAAAACGGCCTGTAGAAAGCAAGCCCTATTTGCTGATTTATCAGCTTAATGAAAATCGAGATATGGATGACTATGCCGTTAGATTGGCCAAGAAGAAGCAGTGGCGTATCATCCGCATTGGGTTTTCGCTTCCCCAAAAACAGCCATATGGTAAGTGCGTTGTCAGCCCTAGTGTTGAAAAGCTGCTGGGATATATAGAAAATGCACAGTGCGTCCTGACGGATTCTTTTCACGCAACGGCGTTTTCTCTAAACCTGGGAACAGACTTTATCAGTATACTCCCTCCTCGTTTCGGTACGAGAATTGAGAGCATTCTACGTTTAACGGATACAAATCATCGTCTGCTTCGGGACTATCGGGATTTGTCTGTTATAGATACAAAAATCGATAAAAAGCGGGTTAACGAGATTCTAGACCTGGAAAGGAAAAAGGGTATTATATTTCTGAAGCAAGCGGTGGAAAGCTAAATTAGGAGATTTGTACTATGGTAAAACGAGAAATTATTCTGTTTCATGGAAAAGAAGATTGCTGTGGATGTGGGGCGTGTTTAAACAGCTGTCCCCAAAATGCAATTTCTATGAAGGAAGACAGCTATGGCAATGTTTTTCCGGAGATTGAAGAGAATCTGTGCGTTCGGTGTGGGAAGTGCATCAGCGCTTGTGGCTATAAAAAGGACACGGTTGGGCAAACTCCGATAAAGGTATATGCTGCGGCAGCGAAAGAAGATATGATCCTGCAAATTTCCTCATCAGGTGGTGCATTTGCAGCTCTTGCAACTAAGATATTGGAGCAATCCGGCGTAGTATTTGGCTGCGCCACTGAATTCACGGATAAGACAGGAATCCAAACCTGCCATATTATGGTAGAGAATCTATCTGAACTGAAAAAAATTCAGGGATCAAAGTATGTTAAAAGTGACATGGTATTGTGTTATCGCGAAGTTTTAAAGCAACTGAACACCGGAAGAAAGGTTTTGTTTTCCGGGACTCCCTGCCAGGTGGATGGATTAAATGGATTCCTGGGCAGAAAGCTGTATGACAATCTAATTACAGTAGACATTATCTGCCATGGCGTGCCAGGGGAAAAGCTGTTCCGGGATTATATTACGGAAGAAGAGAAGAAGCTGGGCATGCGCATCTGTGATGTTGAGTTCAGGAACAAAAAAGACGGTTGGGGAAGTTTTGTGCTTGCAGAGCATTGCAGAGCTTCAGACCAAAAGAAAATCAGTAGGTTTCTGTATGCAAGACAGTCTTCCTACTACTGGTTGTTTTTGAAGGGTGCGACATACCGAGATAGCTGTTACTCTTGCAAGTATGCAGGCGGACAAAGATTCAGCGATTTAACTATTGGTGACTTTTGGGGCATTGAAGAGATGCATCCCGAGTATCTGCAAAAAGGATTGCTGAATGCTGAAAAGGGGATTTCTTGTATCTTAGTTAACACAGAAAAGGGGCAGAGTTTCTTAGAAACATGCCGAGAAAACATGATACTGTTGGATTCCACCTACGAGGCTGCGGCAAAGAGAAATGGTCAGCTGAACCACCCAACCAAACGGCATGAGAGTAGAGAGGCAGTTATGGAATTGTATTGCAAGAACGGGTACGCTGCTGTTGATGAATGGTATCGGAAACACCTGGGAATGAAGTACTATCTGTATCAAGTATGGGACTGGATTCCAAGAAGATGGAAGAATATCGTTAAAAAATGCTTGAATAGGTAGTTTGGGAGAAAGTATGAAAGTAAGCGTTATAACATTACTTAATGTCAATAACTATGGATCGGTTTTGCAAACATATGCAACAAAGAAAACGTTAGAATATCTTGGCTGCGAGGTCGAATTCGTGGATTATTGGAGAGCAAATCAGACACCGAAGAGACAAGCAGAAGCATTGCTGAAAAGTAGTACATTAAAAAGACTGCAACCGATATGGGGATGCACAGCTGCAACAGAGAAAATGATGGTCTTGCTGCTGGAAGAATACGTAAAGCTCCATAAAGCCCCAACGCGAAGATTTCTAGAGAAATATATCACGCTGACACCGCAAGCCTATCATTCTTTTGAAGAACTTCAAAACAATCCGCCAAAGGCAGATGTTTATGTGACTGGCAGTGATCAGGTGTGGAATAGTATTTGGAATGAAGGAGTTGATTATCCGCTCTATCTTGCCTTTGCGCCGGAAGGAAAAAAGAGAATTGCTTTTGCAGCCAGTGTAGGCATGGATGAGCTAATTCAGAGTGAGATTCCGGAAATGCAGAGGCTGCTGAAAAAATACTCTGCCATTTCAATGAGAGAGGCAAGCGCTGTGAAGCAGCTTTCTGAGATTGGTATTTCTTCGGAACTGATATTGGACCCTACACTAATGCTGGATGGAAATCAGTGGAAAGAACTTGCTACATTTCATGAAAAAAAGCGTCAACCATATCTGCTGATTTATCAATTAAATAAAAATACACAGATGGACGATTATGCTGAAGAGCTTGCAGCACGTAATCATTGGGATATTATTCGAATTGGCTATAGCCGTTCTGCAAGAAAAAAAGCTGGATTTTGTGCGTTGAGCCCGTCTGTGGAAGATTTTTTAGGATATTTTGTCAATGCAGAGCATATTTTGACAGACTCGTTCCATGCCACTGCATTTTCTTTAAATTTGGAAAAGATGTTTACAGTTATTATGCCACCGCGCTTTGGCACGAGAATAGAAAGCATCCTAGATCTTACTGGTACGCAAGATAGGCTCTTGCGGAATTACCAGGATTTTACTATAGCGGACAGAAAATACGACACAGAATCCGCTCAGAAAATACTGAGTATTGAGCGAGGCAAAGGGGTTATATTTCTGAAAAAAGCATTAAGCCTGTGAGGAAGCACTGTGGAAAAAAATAGATCGAAATATTTGCTTAAAAACACAGCAATATTTGCATTGGGAAGCATCGGAACAAAGGTGATTTCGTTTTTCTTAGTGCCGCTGTACACAAACATATTGTCGACTTCCGAATATGGTGTTGTTGATTTGGTGACAACCATTTGTACCGTTTTGGCACCGATTCTTATTTTGAATATTAATGAGGCAATTATGCGGTTTTCGCTGGATGAGAACGCAAACACTACTGAGATTATGAGTGTTGGAATCATGCTCTTGGGGATGTCTTTTATTGGTGGGCTTATACTAATTCCAATGGCCTCTGCATTTCCTATTATTTCTGAATATGCGGCTTATCTTTACTCCTATACAATTTCTCTTGCTGGTACTCAAGTCTTTTTGGGTTATTTGAGGGGGACGGAACGCCTGGTGCAGTATTCAATTGGCAATATTATTCATGCATTGGCCATCGCCTGCTTCAATATTATTGAATTACTACTTCTGAAAAAAGGTGTTCAGGGGTATTTCATTGCCTATATTGCTGCAAATATTGTAACAATTATATATTCTATTTTTGCTGGAAAAGTTTGGGAGCCGTTACGCGAATTCCATCTCAATCTAATGTTAGCGAAGGAAATGGCAAAGTTTTCAGTGGTGTTAATTCCCAACACTTTTATGTGGTGGATTATGAACTCCTCCGACCGTATCATGGTGACAGCTATGGTGGGTGTTGCGGCAAATGGTATCTATGCTATTTCTTATAAGGTTCCGTCTTTGGTACAGACCTTTACAGGGATTTTCAACCAGGCATGGTCCTACTCTGCTATTCGCGAAAACAACAGTGAGGACAGGGATGCCTACAGTAGTCGTGTATTTAGTGGTGTTGTTGCCATGTCTAGCATTGCTGGTGTTGGACTGCTTGCTGTTATGAAACCGTTCCTTCGTTTTTATGTGGAAAGAGAATACTATTCTGCGTGGAAATATACCCCATTTTTAATTGTTGGATTTGTGTTCTTGACACTGGGAACATTTTTGTCTTCTTACTATACGGTAAACAAAGATAGCAAGGGCTTTTTATTTTCCGGACTTACAGGAGCAATTGCTAATGTAATTCTGAACGCAATGCTGATTCCAATACTAGGTGTTACTGGAGCAGCACTCGCTACTTGTATAAGCTATACCTTGGTGTTTGTATATCGTATTTTTGATACGAAAAAGTATGTTCACCTTCAGTTCGGGCAGGTGCAGCAGTGGGCCTCCTGTTGTATGGTAGTTCTGGCAGCGTTGACTATGTTCTGGGATAATATGCTGGGACAAGTGATGCAGTTTGTAGAATTGGGAGTGCTTATGCTGATTAATAGAAATATTTGGGCTTCATTACTACATCATAAAGTACATCAGTAAGAGATTACATTAGGGAATCTTTGATTTAATCTGCACTACTATAGAGGATCCAGATGAAGAATAAAGAGGTTTTAAGCGTGAACGGTAGTACCAGTAACAAAAAATATAACAATGCAATGGCAGAAATGACTTCAATCTTCAATCAAATTAATCAACCTACATATAGTTTCAATTCCGAAAATTTAGATAATTCGATTTCCAAATATGTCAAAAAATATAATCGGATATTTTATTCTCGGATCAGCGAGCTTGTATATGAGTACTCATTGAAGGAAATATTCAACGCAACGGATGCTTCTAATAATTTATTGGCGACCATCGATTATGTAGACTCCTCATCAAGTATGGATTCTATCCAAAAAGCCGACCGGGTTAAAATTTACTGGAAAATCATTGATCATCTCAAACTTGCAAAACAACAATACGAGAAACTACATGAAGACGATACAGAATTCAATAAATGGTTCAATTCTAAAATTGCCGAATCTACAAGAGAAATTAGTGCGCAACTTGTTTCGCTAGTAGGTATTTTCACGGCGCTTGCTTTCCTGATATTCGGTAGCATCAGTTCCCTAAACAGCATTTTTGGCCAAATGTCGGAAACACCGGTATTCAAACTTTTGATTGCAGGCTGTGTCTGGGGAATTGGGATTACCGATGCTGTATTTGTCTTTCTTTTCTGCATTGGCAAAATGACTGGGTTGAGTTTTAAATCAAATATGTCAACAACCGCTACTATATTTCAGCGATATCCGATTGTTTGCTGGACAAACTGTATATTGATTTTAATGCTCTTCGTATTCATGATCTTATACTATTTGACTAACTACGAAATTGATTACTACTTTATTCTTCTGATTAGGGCTCACCCGGTACGGACGGTAGCAATATCTGCATTTGTAATTTTGGTAATTATATGCAGTATTGTCTCCTGGTTAGTTAAGGCAAGCAAAATGGGGACTGGTACAGAGGACCAGTAACTAGCCAGCAGTTTTTGAACTTGTTATTTCTGGCCAACGTTGCGCCAGTATTAATTATAGAAAGGAGACATTCTCAATGAACCCCATATCCATTTCTGAGAAAATGATGTTCAACACCGTTCGGCTAGAAACAAACAATGGTACAGGGACGGGATTTTTCTATAGCTTTCATGTTGGCAAATATGAGTACTTAACGATCATCACTAACAAACATGTTGTAAATAATAATCCTAAAGAGATAGTTAAATTTTCTTTGCATTTGGCCGATGATGATGGCGGATCGACGAAGAATATATCAATTCAAATGGAATCTAACTGGCACTTTCATCCGAGCAAAGATTTGTGTTTCGCGTTTGTACAGCCAATTTTCAAGCAAGTAGAAGAAATGACTGGAAAAAAAGTCTTTTATCGCGCAAATGGTGCAGAGATTCTCGCAACAGAGGAACAATTACAGAATCTTTCTGCTTTAGAAGAATTAGTCATGGTAGGCTATCCCATAGGTATGTATGACAGGAAAAACAACTTCCCAATTTTCAGAAAAGGATATACCGCAGCACACCCGGCAATTGACTTCAACGAAGAAGGAATTGGCCTTGTAGATATGGCGTGTTTTCCTGGCTCGTCTGGTTCGCCGATTTACATACTTAACGAGGGAAGTTTTTTTGACAAACAAGGAACGGTACACCTTGCAAAGACTAGACTCCTTCTCCTGGGAATTCTGTTTGCTGGACCACAATACGATGCTCAGGGTGATATTCAGATACGAGCGATTCCTACATCCACAAAAGTTGTCGGTATTTCTAATACACGAATTATGGCAAATCTGGGTTACTATGTTAAGGCTCATGAACTCAATGAATTTCAAAAAATGATTGAGCAAATAGTTTCAGCACATTAAGGGAACAGCAGGGCTAAGAAAAGCTCTGTACAAAAATGCCCGAAACCATATCCGCAAGTTTGAAAAAGCCACTCACCAATCCTCACAGATTCTATTACAATCAAAAAAGAGGTCCCCCCATGCCAACCCTATCCCCCACTACCCACCACGCCCTAGTCCAAGCCGCCCTGGCCGACTTCAACCTCCACGAACGATACCTCCTGGAAGCCAATCTCAGCGAGCGCTGCATCTGCGCCAGATTCGCCATGTACCTGGAAAAGCTGCTCCCGGCATACCAGGCCGAAGGGTACACAGTGGACGTAGAGTACAATCGCGGCATGGACGGCCACGATCGGAGCCCAAAGCGCTTGAATGACGATTTGATCGTAGTAGACCTGATCATTCATAAACGCGGATACGACAATGAAATGGGCTACCAGAATCTGATTTGTATGGAAATGAAGAAAAGCACCAACCGGGATGGATGTGACGCAGACGAAGCCCGCTTGAGGAAGATGACCGACCCGGACTATGGCTTCAACTACAAGACCGGCTTCATGATCGTAGCAGATATGAAGCGCTATGCGTTGACAATCAAAAGCATATTCCGCAATGGAGTACATATCCCCGCCGTATCCACGGAGTGCGCAAAATAGGGCCTCTCGACACTTCCCCTTCAGCCATTGAGCACCACCTCGATGGCTGAACCTACATCCACCTTGCCAACCCACCAAATTCGTGCTACAATAATGACACAGCCAATCCGGCATCCTGCCGCAGAATAGAGGTGCTCCCTTGGGACAGAAAGATATCACCGAAAAGGTGCTGGAAGCATACAATGATGTGTTCGCCGATATCGTAAACGTTCTGCTGTTTGATGGGAAAGAGGTCTTGAAGGCAGACGAACTGGTAGACCAAGCCCCAAGGGCCGCCTATAAGGTGGACGGAAAAGTTCGGGAGATCGAGCGGGATGTAGCAAAACGATGGTGCAAACAGAACATTCGAATCGCCTGTGTCGGCATTGAAAACCAGACTCAGCCGGACCCTGATATGCCGCTGCGCGTGATTAGCTACGACGGTGCGGAATACCGAAGCCAGTTGGCTGGGCCAGACAGATATCCTGTTGTGACCCTCGTCCTGTATTTTGGACACAAAAAGCACTGGGATAAGCCAACAAATCTGCTTGGGTGTTTTAACGTCCCCCCAGAATTCCAGCCTTATGTTGGAGACTACAAAATAAATCTGTTTGAGATTGCATATCTTACGGACGAAAAGCGCAAACTCTTTAAGAGCGATTTTGGCATTGTGGCAGATTATTTCGTCCAAATGCAAAGAAATGGAGACTATAAGCCTGGCACAAGCGAGATTACCCACGTGCAGGAGGTCTTGCAGCTCCTCACCGTAATGACAGGCGACCACAGGTTCGAAGAAACCTATACAGACAAATCGGAAGGAGGTCCGAAAAATATGTGTGAAGTCCTGGATCGAATCGAGAAAAAGGGCATTGCCGAAGGAATGGCCAAGGGAATGGAACGCGGCATGGAAAAGGGTGCTCTGCAAAAGGCACGGGAAACGGCGCTGAACCTGAATAAGATGGGCCTTACCGATGAGATGATCGCAAAAGCGGTCAACGTCAGCCTGGACCTTGTCCGGCAGTGGCTGGGTATTGTGATGAATTGATGCCCCCTATGCCTCGGAGCAACAGTCCCTTCCCCTAAATTTTCCCCACCAAAAACAAAAACCCGCGAGAATTGCTTGCCAATTCTCGCGGTTTCGATTATAATACCCAAAGAGAATCAAATACTACATGAAAAGGAGCACAAACGCCCATGAAAGCCCCAGATTATTCCATTCCCGTGCCCCAGAATCCGGCGCTCCAGGACTATATGATGATGTACGCGGTGGCCCAGTTCAACCGCCATGACCAGGATCTGCTGACGCAGCCCTTTGACCGGCTGATGGTCTCTGCCCGGATCGCCTTCTATTTGCAGTTCTTCCTGTGGATGCGCCGTATCGAGGATTACGTGGTGGACATGGAGTACGGACGGCTGGTGGTGGGGGTGGACATCACCGCGAAGAAGACAAGACAGCGGCCCCACCTGGGCCTGGATATACTCATTCGCAAGCGGGGCGACGAGGCCGCCGGTATCCCTCCCGTGAATGTCCTGTGCGCCGAGGTGAAGGCCGCCGGAAAGCAGGAGGGCAACAAGGCGGAGGAAAACCGCCTGCAGAAGCTGACCGACACCAAGTGGGACTTTCACTACCCCTCGGGCTACATTCTCCGGGCCGAGTTCAAAGGCGAAAACCGGACAAACCTGCGGATCAAGCGGGTCTTCCGCGGCGGCGAGAAGGTGGACCTGCTGGAGCCGGTCTTTTGAATGCCAAACATAAGAATGGAGGACACATCATGTCTCTTTTTAAAAACAAAACCCTGATGATCACCGGCGGTACCGGCTCCTTCGGTAACGCCGTTTTAAACCGCTTTCTGGCCACAGACATTGGCGAGATCCGCATCTTCTCACGGGATGAGAAGAAGCAGGACGACATGCGCCACGAGTACCAGGCCAGAATGCCGGAGGTGGCGAACAAAATCAAGTTTTACATTGGCGACGTCCGGGACTTGCAATCCGTCCGGGGGGCCATGACCAGGGTGGACTATATCTTCCACGCCGCCGCCCTGAAGCAGGTGCCCTCCTGCGAGTTCTTCCCCATGGAGGCCGTGCGGACCAACGTCATCGGCACCGACAATGTCCTCACCGCCGCCATCGAGGCCGGGGTGGAGTGCGTCATCTGCCTGTCCACCGACAAGGCCGCCTACCCCATCAACGCCATGGGCATGTCCAAGGCCATTGAGGAAAAGGTGGCCATTGCCAAATCCAGAATGTCCGGCAAGACGAAAATCTGCTGCACCCGCTACGGCAACGTCATGTGCTCCCGGGGCTCCGTCATCCCCCTGTGGATCGACCAGATCAAATCCGGCAACCCCATCACCGTCACCGAGCCCAACATGACCCGGTTCATCATGTCCCTGGAAGAGGCCGTGGACCTGGTACTCTTCGCCTTTGAGCACGGCGAGAACGGCGACCTGCTCATCAAGAAGGCCCCCGCCTGCACCATCCGGACCCAGGCGGAAGCCGTCTGCGAGCTCTTCGGCGGCAAGAAGGAGGAGATCAAGGTCATCGGCATCCGCCACGGCGAGAAGATGTATGAGACCCTCCTCACCAACGAGGAGTGCGCCAAGGCCATCGACATGGGGGACTTCTACCGGGTCCCCGCCGACAACCGGGGCCTGAACTACGATAAGTACTTCAAAGAGGGCGACGACAAGCGGAACACCCTGACGGAGTTCAACTCCAATAACACCCGTCGCTTAAATTTGCAGGAGACCGTCGATACCATCGCCTCCCTGAGCTACATCCAGCAGCGGCTGGCGGAGAAATGATATGGAACACAACTTCAAATGGAAAAACGACGGCCGCACCAAAGTTATGATCGGCTGCGGCACCCGGCCGGAGATCATCCGGCTGGCCGCCGTCATCAAGC
>ERZ1034691.2117-NODE-2117-length-11368-cov-20.558738_pt1 | contig 11368 bp, 9 predicted proteins | sample MGYA00520638_ERZ1034691 | MGnify/ENA primary metagenome ERZ1034691 (study PRJEB33766, sample SAMN09781763) | gut metagenome | biome: gut microbiome | host: Homo sapiens | place: Madagascar | study: EMG produced TPA metagenomics assembly of the PRJNA485056 data...
TTTCCTCCATAATTGCAGAAAAGATCTAAAACAGAGGAATTGCTTCTTTTATAGAGCTTTTTTCTATTCAATTTCCACCATTTTCAGTAGTTTAAGGCTGTTTTAAAGGAAACCCGTAGCCCCCATGCGGGCTACTGAGATTCGTCACATCCGCAATGAGCCTCGCTATTCATAAGATTGTCAGCAAAAGGCGCTGCCAATCTTATTTCATATCGCGGCGTTCGCCGCATCACGGCATAAATAAAGACAGCGATTTGTGCGCAAGCGCCCATCGCTGTCCTCACTATGCCTATGCGCGGCTCATTGCTCGCGTAACTTTCAAGTTAATTCATAATTGCGTGCATCCTGCATATACATATAACACCAATGGCAGGAGGTATTTTTTATGGACTATGCAGTGAATACATACGATCTGTATCGGGATATACAACAAAGAACAGGAGGAGAGATTTACATAGGTGTACTGGGACCGGTGCGGACGGGAAAATCCACGTTCATCAAGCGCTTTATGGATGAAATGGTGCTGCCCTATATGGAGGATGAACATGCCAGAATGCGGGCACAGGATGAACTTCCCCAAAGTGCCGGAGGGAAGACTATCACCACCACGGAACCGAAGTTCATTCCCAGCGAAGCAGCAAAGGTGAGATTAAATGATGATGTCGAGGTGTCGGTACGGCTGATCGATTGTGTGGGCTATATGATCGATGGCGCGGCGGGACATATGGAAGAAGATGCGGAGCGCATGGTGAAGACACCCTGGTCGGAGGAAGAGATCCCATTTACCCAGGCGGCGGAGATCGGCACGGATAAGGTCATGCAGGATCACTCCACGATAGGTCTGGTGATCACTACGGACGGCAGCATCGGAGAACTCCCCAGAAGCAATTATCTCGGAGCGGAAGAGAAGACGATCCTGGCTATGAAAAAATCCGGAAAGCCCTTTTTAGTGCTGGTCAACAGTCAGAAACCTTATTCGGAGGAGACCAGACAGGTGGCGGAAGAGATCGGCAGCAAATACGATGTTGCTGTGCTGTCGGTAAACTGCGAACAGCTGAAAAAAGAAGACATCCATCGAATCCTGGAGAAAATTTTATATGAATTCCCGCTGACAGCTGTAGAGTTCTATTTCCCTAAATGGATGGATATGCTCCCTACAGACCATGCTGTAAAACAGGACCTGTTAAAGCAGATTCGTGAGTTGATGAATCGTTATGACAAAATCCGGGATGTGGCTGGACAGCCGGTGCAGCTTAAGGGGGATTATGTAAGAAGCTGCAAAATGGATCCAATCCAGCTGTGGAGCGGAATCGTTCAGGTACAGGTAGGAATCGATGACAAATATTATTACGAAATGTTGTCCGGAATGCTGGAGGAAGATGTTGAGGATGAGTACCAGCTGTTACACAAATTAAAAGAGCTGGCGGGGATGAAAAAAGAATATACCAAGGTGCAGGATGCGTTGACCATGGTGAAGATCAAGGGTTATGGGGTGGTGACTCCGGACAGAGAAGACATTGCACTGGAAAAGCCGGAACTGATCCGCCACGGCAATAAATTCGGTGTCAGGATCAAGGCAAGCAGTCCATCCATACATATGATCCGCGCCAATATAGAGACGGAGATCGCTCCCATCGTAGGCACAGAACAGCAGGCACAGGATCTGATCCGGTTTATCGATCAGGCGGAAGCACAACAGGGCATCTGGGAGACCAACATCTTCGGTAAGACGGTGGAACAACTGGTGGATGACGGCATTACCACGAAGGTTGCATCCATTGGCGAGGAAAGCCAGTTAAAGCTTCAGGACACCATGCAGAAGATCGTAAACGACAGTAATGGTGGAATGGTGTGCATTATTATCTAATAGTTCAGACATCATCTGCATATCAGACAAATCATGCTTGCATGAATTTGACTGATTGACAGATGATGGGCTGAACGGAATAGTTGCCATTGCTTTTTTCCCATTCATTTTGTATAATACCTTTGTTGACTTTGCTTTATTTTTCGGAAAAACAGGAAGAATATTTGCTAAATTGCATGAAAATACAGTAAAACGGAGGATATAGATGAATCAGGTATATGCAAAATTACAAAACTGCTATGAATGTGTGAGAAAAAAGACAGATTTCGTACCTAAGGTGGCAATCGTCTTAGGTTCGGGCTTAGGTGATTATGCGGAGCAGATCCGTGTGGTGACGGAGATCCCTTATGCCGAGATCGAGGGATTTCCCGTCTCCACCGTACCGGGACATGCAGGTAAATTTATCTTCGGTTATCTCGATGAGATCCCGGTGGTATGTATGAAGGGAAGAGTGCATTATTATGAAGGCTATGATGTAACGGATGTGGTACTTCCCACCAGACTGATGAAACTGTTAGGGGCCAAGATCCTGTTCCTGACCAATGCGGCAGGCGGCGTGAACACTTCTTTTCATGCCGGTGATCTGATGCTGATCAGAGATCACATTTCCGTATTTGCACCCAATCCTCTGATCGGTGCCAATATCGACGAGCTGGGTCTTCGTTTCCCGGATATGAGCCATGTCTATGATAAGGATTTACAGCAGATCATCCGCGAGACTGCGAAGGACAACGACATCTATCTGCAGGAGGGGATTTATACCCAGCTGACCGGACCTTCTTTTGAATCTCCGGCAGAGATCCGCATGCTTCGGACACTTGGCTGTGATGCGGTAGGTATGAGTACAGTAGTGGAAGCGATTGCGGCCAATCACATGGGAATGCGTATCTGCGGTATTTCCTGTATCAGTAACCTGGCGGCCGGAATGACGGATCAGCCCCTGAACCACGAAGAAGTGCAGGAAGCTGCGGATATGGCGGCACCCAGATTCAAGAAGCTGGTAACGGAATCCGTGAAGAGATTTGTATAGACAGTCAAAAGGAGATAAGGATGAACTTAATCTCAGAGACAGAAGAAACAGAACTGGTCAGACAGGCATTAGAAGCCAGAAAGCTGGCTTATGCTCCCTACTCCGGCTATACGGTGGGAGCAGCACTGCTTACTGTGGACGGACACAGATATTTAGGCGGCAATATTGAAAATGCTTCCTACGGAGCCACCAACTGTGCGGAGCGCACTGCCTTTTTCAAGGCTGTCAGTGAAGGAGAGCGGGAGTTTACCGCTATCGCCATTGCCGGTGGAACCGCAGGAGAGGATCCCGTGGAATATGCCTATCCCTGTGGCATCTGCAGACAGGTGATGCAGGAATTTTGCACGGATGATTTTGTGATCTATGTGGTAAAAAACGAACAGGATTATCAAAGCTACACATTAAAAGAATTACTTCCCTATGGATTTGGAGGAGATGCGATCAGATGAATATCAGATTATACAATGCACGAATTCTCACCATGGAGCCCGGCAGAGAAGTCTTCTATGGTGAAATATGGGTAAAAAATGACAAGATCGCCTATATGGCGGAACAGAAGGAATTAGCAGAGGAATGGGACAGATCCCAGTTTCCGAGAATTGCCTGGGACATTGAACTGGACTGCAAGGGAAATCTTCTGATGCCCGGATTTAAAAATGCGCACACCCATTCCGGTATGACATTCTTACGTTCTATGGCGGACGACATGCCCTTAGACCAGTGGCTGAACAAACAGGTATTTCCTTTAGAGGCAAAACTGACCGGAGAGGATATCTATGACCTGACCAGACTGGCGGTATTGGAATATCTGACTTCCGGTGTGACATCTATTTTTGATATGTATCTGACTCCGGATACCATTGCAGAAGCCTGCCTGGATACGGGCATGCGCTGTGTACTGGTATCGGGACTGAACAATTTCAGTTCTTCCCCGAAGCAGGTAGAAGAAGAATTCTTAAAATGGAATAAGAAGAATTCCCTGATCAGCTACCAGCTTGGTTTCCATGCGGAATATACCTGCTCCAAAGAACTGCTTCGGAAAGTGTCGGAAATGGCACATCATTACCGGACACCGGTATATGCCCATATCTCCGAGACAGAGAAGGAAGTGGAAGAGTGTAAGGCACGCTACGGCATGACACCGCCCATGTTCTTAGATTCTCTGGGAATGTTTGACTACGGCGGAGGCGGTTTCCACTGTGTCCATGTGACAGATCAGGATCTGGATGTCTTCCGCAGACATCGTATGTATGTGATCACGAACCCCGGATCCAACACGAAGTTAGCCAGCGGCATTGCACCTATTGCCGATTATGTGCGTCATAAGATCCCGGTGGCGATCGGAACCGACGGACCTGCCAGCAACAACTGTCTGGATATGTTCCGTGAGATGTTCTTAGTTACCGGCTTAAGCAAGCTGTTAGAGAAGGATGCTGCCAGCATGGATGCCATGGAAGTATTGAAGATGGCAACGGTGAACGGTGCTAAGGCAATGAGACTGAACCGGGCAGATGTTCTGGCGAAGGGCAAATACGCAGACCTTATCATGATCGATCTGCACCAGCCAAACATGCAGCCTATACATAACATTCCCAAGAATCTGGTCTACAGCGGCAGCAAGTCCAATGTCTGCATGACCATGATCGGCGGCAAGATCCTGTACCGTAACGGAGAGTTCAATGTAGGAGAGGATCCGGAGCGCATTTACGCCAAGTGCGAAAAAATCGTAAAGAGACTGTTGACTGAGTAAGCAAAGAACTCAGAAAACATAGAAACGGAGTTCCCCGTGCGGCTCCCAGAATACTTAGGAGGGAAAAGATGTTAGAAAAAATCTTCAAACTGAAGGAAAACAACACCACAGCAAAAACAGAGATCATTGCCGGACTGACCACATTTATGACCATGGCTTATATTATAGCCCTGAATCCGAACCTGTTGACCGGTTTCGGTAAGGATACCATGCCGGAACTTTGGAACGGTGTTTTCCTGGCAACCTGTATTGCATCCGCAATCGGTACCATCGTAATGGCTTTTCTGGCAAATAAGCCGTTTGCCATGGCACCCGGAATGGGACTGAACAGCTTTTTTGCAGTCGTAGTAACCAATATCGTAGCCCTGACCGGAATGACCTACGTGGCATCCTTCCAGTCTGCTCTGTGCATTGTCCTGATCGAGGGTATCGTGTTCCTGGTTCTCTCCGTACTGAACATTCGTGAGAAGATCGTAGATGCTATTCCTCTGGGCGTGCGTCTTGGTATTGCACCTGCCATCGGTCTGATGCTGTTAAACATCGGTGTAGGCTCCAATGCAGGTGTCTATTCCGAGAACGGCGGACCTTTCTATGCTATGAGAGACTTCTTCGGTGCACTGACACCTTCACTGGCTAAGACCAATATGGGCTCCGGCTATTCCGCAATGGTTCTGTCCGTTGTCACCATGTTTGTAGGTCTGTTTGCCATTGTTGTTCTGGCACAGAGAGGGGTTAAAGGTGCTGTATTACTGGGTATCCTGATCTCCAGCATCATCTACTGGGCAGGAGAGGCTATATTCCTGGGAACCAATCCCTTTGCGTCTCTGGCAACCGCATCCTTCGTACCTGCTTTTGGAGATATGGCTTCCACCACACTGTTTAAGTTTGACTTCCGGGGATTTGCAGAGATTGGCTGGTTTACCGCCATCACTCTGATCATTACCTTCTGTATCATTGATATGTTTGATACCATCGGTACTCTGGTAGGAACCGCAAGCCGTGCGGGAATGCTGGATAAGAATGGCAAGATGCCGAATATGAAGCAGGCACTTTTATCTGATGCAGTAGGTACAGTGGCAGGTTCCTTAACCGGTACCTCCACCGTTACCACCTTTGTAGAGTCTGCATCCGGCGTAGAAGCAGGCGGACGTACGGGTCTGACTGCACTGACTACCGGTATCATGTTCCTTGCATGTATCTTTATTGCACCCATCGCCGGAATCATTCCTGCGGCAGCTACCTCTTCCGCACTGATCTATGTGGGTGTACTTATGGTAGCAGGTCTTAAGAATGTAGATTTCGATGACATCTGCCAGTCACTTCCCGTGGCGCTGATGATGATCGCCATGCCGATCTCCGGATCCATCGGACATGCCATCGGTCTTGGTCTGATCACCTATACTGTGATCAAGGTATTTACCGGTAAGGCAAAAGATGTTTCTGTCCTTACCTATGTATTATCACTGATCTTTTTGTTAAAATTCTTTATTGTCGCATAAAGAAAAAGGCGGGGTCAAAAGCTCCAGAGTTTGATACCTAAGAAATAGAAAAAAGATCAGAATATGGGGGCGGGCACTGCACGGGTGGTGTCTGCCTTCTTATATCCGGAAAAGTGAGAAAAAATATGGAATTTGTTATATTTGCAGGTGTACTGCTTTTTCTTTTTTTATTCATGATCGTACAGGAGCTTATGCAGGCAAAAAGAGAGGAAAAAATGTTCCGGAAGTCTCTTGGGGAAAATTACGGAAAAGAACCGCCGAAGGAATATTCGCTGGAGAGATTTGCAAGGCTTGGCAGCTATCTGGAACGACATAAGGAAGAGAAGCAGTTGGATGATATCACATGGAACGATCTGGGGATGGATGAGGTATTCTGCCGGATCGACCGGACATTATCAGCGGCAGGAGAGGAGTACCTGTATTATACCCTGCGGAATATCTTCTGCGGGAAGGAAACGCTGGAGCATTTAGAGGAAGTGACCGGATGGTTTCTCGAGCAGGACGCTGCCAGGGTCCGGGTACAACTGTTATTGAAAAAACTGGGGTATCTCGGGAAATACTCTCTCTATGATTATCTGGATAATCTGGACTATCTGGGAGAGCGTAACAATCGGAAGATATTGCTTTTAAATCTTCTGTATCTGCTGTTTGCCGCACTTTTATTCGCGCAGCCGGCGGTAGGGATCCTTGGGATCGTGGTGTGTATGCTGGTGCATATATTGACATACTTTCGTGAGAAAAAAGTGATCGAACCGTATATTACAAGCTTCGCCTATGTGCTTCGCATGATCGATGTCTGTGAGGAACTGGGCAGACAGAAGATCCCGGTGTATAAAAAAGAATTGGAGGATTTAAACGAAGCGCTGAAAAGCCTGCGGGAATTAAAACGGGGTTCCTTTTGGGTGATGGCAGGAAATCAGGGGAAGATCGGCGGGAATCCGTTAGATATTATAGCGGATTATCTGCGGATGATATTGCATCTGGATATCTGGCAGTTTAATCACATGCTTCGGAAATTAAGGCAGAAGACCGATCAGGTGGACAGACTGTTAGGTATCACCGGCTATCTGGATATGGCAATCTCGGTGGGAGGCTTCCGCAGGTCCCTGGAGGGGTACTGTATTCCGCAGCTGGAAGAAGATGCGAAGAAGGCGTATCTGCATATGGAAGGCGGATGGCATCCGCTGCTTACGCATCCTGTGAAAAACAGTATCCGGGCAGACAGAGGTGTGCTGCTTACCGGCTCTAATGCCTCCGGAAAATCCACATTTTTAAAAATGGTGGCAGTAAATGCCGTCCTGGCACAGACGATTCATACCTGCACAGCGGAAAACTATCATGCTCCGGTATTTCAGATCTTTTCTTCCATGGCGCTGCGGGACAGTATACAGAACGGCGAGAGCTACTATATTGTGGAGATCCGCTCCCTTAAGAGGATTCTGGATGCGGTACAGACAGGGACGGCTCCGGTGCTTAGTTTCGTGGATGAGGTTCTGCGGGGAACCAATACCGTGGAGCGTATTGCTGCAGCTACACAGATATTGATGCATTTGTCTGAAAGCGGAGTACTTTGTTTTGCCGCGACTCACGATATCGAAATGACGGAACTATTGAAAAACTGTTATGACAATTATCATTTTGAGGAAGTGATCCGGGATGGCGACATCAGTTTCCCTTATGAACTGTTACCCGGGAGAGCAGGCACCAGAAATGCGATCCGGCTGCTTAACCTTATGGGATACGATAAAGAGATCACCAAGAGAGCTGCAGCGCAGGCGGAAGACTTTTTGCAGACAGGAAGATGGTCGGTGCAGACTCTTTTGGGGAATACTTGACGTTTGCGCCGTATCGTTGGTATACTTCATATAAATAGAACCTCACATAAAGACATTAGGAAAAGCATAAAAAGGCATAAAGGAGAAAAAATATGGCAGTCAGCTTTTTGAATTCATTTTTATCTTATCTGGTAGTGCTGGTAGTGATCGCGGCAGTAGGCGCTGTTGCCATTACTCTGGGAATTACTCTTCGCAAGAAGAAAAATAAAAAAGAGGAAATGCAACAGGTGCAGGAGACCGCTGACGGAGAATAAGGGCTATGGCAAAATCGTCAGGACAGAAATTAAAGCTTTTATATCTGATTAAAATGCTGCAGGAGAACACGGATGAGAAACATCCCATGAGTACTCCGGATATTATCAAATACCTGGAGAATCAGGGAATCCATGCGGAACGGAAAAGTATTTACAGCGATATGGAGAGTCTTACGGACTTCGGTTACGATGTGGTACAGGTGCACAGCAGGCTGGGAGGCGGCTATTATCTTGGCAGTAGAGAGTTTGAACTCCCGGAATTGAAGCTATTGGTGGATGCAGTACAGTCTTCCCGCTTCATTACCACGAAGAAATCCAGAGAGCTGATAAGGAAGCTGGAGCAGATCGCCGGGAAAAACGATGCCGGGAAGCTACAGCGTCAGGTCTATGTCGCAGGAAGGATCAAGACGGAGAATGAGAGCATCTATTATAATATCGATGCCATTCATCGAGCCATTCAGGAGAACAGGCAGATCACCTTCGTATATCTGGACTGGAACCTGCAAAAGGAACTGGTGCCCAGACCCGGTGGGGATAAGTGTGTCAGCCCCTGGGCCCTGATCTGGCGGGATGAAAATTATTATCTGGCAGCCTACGACAGTGAAGCCGAAGTTATCAAGCATTACCGGGTGGACAAAATGGGACAGGTGGAAGTAACGGTAAATCCCAGGGAAGGGGTAAAACAGTTCTCACAGATCGACGTGACCTCCTATACGAACCAGACCTTCGGCATGTTCGCCGGGGAGGAGAGCGTGGTGACCATGGAGTTCCCCAAGCGCCTCATCGGTGTGGTACTGGACCGGTTCGGCAGAGAAGTAGATATCCGCCCTATTTCCGATACCACGTTTCGGGTTCGTGCGAAGGTGGCAGTCAGCGGACAATTCTTCGGATGGCTTGCGGGAATCGGACCGGATGCCAGGATCGCAGCGCCGGAAGCAGTACAGAAGCGTTATGTACAGTGGCTTTCGGATATTTTGCGGGAACAGTCGGGAACCGTGGAATAAAAATGTATCCAAAAATTCATTCCCTTTTTTGTATAGTTTTCTAAAGGATCCCTCGTTGACAAGGCAGGGATTCTTTTTTATACTGATAAATAGCACCCACAATATATTGCTATCTGATGCGGATAAATACCATATATGGTATTTGCTAACGCTATCGTAAGTAAGAGGGATACAGCAGAATCCGGGCATTTTCCGGACATTATCGTATGAAGGGAAGAGAAATATGAGCAGCAATTTTAAACATGACCATGAAGAAAATGAAGATTATGGCAAAAAGTTCAGACCATACAGGGAGATCTATGTCGTAAAAAAGGACGGGAGCAAGGAACTTTTTAATGTACAGAAGGTAATCAGTGCTGTAGGCAAAAGTGCATACCGTGCCCTGACGAAATTCACCAAAGAAGAAAAAGAACAGATCTGCCAGTATGTGGTAGACAAGGTAAACGAACTGGAAGTGGATGAAGTTCCCATTCCCATTATGCACAATATTGTGGAAAGCGCCTTAGAGCAGGTGAAGCCGATCGTCGCAAAAAGCTATCGCGATTATCGTAACTATAAGCAGGATTTTGTACGGATGCTGGATGATGTCTATAAAAAGAGTCAGTCCATCATGTACATCGGAGATAAGGAAAATGCCAACACGGATTCCGCCCTGGTATCTACCAAGCGCAGTCTGATCTTTAATCAGCTGAATAAGGAACTGTATCAGAAATTCTTCCTGACCACGGAAGAGATACAGGCATGTCGTGACGGTTATATTTATGTGCATGATATGTCCGCCAGAAGAGATACCATGAACTGCTGCCTGTTTGATGTACAGAATGTCCTGACGGGCGGCTTCGAGATGGGCAACATCTGGTATAACGAGCCGAAGACTCTGGATGTGGCATTTGATGTCATCGGCGATATCGTCTTAAGCGCTGCCAGCCAGCAGTACGGCGGATTCACCGTACCCAGCGTGGATCTGATCTTAGAACCTTACGCTGAGAAATCCTACAACAGAGCTCTGGCAAAATACGAGAGACTGGGAGTAGCTGCGGATGTGGCGGAGAGAGAAGCGCTTGCGGATGTGAAGAAAGAATTCGAACAGGGCTTCCAGGGATGGGAGTATAAGTTTAATACCGTGGCAAGCAGCCGTGGCGATTATCCTTTTATTACCGTGACTGCAGGAACCGGCACCGGAAAATTTGCCAAACTGGCTACTATTACCATGTTGGAAGTCCGCAGAAAGGGACAGGGCAAAAAGGATCATAAAAAACCCGTTCTGTTCCCGAAGATTGTCTTTTTATATGATGAGAATCTGCACGGACCCGGCAAGCCGCTGGAAGATGTATTTGAAGCCGGCGTGGAATGCTCTGCCAAGACCATGTATCCCGACTGGCTGAGCCTGACCGGTAAAGGCTATGTGGCAAGCATGTACAAACAGTATGGCAAGATCGTATCTCCCATGGGATGCAGAGCTTTTCTGTCTCCCTGGTATGAGAGAGGCGGCATGCATCCGGCAGACGATAAGGATCAGCCGGTATTCGTAGGCAGATTCAATATCGGTGCGGTATCCCTGCATCTGCCCATGATCCTGGCAAAAGCGAGAAAAGAGAGCAGAGACTTCTATGAAGTGCTGGATTACTATCTGGAACTCATCCGTCAGCTCCACATCCGTACCTATGCTTATTTGGGGGAAATGCGTGCATCCACGAACCCTCTGGCATATTGTGAGGGAGGTTTCCTGGGAGGACATCTGAAGCTGACAGACAAGATCAAACCGTTACTGAAATCCGCAACGGCAAGTTTTGGTATTACAGCGCTGAATGAACTGCAGGAACTCTACAACGGCAAGTCCCTGGTAGAGGATGGAGCTTTCGCTGTGGAAGTACTGGAGCATATCAATCAGAAGATTTCCGAATACAAGGAAGAGGACGGCAACCTGTACGCTATCTACGGAACTCCCGCAGAGAACCTGTGCGGTCTGCAGGTAAAGCAGTTCCGTAAAAAGTACGGTATTATTGAGGGCGTATCCGACAGAGAATATGTCAGCAACAGCTTTCACTGCCATGTGACAGAGGATATTACCCCTATTCAGAAACAGGATCTGGAGAACCGTTTCTGGGATCTGAGCAACGGCGGCAAGA
>ERZ1034691.2122-NODE-2122-length-11348-cov-10.126716_pt1 | contig 11348 bp, 13 predicted proteins | sample MGYA00520638_ERZ1034691 | MGnify/ENA primary metagenome ERZ1034691 (study PRJEB33766, sample SAMN09781763) | gut metagenome | biome: gut microbiome | host: Homo sapiens | place: Madagascar | study: EMG produced TPA metagenomics assembly of the PRJNA485056 data...
AAATGGAAAAAGATTGAAGATGTTTTTGATGAAAAATGGAATCAATCCACAATTATAAATTTAGTTAATAAACATGGTTTTTCTTTTGAAGAGGCTAAAGAGTTATTTTTACATATGTGGCTTTATTCAAATGGCCTTGCTACATTAATAGCTACGAATCAAATTAAATTAGATGAAGAGAAAATCATGATTAGACTCGTAAAAATATATAAAAATCTTGTTAAATAAAATACTTTATTGTATAATTTTTGTAGGAGGTAATATGAAGAAGTTATTATTAGGCATATTATGTGCTTTATCATTATCAATGCTTAATGTAAAAGCAGCTGAAGAAACACCTAAAGAAACACCTAAAGAAAAAATCAATGTTTATGTATTTACTAAAGATGGTTGTCCTTATTGTGAAAAGGCTAAAACATTCTTAAATAGTATTACTGATGAATATGGTAAGTATTTTAATTTAGTTGTTTATGAAGTATATGATGCTGAGTGGAATGCAAATGAAAATTTAAAAAATGTCATGGATACTGTAGCAAAAGAATTTGGTGATAAAGTTAATGGTGTTCCTTATATTGTAATTGGCGATGAAGCATCTTGGCCTGGATACCAATCAGCATTTGATGATGATATTAAAAAAGCAATTAAAAAAGCTTATGAAAATGAAGACTATAAAGATATCGTTGCACCTTTAATTAATAGTTCAATTGGTGAAAAAAAAGATGAACATAGTAATGATACTGTTATTACAGTTGCTATTCTAGTAGTCTTAGTTGGTGGTATCGGAAGTCTTGTATATTTCTCAAGAAAAAAACAAAAATAGTTCCTAGTGAACTTTTTTTTATGCCACAAAAAAACTAGTTTTTACACTAGTTTATATTGTATGGATTTTGAATATATTCTCTACTTCCATCAGATTTTAAATAATATTCAGCGATTAGATTTTCAGCAGTACTCTTATCAATACTTAAGTTAGCCTCTGAGGCATATAGTTTAACATAAACTGCATAACCTACAAGTCCTTTGTTTTCTTTGTTTAATACTGCTTTAAAGTCTTGATAAATATATGTATGAGCTCCATTTGGATATTTAGTTTCATATATTTTATTAAAATCAGTTTTTAATTTTTCTAAATCTCTTTTATATAATTCAACAACAGGTTTTTGAACATCATCATTATCCCATAAATCACGATTAAGTGCACAATTATTTTGTTCATCACCTACAATAACAGCAATCGGATGAGTATAAATTTTTTCATCATAACTTAAATCACCATATTTACATTCTACTGTTGGATCTGGGTTTGGATTAGGTTCTGGTGTATTACCACTTGCATCAGTTAGTTTTAAATTAACACTTTTTGGTTCAGTAACATTACCATTTTCATCCTTAGCAATAATTTTAATTAAGTAGTTTCCAACTTCAGTATATTTTGAATAATCAATTGCATTACCATCTTGGTCTTTTGAATCAGAATAATATTCAATTGTACAAGCTTCCCCAGAATTATCTGAACAACTTTCTACAAAGTCCTCAACATAATATCTTTTACCAGCCTCTATTTCAAAGTCTTTAACCTCAAGTTCTGGTGCTTTATCATCATACACATTAACTTTTGTTGTATATTCTTTTCCCTCAATTGTAATTTTGACTTCATACGTTCCAACAACTTTTGTACTAAAATCATCAGGATATGTTACTTTTACTTTATTTACATCATAATTATCAAATACTGAGAAGAAATCCATTGTATCTGGTTTTTCACTATTAATCTCTACATCTAAATTATTATATAGTTTTAAATTCGCTCGCTGTGGATTTTTCTTATTATTAAGTGCAATAAGTATTACTATAATAAGTATGGCACACACCGCTACAATTGCTATTTTAATCATTGTTGATTTCGAAGTTTTTACATTTCCATTAAAAAATTTTCCCATAATCATCTACCTTCTATTATATGATACCATAAAAAATAAATTATACCAATAACTTTTTATTCATTTTTTTATAAAAGTGTCAATAATTTTTACGATTTTTTTATCTAAATAATTATATTTGAAAAAAAATTGTAAAAACATTACAAACCTAGTATTTACCTTGTTCGTTTTTTCCTATATTATATACTTTTAGGAAAATTCACATCAGTATTTACGCTACTCCCACTTTAATTTAATCATTTTTTTGTTACTTTTTCAAGTCCTAATAACGAAATTTGGGACCTCAATTTTCTTATAAGTATATAATTTGCGAAAATCAAGGTGCCTATTTATGCGGGATTGGAGTAGTTATGAAAAATAAAATAAAAACTAGTTTGTTCGTGTTTATTGTTATAGGTGTAGTAGTGTTGAATATTACCTATAAAAATAAAAATGAGGTAAACAAAACAAAACGGAAAAGACAAGGAAATTTAGCAATAATTATAAAGGATGCAAATGGAGTTGAAACTAATTCAAATGATATTCCTATTGGTAATTACAAAATAAATGAGGAAAAAACACATTGTGAGAATAATGGTAAAATTTTAAGTTATGACAACACCACAGGTAAAATAGGATTTTCTTTCATAGGTAGTGACAGATGTTATTTATATTTTGATGTCATAACTGATACAGAAAATCCAATTATAACAAATTTAAATATAAATGGAACTACAGTAACTGCAACGTTAACTGATAATTTAGAACTTTCAGGTTATGGAATAAGTACAAGTAATATAGTAGAGCCATCAAGTTGGACAGCAATAAGTGGAACATCCTACAACTTAAGCACCACAATAACGACCGAAGGAACATATTATCTGTGGGTAAAAGATAGTAGTGATAATAAAATAGTATCTGCAGTAATTGATATAAAAATATACGGTTGGAATACAATTCTACTAAATAGTACATTAAATGAAACAACACCAAATTTTAAAAAAATTGCAAAAACTAATGAAGGTTTATTTAAAGCCCAAGATGATTTAGGAACTTCATACTATTTTAGGGGAGCGGTAAATAACAATTGGGTAAAATTTGGAAAAGATAGTAGTGGAAATGCTATCTACTGGCGAATAATAAGAATAAATGGAGACGGCTCAATCAGAATGATATACTCTGGAATAACAGCTCCAACAAGCAGTACAGCAATAGTAATGACTGGTGAAGGTACCCAAATAAGCAAAGGTGCATTTAATAGTAGTTATAGTGATCCATCATATGTTGGTTATATGTATACAGTGGGACAACAACACGGAAATGGAACATCAAGTACAATAAAAATGGTATTGGAAAATTGGTATAAAACAACAACGTTAGAAACAGACTCTTCAACAAAAGCATTAGTATCGCAAGATCAAATATTTTGTAATGATAGAAGTGTATCAAGTGGAAGCTGGTCATCAAGCACATCAACTTCAAATAAATTTTATTATGCAACAGATACAAGATTATCCACTAATCCTAGTCCAATATTAACTTGTCCAACAGAAAGTGATAAATTTACATCAAAGAAAAGTGGTATAGGAAATAAAAAACTGGAATATCCAATAGGCTTAATAACGATGGATGAAGTAGCAATGGCTGGAGGAGTAGATACAAATGATAACACTAAATTTTATTTGGTTACAAACGAATATTATTGGTCTGGTTCACCTGGTAGTTTTAATGGTGATTATGATGGTGCTAATGAGTTTCATCTTTACTCATCGGGCGATTTAGGCACTTATCATATGAATAGTACTTATGGCATCCGTCCTGTTATTAGTTTATCGTCTTCAGTTAAATTATCTGGTTCTGGAACGTGGAATGATGTTTATACAGTGAGTTGAGATTTATTTGATAATACGAAATAAGTTGGTAAAATCGTTTCATATTTTTTAATATTTAGGAAAGTGGGCCATTTTTGTGGAAAAAGTGTCACATTTTGCTTGTAAAACTGTGGATTATATGGTATTATCATTGATAGCAATTGATTTATTGCTTAAGTGGAGGGGAAAGCGGATGCCCATACCACTTACTCGAATAATATTTATAGGAGGTGTTTTTCGTGGCAAAAGAAGTCGTAAAGAAAATTAAATTACAACTTGAAGCAGGAAAAGCTACACCAGCTCCACCAGTTGGAACTGTTTTAGGACCTGCAGGAGTTAATCTACAAGATTTTTGTTCAAAGTTTAATGAAGCAACTCGTGATAAAATGGGCGATGTAGTTCCTTGTGAAATATCAATTTATGATGATCGTTCATTTACATTCGTTCTTAAAACTCCACCTGCTGCATTCTTATTAAAGAAGGCTGCTAAATTACAAAAAGCTAGTAGTAAGGGAGCTAATGAAATAGTTGCTACTATTAGTAAGGAAGATTTAAGAAAAATAGCTGAAACAAAACTTCCAGATTTAAATGCATATGATGTTGAAAGTGCAATGAAAATTATTGAAGGTACAGCTAGAAACATGGGTATTGCAGTTAAAGGTGTAAATGATGCTGAACTTGCTGAACAAGCTGCTGAAGCAAAAGCTGAAGAAGCTGAAAGAGCAAAACGTGATGAAATGCTTGCAGAAATGGAAGCTGAAGCACAAAGTGAACATGATGCATCAAATGTTGAAGTTATAAACGAAAAAAATAACGAAGAAGAAAATAATCAAGAATAATTTTATATTATTTAATAATCCGCTAATAAACCACAGTTAGGAGGAAAAAATGAGAAAGTTTGGAAAAAAATATGTGGAAGCATCAAAAAAAGTTGAAAAGAATACTCTTTACAGCGCTACAGATGCAGTTAAACTTGTAAAAGAAACTAATGTTACTAAGTTTGATAGTACTATTGATGTTGCTATTAAACTTAATGTAGATCCTAAAAAAGCAGATCAAATGCTTCGTGGATCACTTGTATTACCAAACGGAAGTGGAAAATCTAAAAAGATTTTAGTACTTGCTAAAGGTGAACAAGCTAAAGTAGCAAAAGAGTTAGGTGCTGACTATGTTGGTGACAAAGATTTAATTGACAAAATTAAAACTGAAAATTGGTTTGATTTTGATATTATCGTTGCTACACCAGAAATGATGCCTGAAGTTGGAAAAATTGGTAACATTTTAGGACCAAGAGGTTTAATGCCAAATCCTAAAACTGGTACAGTTACTCCAAAAGTTGATACAGTAATAAATGATATCAAAAAAGGTATGGTTGAATATAGAACTGATAGTTATGGTAATATTCATACTATTATTGGTAAAGCATCATTTACTGAAACAGCATTACTTGAAAATTTAAAATATGTTGTATCCACTATATCTAAAAGTAAACCTACTTCAGTAAAAGGAACTTTTGTACAAGGAATTAGTATTTCATCTACAATGGGTCCTGGAATTAAAGTAGATAAAAATTCTTTTGACTTTTAGTTAAAAGTGTATTATAATAGCAATTAGAAAAAACGAGAGCCAAAGACAGTAGGCGCCCAAAAGGCTTAATTTCCTACCGAGGGGAAAGTTATCTTTTAAAGCTTCCCCATGGGAAGTTTTTTCTAAAAATAAATAAGGAGGAAAAATGGCAAGCGAAAAAATTCTAAATGAAAAAAAGCAAATTGTAAGCGAAATCGTTGATAAGATTAAAAATAGTGAATCAGTAATTATTTTTGCATATCAAGGACTTACTGTAAGCGAACTTACTGAACTTCGTAATCAATTAAAAGAAGTTAATAGTGAAGTTAGAGTATATAAAAATACTATGTTAAAACTTGCTTGTGATAGTCTTGATATTAATATCGATGAATTCCTTGAAGGACCTAATGCTATTTTATTTGGTGCTGATTTATTAGAACCAATTAAGATTATTTCTAAATATGCAAAAGATCATAATAAACTAGACATTCGTGTTGGTGTTATAAGTGGTAAAGTTGCAGATAAGAATGTAATTAAAGAATACGCATCAATTCCATCAAGAGAAGGACTATTAACAATGCTTGCAAGTGGAATGATTGCTTATGTAAAAGATTTAAGTATTGCACTTAATCTTTATGCCGAAAAAATGGAAGGAGAGGAAAATTAATGGCAAAATTAACAAGAGATGAATTTATTAGTTCATTAAAAGAAATGACTATTCTTGAAGTTAAAGAATTAGTTGATGCAATGAAAGAAGAATTTGGTGTTGACCCTTCTGCTGTAGCTGTTGCTGCTGCACCTGTTGAAGCAAAAGAAGAAGGACCAAGTACTAAAACAGTTGTACTTAAAAATGCTGGTGGAAACAAAATTGCAGTTATTAAGATCATTAAAGAACTTACTGGTTTAGGATTAGTTGAAGCAAAAGGTTTAGCTGATAAAGGTGGAAATATTAAAGAAAATATTCCTGCTGCTGATGCTGAAGCAATTAAAGCTCAATTAACTGAAGCTGGCGCTGAAGTAGAACTAGCGTAATTTAAAAAGCCTTATGGCTTTTTTTTATTATATTGAAAAAATTCTTAAAATATCATATACTTAATATGGTGGTTGATAGTTATGGAATATGATAGCAATGAAAAAGTAGTAAAGAAAGTAAAATTAATAAAGAAAATATTATTAATAGTAATGATAGTTTTTATATGTTTGTTTTCTTTTACAATATATGAATATTATCGTGTTAAAACTGATAAAACGCCATTAGTATGTTTAAATAGTAAAAATATTAGTGAAAATGATAAAGAAGATGCTAAAGTATGTTATGGCTTATTTTATAAATATAAAGAATATTATTTAAAAAATACAAAAATTGTTGATGCAAGAGAGTTTACTATGTTTTTTACATCTTTTGATAGAGATTTAGAAAGGAACAAATGAAATTAAATAATAAAGGATGGGGTTTAAATACTATGCTTATAATAAGTGCATGTTTATTAATTTTTTTACTTATAGCGGCTTATTATATATATGTATTATATAATTCTATAGGATAATATGTAAAAAGTGTCACTTTTTTATTGACAAATCACATATTTTTTTGATATATTAATTATGCATTTTTGTTGGGTTCTATTTAAGTAGAACCTAATTTAATAGGTAATTTGATACACCAGGGTGTGTGTTAATGGAAGGAGGAAAAATTAAATGCCAACAATTAATCAACTTGTTAAGAAAAATCGTGGTAAAAAAACTAGAAAAAGTAAAAGTCCAGTTCTAAACGTAGGATTTAATACTATTGAAAGAAAACAAACTAACGATATGAGTCCACAAAAAAGAGGAGTTTGTACAAGAGTAGGTACAAAAACACCTAAAAAGCCAAACTCAGCTTTAAGAAAATATGCTCGTGTTAGATTATCTAACGGTAAAGAAATCGATGCATATATTCCAGGTGAAGGACATAACTTACAAGAACACAGCGTAGTACTAGTTCGTGGTGGTCGTGTTAAAGACCTAATCGGTGTTAGATATCACATTGTTCGTGGTACACTAGATACTCGTGGAGTTGAAGACCGTAAACAAGGTAGAAGTAAATACGGTACAAAGAAAAAATAATAAATAGAAAGAAGGAGAAAAAAGTATGCGTAAAAGAAGAGCAGTAAAAAGAGATGTTCTTCCAGATTCTGTTTATAATTCAAAAGTAGTAACAAGACTTGTTAATACTATTATGAAAGACGGAAAAAAAGGAACAGCTCAAACTATTGTATATGATGCATTTGATATAATTAAGAAAACTACTAAAGAAGAACCAATTGAAGTATATAACAAAGCATTAGAAAATATTAGACCAGCTCTTGAAGTTAAATCAAGAAGAGTTGGTGGAAGTAATTACCAAGTTCCAATCGAAATTTCTGACGATAGAAGTCAAGCGTTAGCACTTCGTTGGCTTGTTAATTATGCAAAACTTAGAAACGGAAAGGGCATGGCTGTAAATTTAGCTAATGAAATCATGGACGCTGCAAAAGGTGTTGGTGGAGCCGTTAAGAAAAGAGAAGATACTCATAAGATGGCAGAGGCTAATAAAGCATTTGCTCACTATAGATGGTAGGCATTTATGGCAAGAGACGTTTCATTAGATAAAACTAGAAATATTGGTATAATGGCTCACATAGATGCTGGTAAAACAACATTTACAGAAAGAGTTTTATATCATACTGGTAAAATTCATAAAATTGGTGAAACTCACGATGGTGAGAGCCAAATGGACTGGATGGATCAAGAAAAAGAAAGAGGTATAACAATTACTTCCGCTGCAACAACAGCACATTGGAAAGGTTATAGACTTAATATTATTGATACTCCAGGTCACGTAGACTTCACAATTGAAGTTGAAAGAAGTTTAAGAGTACTTGATGGTGCAGTTACTGTACTTGATGCTCAAAATGGTGTAGAACCTCAAACTGAAACAGTTTGGAGACAAGCTACTGAATTTAATGTACCTCGTCTTGTTTTTGCTAACAAGATGGATAAATTAGGTGCTGACTATGAATATAGTCTTGAAACAATTAAGAAAAGACTTGGTGTTAATGCAAAACCTATTGCATGGCCAATTGGAGCAGAATCTAATTTTAAAGGTATTATTGATATTTTAAATCGTAAGGCATTAATGTATGATGGTTCAGCAGATGAAAATTATACAGAAACAGATGTTCCTGAAGATATGAAAGATTTCATCGAAGAAAAAAGAACTGACCTTATTGAAGCAGTTGCTGAATTTGATGATGAATTAATGGAAAAATACCTAGAGGGTGAAGAAGTTTCTGTTGATCTTGTAAAAAGAGCAATAAGGAAAGGAACTTTAGCAGTTAAATTCTTCCCTGTTACTGTAGGTAGTGCAAAAGCTAATATGGGTATTAAATTTGCTCTTGATGCTGTTATTGATTATTTACCAAGCCCACTTGATATTGGTGCAGCTGAATGTGTAGATAAAAATGGTAATGATGTATTAAGAAAAGCAGATGATAATGAACCATTTACTGCTTTAGCATTTAAAGTTATGACAGATCCATTTGTTGGAACACTAACTTTCTTTAGAGTTTATTCTGGTAAACTTTCAAGTGGTAGTTATGTACTAAATTCAACAAAAGGTGAAAAAGAAAGAGTTGGTCGTATTTTACAAATGCATGCAAATACAAGAAAAGAAATTGATTGTGTTTATGCAGGTGAAATTGCCGCTGCTGTAGGTTTAAAAGATACTACTACTGCAGATACTCTATGTGATGAAAAAAATCCAGTTATTTTAAAAGGTATGGAAATTCCAGAACCAGTTATTGACCTTGCTATTGAACCTAAGAGTAAAGCAGATCAAGATAAGATGGCAACTGCGCTATCTAAACTTGCTGGTGAAGATCCATCATTTAAATATCATACTGATCATGAAACTGGTCAAACAGTTATTTCAGGAATGGGTGAACTTCACTTAGACGTTCTTGTTGAAAGAATGAGAAGAGAATTTAACGTTGATTGTAATGTTGGTAAACCACAAGTTGCTTACCGTGAAACACTTACTCAAATGGGTGAATGTGAAGGTAAATACATTAAACAATCAGGTGGACGTGGACAATATGGACATGTTTGGGTTAGATTTGAACCAAATCCTGGTAAAGGTTATGAATTTGTTGATGCTATTGTTGGTGGAGTAGTTCCAAGAGAATATATTCCAGTTACAGATAAAGGATTACAAGAGGCTATGGCTGGTGGTATCCTTGCTGGTTATCCAATGGTAGATGTTAAGGCAACATTATTTGATGGTTCATACCATGATGTAGACTCATCAGAAATGGCTTTCAAAGTTGCTGCATCACTAGCTTTAAAAGAAGCAAAAAATAAATGTAAACCTGTACTTCTTGAACCTATAATGAAGGTTGAAGTAGTAGTTCCTGAAGAATATTTAGGAAATGTTATGGGTGACTTAACTTCAAGAAGAGGTAAACCAATGGGTAATGAATCAAGAGGAAATGCACTTTCAATAGTTGCAATGGTTCCACTTGCTGAAATGTTTGGTTATGCAACTTCTTTAAGAAGTAATACTCAAGGTAGAGGAACATTTACAATGTTTATGGACCACTATGAAGAGGTTCCAAAATCAATCGCTGAAGATATTATTAAGAAAAACAGCGTTAATTAAGAATAATACTTGAAATTTTTTCAAGCATTAGATAAAATATAATAGTAGAAAAGGAGGAAAATATTATATGGCAAGAGAAAAATTTGATCGTTCAAAAGAACACGTTAATATTGGTACTATTGGACACGTAGACCATGGTAAAACTACATTAACTGCTGCGATCACTAAATACTTTGGAAAATTTGTTGATTATGCAGATATCGATAAAGCTCCAGAAGAAAGAGAAAGAGGTATTACTATTAATACTGCACACGTTGAGTATGAGACTGCAAAACGTCACTATGCTCACGTTGACTGTCCAGGACATGCTGACTACGTAAAAAACATGATTACTGGTGCAGCTCAAATGGATGGTGCTATTCTAGTAGTATCAGCTGCAGATGGTCCTATGCCTCAAACAAGAGAGCATATCTTACTTGCTAGACAAGTTGGAGTACCTAAAATTGTTGTTTTCATGAACAAATGTGATCAAGTTGATGATCCAGAATTACTTGATTTAGTAGAAATGGAAATCAGAGAATTATTAGGAGAATATGGTTATGACACTGAATGTCCTATCATAAGAGGTTCAGCTCTTAAGGCTCTTGAAGGAGATCCTGAAGCTGAAAAGAGTATCCGTGACCTTATGGCTGCTGTTGATGAATATATTCCATCACCAGTAAGAGATACTGATAAACCATTCTTAATGAGTATTGAAGACGTATTTACTATTTCAGGACGTGGTACAGTTGTTACTGGTCGTGTTGAAAGAGGTATTCTTAAACTTAATGACGAAGTTGAAATCGTTGGTTTAAGACCTACTCAAAAATCAGTTGTAACTGGTATTGAAATGTTTAGAAAAACATTAGACTTTGCTGAAGCTGGAGATAACGCTGGAGTTTTACTTCGTGGTATTTCTAGAGATGATGTTGAACGTGGACAAGTTTTAGCTAAACCAGGAAGCGTTACACCTCATACAAAATTCACTGCAAGTGTTTATGTTCTATCTAAAGAAGAAGGCGGAAGACATACTCCATTCTTCTCAAATTATAGACCACAATTCTATTTCAGAACTACTGACGTAACAGGTGTTATTGAACTACCTGCTGGTGTTGAAATGGTTATGCCTGGCGATAAAGTTGACATGACTGTTGAACTAATTGCTCCAGTAGCTCTTGAAAAAGGTACTAAATTCTCTATCCGTGAAGGTGGAAGAACTGTTGGTGCCGGTGTTGTTTCTGAAATTTTAAAATAAGGAATAACTAAAAATCACGATTAATTTCGTGGTTTTTTTATTTGCAACTTTAATTATATTATGTTAAAATTATCTAGGGT
>ERZ1034691.2125-NODE-2125-length-11328-cov-3.215914_pt1 | contig 11328 bp, 9 predicted proteins | sample MGYA00520638_ERZ1034691 | MGnify/ENA primary metagenome ERZ1034691 (study PRJEB33766, sample SAMN09781763) | gut metagenome | biome: gut microbiome | host: Homo sapiens | place: Madagascar | study: EMG produced TPA metagenomics assembly of the PRJNA485056 data...
CAAATTAGTGCAGACATTAAAAGAGCGTGGAATCTGCGTACCGGAGGATGTTTCCGTGACCGGTTTTGATGATTCCATTTATGCACAGCTGTGCAGTCCGCCGCTCACCACGGTTGCGGTTGACACCGACGCGATTGCACGTCTTGCGGCAAAACGTATGATCAAACATATGAATGAACCGCAGAAAAAGAGCGGCGAGGTATACCGCATTCCCGGAAAGATTATTTACCGGGAATCCGTGTGTAAGATAAACGGAGCAAGTGATAAGCCCGAGCAATCGGGAGAAGGAGGAAAAAATCTTGAGTAAACCAAGCAAAAAGAAAAAAGGACGCTGGACCAAGAATGACACGGAGCTGACCGTCATGGCGCTGCCGACCACCATCTGGTATATTCTGTTCTGCTTCCTGCCTATGTTCGGTCTGATCATTGCGTTCAAGAATTACAAAATCACCGGCGGAAAGAGTTTCATTTATAACCTGCTCCACAGTGACTGGGCCGGCTTCAAAAACTTTTCGTTCCTGATCAGATCCAACGACCTGTTCGTCATCCTGAGAAACACAATCCTGTATAACCTTGCATTTATCGTTCTTGGTATGGTATTTTCCGTAGGACTGGCTATCATGATCAGCCTGCTGCACAACAAAAGAGCGTCGAAGGTATATCAGACGATGATGTTCTTCCCATATTTCATGTCATGGGTTGTAGCTTCCTACTTCCTGGATGCATTCCTGAACCAGGACAACGGTCTGATCAACAGTATAATGAGAAATGCAGGCAAGGAACCGATTCAGTGGTACATGAGTGCCGGTGTATGGCCATTTATCCTGATCTTCATGTATCTGTGGAAATCTACCGGATACAACATGGTTATCTACCTGTCCAGCATTTCCGGTATTGATACCACACTGTACGAGGCAGCCGTTATGGACGGCGCCAACAAGAGACAGCAGGTATGGCACATTACCCTGCCTTGCTTAAAGAGTGTCATCATCATGATGTTCATCCTGAATGTCGGAAAGGTCTTCTACTCCGACTTCGGACTGTTCTTCCAGCTTTCTCAGGGAGCAAGCGGTTCGATCTTCAAAACGACAGCAACTATCGACACATATGTATACAACGCACTGCAGTCTTCCACTCCGATCGGAATGACTTCTGCGGCAACATTCTTCCAGTCTGTTGCATGCTGCATCACCATCCTTCTTGCCAATGCCATTGTGAAGAAGATTGATGAAGACAGCGCGATTATTTAAGGAGGTACGAAAATGGCAAAAAAGAAAAAAGATCTTGATCTGGCTTCCTCTTCACATTTAAATCAGATCCAGGGATCTACAAATGCAATTTTCAATGTTATTTTTGTGATCCTCGCCCTGGCCTGTATTATCCCGGTGGTATTCATCTTTATGATCTCGATTTCTTCCGAGCATTCGATCAAGATGAACGGCTACCAGTTTATTCCGAGTGCATACTCGCTGGATTCCTACAAATTTCTTCTTCGGGAAGGACAGATGATCCTGACAGCACTTGGCGTTTCCGTTGCGGTAACGGTTATCGGTACGGTAATCGGAGTTGCCCTTACGATGCTGATGGGTTACGTTCTTTCCAGAAGCACCTACAAACTGAACGGATTCTTTACCATGGTCGTTTTCATTCCAATGATCTTTAACGGTGGTATGATTTCTTCTTATGTAGTCAACACACAGTTTCTGAATCTGAAAAACAGTATCTGGGCGCTGATTCTTCCGCTTTGTGTTTCTTCGTTCAACGTTGTCATCTGTAAAACGTTCTTCAAGACCAACATTCCGGAATCTATCATTGAGTCAGCACAGATCGACGGAGCAACTCAATTCCAGATTTTCGGAAAGATCGCCCTGCCGTTGTCGAAACCGCTGATGGCAACGATCGCCCTGTTCCTCACCTTCGGTTACTGGAACGACTGGTTCCAGTCTTCCCTGTACATCAGCGATACCAAGCTGTATTCTCTGCAGGCGCTGCTGGATCACGTACAGAGAAACATTGAGATGATGGCAAATAACCCGTCCCTTGGCGTTACCACGGCACAGTACATGAACTCGATGCCAAAAGAGGGTGCCCGTATGGCGATGGCAATCATCATCATCATCCCGATCGCATGCTGCTATCCGTTCTTCCAGAAATACTTCATTTCCGGTCTGACGGTCGGTGCGGTAAAAGGCTGATCGACCATTTACCTTTATGGATCTCATACTGAAGCAAAAGGCTTCGGTTAAGGATAATTTCAACATTCTATATTTTATATCAGGAGGATGCTACAATGAAAAAGAAACAGTTTTTAGCTCTTGCACTTTCTGCTGTTATGGCCGGTGGCATGCTGGCAGGCTGCGGAAGCAGCAACGGAAGCAGCAGCTCTTCAAAGAGTGATGCAAAAGATGAAGTTGTTACACTGAAATGGATTCAGGTTGGTAACGGAATGCCGAAGGATTATGATGAGTGGCTTGCACAGATCAACCCATATCTGGAGGAGAAAATCGGCGTTAATGTAGACATGGAAATCGTTCCGTGGGGCGACTGGGATAACAGAAGAAGCGTTATCACAAACTCCGGCGAGTACTTCGATATCCTGTTCACAGACCAGAACCGTTACTCTTCCGAGGTTAACACCGGCGCACTGATGGACATTACAGATCTGCTCAAAGACAACGCTTCCGAGCTGTATGACATGATTCCGGAAGATTACTGGAAAGCAGTAGAAGTAAATGGAAAAATCTACGGCGTACCGACATACAAAGACAGCTCCCTTTCCGAGTACTTTGTATGGGATCAGGATATTGCAGACAAATATAACATTGATGTAAATTCTGTAACAGATTTCAATACTCTGTACGATGCTCTGAAGACAGTAAAAGAGGGCGAAGGCGGATCTCCGTACTTCATGTCCAAAAATGGTGCAAACTTCCTGCTGAACCTGAACTACGATGATTTAAGCTCCGGACTTCCGGCAATCGGCGTTAAATACGGCGATGACAGCAAGACCGTTGTCAATCCGCTGGATGACGAAGAAATCCTTTCCAACCTGGATATCGTTCGTAAAATGTATCAGGAGGGCATCATCAACGGAGACGCTCCGACAGCAGATGATTCCAGCAAATACGCAATGTTCTTTGCTGCACAGGGATGGAGCGGCGCTGCAAAAACAACATGGGGTCCGAACAATGGTATCGCCAATTGTTCAGCAGTACAGTATGGCAACACAGTCGTTTCCAACACAACTGTACGTGGTTCCATCAATGGTATTTACTCCGGATGCAAGCACCCGGACAAAGCACTTCAGCTTCTGAACCTGGTAAATACGGATTCCAAAGTACGTGACTGGTTCTACTATGGAGCAGAAGGAAAAGACTTCGAGTACACCGATGACAATAAGGTACACCGCCTGACCACTGACTGGGGTATGGCCGGATATACCCAGGGTACTTTCTTCAACGTAACTCAGACAGACGATGTTGACTTTAACCAGTGGGATGAAGTAGAAGAGCTGAACGAGAAAGCAACTCCGTCTGAAATGCTTGGATTCAACCTGGATACCTCCAACATCGAAACAGAGCTTGCAAACTGCCGTGCCGTATATGAAAAATACTATTCTGAGTTATTCACCGGCGCACAGGATCCGAGAGAGCTTGTAAAAACCATCGATGCTGAGCTTGAGACAGCAGGCTGGGAGACCATCCGCGAGGAAGCTCAGAAACAGATTGACGCACAGAAATAAGTTTGATACATTAACTTTATAAGAACTACAACAGGGCATTTTCGATTACGGAGATGCCCTGTTGCAGGATAACGGGAAATGAAAAAAATTGAGCGAAAGGATGAAAAAAGAATGAAAGAGACCTTACCAAAGTCCGTTCAGGAGCTGATTTTAAGCCTGAGAGAAAAACTGAAAGACGAGCCGGAAATCGTTGATATGTTTGAACGATGCTACTCCAATACCCTCGACACAACCGTAAAGAAAATGGAGGACGGCAGCACCTACGTCATCACCGGAGATATCCCGGCCATGTGGCTGCGTGACTCGGTAGCACAGCTGCGCCCGTACCTTGTTCCGGCGCAGAACGACCCGGAGCTGGCTGACCTGATCGCAGGCCTTATCCGCCGCCAGTTTATGTGCATCAACATTGATCCATACGCAAACGCATTCAACGAAGGACCGAACGGCAACTGCTGGGAGAAGGACGAGACCGATATGGGACCGTGGATCTGGGAGAGAAAGTATGAGATCGATTCTCTCTGCTATCCGCTGCAGTTCTCCTATCTGTTCTGGAAGAACACAGGAAGAACGGATCAGTTTGACGAGGTTTTCTGGGAGGGTGTTGACAAAATCCTGACTGTATTTGAGACCGAAATGAATCACGAGGAGAAATCTCCGTACAGCTTCATCCGTAAAAACTGCTCCTACACAGATACGCTTTCCCGCGACGGAAAAGGTGCGCAGGTAAAATCCGGCATCGGCCTGATCTGGTCCGGCTTCCGTCCAAGCGATGATTCCTGCCGTTACGGTTACCTGATCCCGTCCAACATGTTTGCGGTTGTTGTTCTGAATTATCTGAAAGAGATCGCGGATTTCGTCGGCGGGAAAGAGGAGATTGCAAAGAAAGCAGAAGAGATGGCAAAGACCGTAAAACAGGCCATCGAGACTTACGGTACCACCCATATCTGGGGACTTGGCGATGTTTATGCTTACGAGGTAGACGGCTTTGGCCAGTATAACCTGATGGACGATGCCAATGTACCGAGTCTTCTGGCTATGAGCTATCTCGGCTACGAGCCGGAAAGCCAGGAAGTGGCTGACAACACAAGAAAGCTGATCTTAAGCGAGGCAAACCCGTTCTACTATTCCGGAACAAAGCTTTCCGGAATTGGAAGTCCGCACACACCGGTCCGCTACGTATGGCACATCTCCAAAGCCATTGAGGGACTGACCGCACCGACAAAAGAGGAGAAACATCAGATGATCCACGAACTGATGGCAACCGACGGCGGTACAGGGCTGATGCACGAGGGTGTTTTCGTAGATGATCCGACCGTTTACACCAGAGAGTGGTTCTCCTGGGCAAACGCAATGTTCTGTGAGCTGGTAATGCAGTATTGCGGATATGAGATTAAGAAATAAACAAAAAGAAAAACGAAAAAGATAGAAAAGAGGAGGCTGTGTTCGCTGCACAGCCTCCTCTTTTCGTCTACACCAAAGAAAACTGTCAGTAACAGTTTCCCTGAAAGGAGGGACAGCAGTGGGGAGAATACTGCTGTCCCAGGGGAACATGGGATTTTCATTTTGATTCATTTCTCTACACACGGTGTATTATACACAGTTTTTTGCGATATGTAAAAGATATAATTGATATGAAAGATATAATAAATTGGCATGACGAAGAAATGTAAAAGAATCTGAGCATCAGAAAATCTTAGGAAATTTATTGGGATTTCTTTGGAAAAGAAGAAGCGGAATCCTAAGAATGTTTTGGTAGAATCCTCTTATCAAGTGAAGATGAGAGAGGAAAGAACATGACCTGGAAAAACGAGAAAAAATCAAAAGCATTACTTGTGGTATTCGGCATTTACCTGGCGCTACTTGTCTGGTGCATTTTATTCAAATTCGCTCTGCGCCCGGAAGAAATTCCGCACCTGCGGGGGATTAATCTGATTCCGTATGCGGCGTCGGTTGTGGTGAACGGGAAAGTGCAGATTAGTGAAATTATCGAAAATATGCTGGTCTTTCTGCCGTTCGGCCTCTGCATCTCAGCCTTCTATCCGGACAGCGAAATCCAGAACCGCATTCTCCTTGCATCGGGACTGAGCCTGTTTTTTGAGGTGACGCAGTATATTTTTGCGATCGGCGCGAGTGATATTACGGATGTGATCGATAATACGCTTGGCGCGGTGATCGGAATTCTATTGTATCTGGGGATGAAAAAAATCTGGAAAGAGAAGACGGGAAAGATCATTACCATTCTGGGAGCGGTGCTGGAAGTGCTGTTTCTGGCGTTATTGTTTTTTACGTTTGCGGCGAATAGGATGTTTTAAGATTGGAATTCAGGAAAGGATAGTGTATAATCGAGAAAAGGACAAATTCCGAAAGCAGGTGTGATGGATGGAAAAAGTAATCAGTATAGGAAAACAGAATTTTGCATCCTTAAGGGAAAACCATTATTTCTTTGTGGATAAATCTCACTTCATCAAGGACTGGTGGGAAAACGGAGATGAAATCACCTTGATCACCCGCCCCCGCCGCTTTGGCAAGACACTGAATATGAGTATGCTGGACTGCTTTTTCTCTAATAAATATGCCGCCCGGGGCGATCTGTTTGAAGGACTTGGCGTTTGGAAAGAAGAAAAATATCGGGAACTGCAGGGAAAGTATCCGGTGATCTTTTTGAGTTTTGCAGCCGTGAAAGCAGATCAGCTTTCGGAAGCAAAAATTCAGATCAAACAGCAGATTGCGAGAGTGTATGAAGAAAACCGTTATCTTCTGGATGGGGATCTGCTGAGCGGAAATGAGAAGAAAGCATACAACGAGGTCAATCTGCATATGGGTGATGCGGAGGCCGCAGCGGCGCTCAATAATATGAGTATGTATCTGGCGCGGTATTACGGCAGAAGAGTGATTATTCTGCTGGATGAGTACGACACGCCGATGCAGGAAGCGTATGTCCATGGCTACTGGGCGGAATTTACAACGTTTGTGCGGAGTCTGTTTAATGCGACGTTTAAAACGAATCCTTATCTGGAACGTGCGATGATGACCGGAATCACGAGGGTTTCGAAAGAAAGTATTTTTTCTGACTTAAATAATCTGCGTGTGGTGACGACGACATCGGATCTGTATGCGGACTGTTTTGGATTTACCGAAAAGGAAGTTTTTGCATCTCTGGACGAGTTCGGAATGGGAGACAAAAAGGACGTTGTGAAGCAGTGGTATGATGGATTTATCTTTGGCGGACACCGCGATATCTACAATCCATGGTCGATTACCAATTATTTAAAAGAAAAGAAACTGCGCCCGTACTGGGCAGATACGAGTTCGAACGGTCTGGCAGGAAAGCTGATCCGCACCGCCTCGCCGGAAATCAAAGAGTATATGGAAGATCTACTGAACGGACAGGCAGTCACGGTGAACTTTGATGAGCAGATGGTGTTTGAACAGCTGGATTACAATGAAAATGCAATCTGGAGTCTGCTGCTCGCGAGCGGTTATCTGAAAGCGGAAGAGGTGGAGTATCGCGGAATTACTTTGAAGCCGTGGTATCAGCTCCGTATCACCAATCTGGAAACGGTGAGCATGTTTGATGATATGTTCTGCGGATGGTTTGAAGCATCGGAAGCGGGGTACAGCAGTTTTGTAAAAGCACTGATGCAGGGCGATCTGGAAGCGATGAATTATTATATGAATAAAGTGTCCCTTGCGACCTTCAGCCATTTTGATGTCGGCGGGGAGAACAGTGAAAGTCTGGAGCCGGAACGATTCTATCATGGCTTCGTCCTGGGACTGATGGCAGAGCGTGCGGAGTGTTATCAGATCCGGTCGAATCGGGAAAGTGGATTTGGACGGTATGATGTGATGATGATTCCGAAGAATAGAGAAAAAGATCCGGCGATTATTATTGAATTTAAAGTCTGCAGCCGGGTAAAAAAGGAGACACTGGAAGATGCGGTGCAGGAGGCTTTAAAACAGATCGTGGATAAAAAATACGACGCAGAACTGGTGGCCCTCGGCGTGCCGCAGGAAAGGATCCGGCATTATGGGTTTGCATTTGCAGGGAAGAATGTGTTGATTGGAGCAGAATGAGAGAAACGGGTGATGAAGGTCATCCGTTTCTTTTGGCGTAAAATGGTATTCCTATTGACTCACTATGATATAGATAGTATGATAAATTTAATTTTTAAAATTTATTTTTACGTGAGGATATTTTATCTATGAAACGATTTTCTTCAACTACCTTAAAAACTGCTTTCGTAAAATCCATCCCGATTTTCTGCAGCTACGTTTTCGTCAGCATGGCCTACGGCATGATGATGGCATCTGCCGGTTTTCCCTGGTATGATTCACTGCTGGTGAGCCTGACAGTCTACACGGGTGCATTCCAGTTCGTTCTGATTACGTTTCTTTCTAGCGGCGCTTCCCTCATCACCATTGCGCTCACTGCACTTCTGATGAACAGCCGCCAGAGTTTTTACAGCATTACCTTCCTGAAGGAATTCAAACAGATGGGGCGCCGCAAGCTGTACATGATTCACACGATGACCGATGAGACATACGCCGTAAACTGTACCTTAGATCTTCCGAAAAAAGAAAAAGAGGACACCATGTTCCTCGTCGCTCTGTTCAGCCGCTGCTATTGGATAGTTGGTTCGGTTCTTGGCGGCATTTTAGGCCAGATCATTCCATTTGACCTGACGGGCCTTGATTTCTGTATGACAGCCCTGTTTCTCATTATCTTCATTGACCAATGGGAAAAAGCAGAGAAGCACACGCTGTCGCTGTCTCCGCTCTGATCACCTTCGGACTCCGTGCACTCCCGTTTCTTGCATTTTCCGGCAGCCGTAAAATGCCCGCATCACTCGAACGACTCGGCCAGGCACTGCCGTCTGCCATCATGGCGGTACTGATCATTTACTGTATGAAAGATATTCCCACCGGCGGTATCTCTGCCGCAGTACCGAAACTGCTCGCAGCAGCGGTCGTTTTTATCACCTACAAATGGAAACACCAGACCCTCGTCTCCATCCTTCTTGGAACCATTTCGTATATGATGCTTCTGCGTCTCTTTTAAAAAGAAACGGTGCAGTTCTGAATTCATGGCAGAAATTCAGAACTGCACCGTTTTTCTATTCTCTATATGCATTAGAAGGATTGGCAATTATTCGATGACTTCGTACTCTCCGTCGCCCGTCTTTTTGAATAACGGAAGCTTCTGCAGAAATACAATATCTTTTCGATCAGCAGCATCGCCCTCAGCAAGGATCGCTGCTTTTTTTACAACCTCTGCACTGGCATTCGCCATCAGGCATTCCAGTGCGTGCAGGGACTCGCCGGTGGAAATGACATCATCCAGCAGGCAGACACGTTTGCCGCGGATTTTATCTGCGTCTTTTCCATCCAGATAAAGATGCTGCTCACCCGCTGTTGTAATCGAATGAACGGATGCGGAAACCACATCTTTCATGTAGGATTTTGTGCTTTTTCGTGCAACGATAAATTCTTTATGGCCCAGCTCTTTGCTTACTTCATACGCTAGGGCAATACCTTTCGCTTCTGCGGTGACAATGGCATCGACTTCTCCGATTTTTGCGGCCAGCTCCGGCGCACATGCACTTACCAGCTCGGTGTCACCAAGGACAACAAAGCTTGCAAACGCCATCTCCTCACTGATCGGGATAAATGGAAGTGTTCTTTTCACTCCGCAGAGCTCCATGCTGTATTCTTTCATACGATTTTCCTCTTATGTTACTGAATTTATAATCCAAGCAGTTTTGCAGCAACACCGGCCAGCATTCCGAGGAACGGGTTTGTTACTGCAGTGACAACCATTGTGGTTCCGCCGACGGCTGCATTGACAGCGAAGGCAGACGGCGCATCCAGTACAACGGTTTTGAAGATACCGAGTACAAACAGGAAACCTGCGATCGAAGAAGACGGAACAAATTTTCCGATTTTCGGAAGCAGTTTCAGAAGCAGAATTACACCGATCACAACCATCATGATGACACCAGCCCATACAGCGTGCGGTGCATTGGCAGTTGCGGAAATGATTGCCTCAACCGGGGCTCCTCCGAAAAAGGAAGAAAACATATCAGCCAGGGAAGAAATCACGGTCAGGTTATCGACGTTGTAATTTCCGCCGGTTGCCATTCCTGCGGTAATTCCGCCGAAGGAAATGTTGGAACCAATGTTCAGGCAGACCATACCGAGTGCGCCGAGAATTACGTTGGCATTGATTGTAAATTTCTGGCGGACAAATTTATCATCCTCTACGACAATGCTGGATTTCTCTTTGTTGAAAAATGCATTGGCAATGCAGGATGCTACAACGGAAATGACGATGGTATAAACCAGGGTATTGGCACTGTCTTTGGTAAAGTAATAGGTGATCAGTGCTGCGGCCAGGGAAACACCGCCGGAAATGGCATCACTCTTGATCATATCGATCGCGGCCTTTACCAGAATGATACCGACACCGGCCATCATTCCATAGGCAACATCCTCACCTACAAAGTTTACGATTTTTGTCAGCAGTCCAAACGCTCCGATCAGAGCCATAATCACACCGCCGATAAAAATCATCGTACAGCGTTCCGAACGGTCTTTTCCAGCCGTTCCGGCGTAAGTGATCGTCTCCGCCTGGAAGGAAATTGGTGCGACACTCTGCGTAATCGTATTGCCCACCGCACCAACAAAGAATGCCAGCGCCGGCGGAACCGATGCAAATCCAAACGTCAGAGCAAGAAGACCCTGCGGCAGACCATTCAGCACAACGCCGATGATTGCCAGAAGATCTGTTAAAATGGCTTTCATACTAAATACTCCTCCTCACTATGAAATATGTCGTTTTGAAGCAAAGAAAAGTGTAGCACCAAAACCGGTCAAAGTAAACCAGATCAGTCATGAAAGGTTTTTGTTAGTGATAATAAGTCAATCTTATATACAAAATATTATTATTTCTGTGTGCTAATAAATCAAGAGGATTTTTAAATGTCTGCATAACCAATAATCAATAGTTACAAAACTGGGTGCCATTATTTGGAATTGTGCATATAGAAGCGAAGAAAAAGATTTGCTATACTAAATCTGTATGAGGGTTTTATCACAGTTATAAGAAATGGAAAGGGGATTTTTACTTATGGCAATTACAGAGACAAAAACAAAATATGGACAGGTTCATGGTGTGCAAAAAGACGGCTACACGGTATTTTGCGGCGTTCCGTACGCAAAGCCGCCGGTAGGCGAAAAACGATTCTGCCCGCCGGAAGAGCCGGCGTGCTGGGAGGGCGTTTATAAGGCGGATCATTTCAGATGTGTCTGCCCGCAGACCGAGCATGAGCCGGACTCCTTCTATGGAAAAGAATTTTATCTCGACCCGGAATTCGGCATGAAGCAGAGTGAGGACTGTCTGTACTTAAACATCTGGACACCGGCAAATACAGTGGATGAAAAACTGCCGGTTGCTTTCTGGATTCACGGCGGCGCGTTTATGCACGGCTTCAGCCACGAATCCGAATTTGATGGAGCTGCTTACTGCGAACGCGGAGTGATTCTCGTTGCGATCAATTACCGTCTCGGTGCTTTCGGATTTTTGGCAC
>ERZ1034691.2133-NODE-2133-length-11307-cov-13.434323_pt1 | contig 11307 bp, 8 predicted proteins | sample MGYA00520638_ERZ1034691 | MGnify/ENA primary metagenome ERZ1034691 (study PRJEB33766, sample SAMN09781763) | gut metagenome | biome: gut microbiome | host: Homo sapiens | place: Madagascar | study: EMG produced TPA metagenomics assembly of the PRJNA485056 data...
TTTTATATTTTCCACAATGACATTCCCAGTCTTTTGTAGGTCCAAATATTTTTTCACAGAATAGACCATCTTTTTCTGGTTTTAATGTTCTATAGTTAATTGTCTCTGGTTTTTTTACTTCACCTTTTGACCATTCTCTAATCTTTTCATCTGAAGCTAAACCAATTTTTATTTTATCAAAAATTTCTAATTCATCTTGTTTTTTGTTTTCTTCCATTGAAGTATCTCCCTTCCTTCAAAAATTCGAAGAATTTTTGTAAAATTCACTCTTTACCTTTTTTCTACATTATACAATTTATAAAATATACACTGCTCGAACAATTCCTTCCTGCCATTTTATAAATTTATAATGTAGATATTCAATTAAAAATTATTCTTTATAAGAATCGTTGTCATTTTCTAAGTTGTCTTCTGCTAAGTCTTCATCTAAGTCATCGAAGCTTTCTTCATCTTCTAAGTCTTCCTCTTCTTCTGGTAATTCGTCTTCGTCTAGTAACATATCTTCTTCAAGTAATCCTTCATCTTCCATTTTTTCTTCGTCTGTTACTAGTGGTTTATTTTCATCTAGGTTAAAGTCTATTCCGTCATCTATATTTTCTGTAAGTTCAAGTTCTCTATCATCTTCAGAATATAGACGTACATCTAAGCCTAAACTTTGTAGTTCCTTGATTAATACTTTAAATCCTTCTGGAACTCCTGGTTCTGGAATGTTTTCACCTTTTACTATTGCTTCATATGTCTTTACTCTTCCTACAACATCATCTGATTTGATTGTTAACATTTCTTGTAGTGTGTATGCTGCTCCATAAGCTTCTAGTGCCCAAACTTCCATTTCACCAAAACGTTGTCCACCGAATTGAGCTTTACCTCCTAGAGGTTGTTGTGTAACTAGTGAGTATGGTCCTGTTGAACGTGCATGTATTTTATCATCAACTAAGTGGTGAAGTTTTAACATGTACATTACACCAACAGTAATTGGCTTATCAAATGGTTCACCTGTTCTTCCATCATATAGTGTTGTCTTTCCATCTGGTGTTAGTCCAGATTTTATTAATAATTGTTCAATGTCTTCTTCTGATGCACCATCAAATACTGGTGTTGCAACTTTTATTCCAAGTAGTCTTGCTGCGGCTCCTAAGTGAACCTCTAAAACTTGACCTAAGTTCATACGTGAAGGTACACCTAATGGGTTTAATACAACATCTACTGGTGTTCCATCTGGCATGAATGGCATATCTTCAACTGGTAATATTCTTGAAACAACACCTTTGTTTCCGTGACGACCAGCCATTTTATCACCAACTGAGATTTTTCTCTTTTGAGCTATATATACTCTTATTACTTGGTTTACACCAGGTCCAAGTTCATCTGAATTGTCCCTTGTAAATACTTTAACATCAACTATTGTTCCTGCTTCTCCATGTGGTACTCTTAAAGATGTATCTCTTACTTCTCTAGCTTTTTCTCCAAAGATTGCTCTTAAAAGTTTTTCTTCAGAAGTAAGTTCTGTTTCTCCTTTTGGAGTTACTTTACCAACTAATATATCCCCTGGTCTAACTTCTGCACCAATTCTTACTATTCCTCTATCGTCTAAGTCTTTTAAGCTGTCTTCTCCAATATTTGGAATATCTCTTGTAATTTCTTCTGGTCCAAGTTTTGTATCACGGCATTCGCAATCATAATCTTCAATGTGAATTGATGTGTAAACATCTTCTTTAACTAATCTTTCACTTAGTAACACAGCATCCTCGTAGTTGTATCCTTCCCATGTTGTGAAGGCAATTAGAACGTTTTTACCAAGTGCCATTTCTCCGTTTTGTGTTGAAGGTCCATCTGCAATTACATCATTTGCATTTACGATTTCGCCTTTTCTTACTATTGGTTTTTGGTTGATACATGTTCCACCATTTGTTCTCTTGAATTTACGTAATTTATATGTATCTAATCCTGTTTTTGTTTTGATGATGATTTCATCACCTGTAACTCTTTGTACTACACCACCGTTTTTAGCAACAACTGTTGTTCCAGAGTCTTTAGCTGCTCTGTATTCAATACCTGTTCCAACTATTGGTGAATCTGTAATCATTAGAGGTACTGCTTGACGTTGCATGTTTGCACCCATTAATGCACGGTTTGCGTCATCATGCTCTAAGAAAGGTATCATAGCTGCACCAACTGAAACTAATTGTTTTGGTGATACGTCTACGAAATCTACTTCGTCTGCACTTACTTCTATTATTTCATCTAAGTATCTTACTTTTATTTTTTTGTTTATAAACTTTCCATCTTTATCTAATGGTTCTGTTGCTTGTGCTATTGCATGGTTGTCTTCTTCGTCTGCTGTCATGTAAATTACTTCATCAGTAACTTTATGTGTTTCTGGGTCAACTTTTCTATATGGTGTTTCTACAAATCCATATTCATTTATTATTGCAAATGTAGAAAGCGCTGATATAAGTCCTATGTTTGGTCCTTCTGGAGATTCTATTGGGCATAATCTTCCGTAGTGAGTATAGTGAACGTCACGTACTTCGAATCCTGCTCTTTCTCTTGATAAACCACCAGGTCCTAATGCTGAAATTCTTCTTTTATGTGTTAATTCTGATAATGGGTTTGTTTGATCCATGAATTGTGATAATTGTGAGCTTCCGAAGAATTCTCTAATTGATGATGTGATTGGTTTTGTGTTAATTAATGTTTGTGGAGTTACTACGTCTAAGTCTTGAATTGTCATTCTTTCTCTTACAACTCTTTCTAATCTTGTTAAACCAATTCTAAATTGATTTTGTAATAATTCTCCAACGCATCTTATACGTCTGTTTCCTAAATGGTCTATATCATCAACATTTCCTAGTCCATATTGTAAGTTTAATAAATAGTTTATTGAAGCTATCATATCTTCTGTTACAATATTCTTTGGTACTAGTTCATCTTTTCTTTCATTTATAACGTTTACTAAATCCTTTTCGTCTGTAGTCTCTAAGATATTTTTTAGAACTGCATAATTTACTTTTTCTTTTATATTGATTTCATCGCTATCAACATAAGCTTTTAAATCAACTGTTCCATTTCCTATAACTCTAACTTTTTTGTCATTAACTTTTAAGTCTACAATATTTATTCCTGCATTTTGAATTTCGTTTGCTTGTTCTTCTGAAATAACTGTATCTTTTTCAACAATTACTTCTCCTGTTTCGCTATTGATTATGTCATCAAATGCAACTTGTTTTGCTATTCTTGAGCTTAAGTCTAATTTTTTATTATATTTATATCTTCCTACTTTTGATAAATCATATCTTCTTGGGTCGAAGAATAGGTTATTGAATAAGTTTCTAGCAGCATCGACTGTTGGAAGTTCTCCTGGTCTTAACTTTTTATATATTTCAATAAGTGCTTCTTCGTTTGTTTTAGCTGTATCTTTTGCGATAGTTGCTAAAATTTTATCTTCGTCTCCGAAAAGTGCTGTAATTTGCTCGTCTGTAACTAGTCCAATTGCTCTTAAAAGTGTTGTTACTGGTAATTTTCTTGTTCTATCAATTCTTACATAGAATACATCATTACCATCTGTTTCATATTCAAGCCAAGCACCTCTAATTGGCATAACTGTAGCCTTGTACAATTTTTTACCTGTTTTATCGTAGTCTGATTCATAGTAGCATCCTGGTGATCTTACTAATTGGCTTACTACAACTCTTTCTGCACCATTAATTACGAATGTTCCACTATCTGTCATTAATGGGAAATCTCCTAAATAGATTTCTTGTTCTTTAATTTCTCCTGTTTCACGGTTTATAAGTCTTACTTTAACGTGTAATCTTGTTGAATATGTAGTGTCTCTTTCTTTTGCTTCTTCTAAAGAATATTTAGTTTCTTTTTCCATATAATAATCGAAAAATTCTAGAACTAAATTTCCTGTGTAATCTTCAATTGGTGAAATATCTCTTAATACTTCGCCTAGTCCCTCGTTTACGAACCAATCATAAGAATCTTTTTGAACTTGAATTAGGTTTGGTATGTCTATAAAGTCTCCGATTCTTGCGAAAGTCTTTCTTGTTGCTTTTTCGTAATTAATGTCTGTTAACAAAATAAATCAACTCCTTATTTTTTATTCGAGCATAATTTATATCTCAAGAAAGTCCCTCTTAATTTAAAGTGTATTATTGGTTTAAAAATATTCTGCTCTTTAAATATTTTTAAGCTAATACCTTTACTAAAAATTAATTCCTCTTTCTTAATATTTCATTTGCTAAAAATAGTGCTTTCCTAAAACGCAACAAAAAAGTGTAGTAATATATTGCTATATTAGGCTATTTAGAGCCACTCTACACTTTTTATTAAGTTACAAATTATTTAACTTTTACTTACACTTTTCACTTTAAAAAAATCACCATTTCTATTTAAATAGTTTACATAGTTTCGTACTTTACGAATAATATGTGCTTTATTATAATACCATAATTTACTAGTGCTTGTCAAGATTTTTTTAAAATTTTAATAATATTTTTATTCCTCTATATTTTCTTTCTTTTTGTTTGTTCCTGTTGCTACTATCAATAGCCCTATTGCCATTGTTATTGTTCCACTACATATGTATATTGTTTTACTAGTTTTAGCTGCTGCAATTTCTCCTCCTCTTATAGAAGCTTCTATCATTGCATTATATGCATCTCCACCAACATACTCATCTAATGTTCTAAAGGAGAATTTTCTGTTTGGTACATCATATTTTATGCCTACAATTAATAAAATTAGTCCTGCTATTACTACTATTGTTGCTATTGCCATTATAATATTTTTACTCATTTTTTTACCCCCACTCTTTATTTACTTTAATCTAAATATTCCTGCTTTTATTTTTATGCCTTCATTTTTAAATTTAATTTCATGCTCTGTTTCTATGTTTTCCCAAAATTTAGGTTCTTCGTTTAGATTTTCTGTTGTTTTAACTGCCTCAAACCCCGCTTCTTTAAAGTATTCCAAGCTTTCTCTAAATAGCTCATCATCATCTGTTTTGAAATATATTTCTCCTTTTGGTGCTAAAAATTGTTTATATTTTTTAAGTTGTCTTGTATGTGTTAGTCTCCTCTTTTTATGTCTTGGCTTTGGCCAAGGATTACAAAAGTTAATATATATTCTTTCAATATTATCACTTTTATCTAAAATATTGTTTATTTCTTCAACATCATATCTTGTTAAAGCTAAGTTCAAAACTTCTTTATTTTCAAATTCTTCTATTATATTTCTATTTGCCATTCCTAAAATTGCATCTATTAAATCTATTGCAATATAATTTATATTTTGGTTTTGTTTAGCGGCTTTCTTTACAAAAAAGCCCTTTCCACAACCCAATTCTAAATAAATATGTTCATTTTCATTATTAAAAAACTCTTTCCATCTTCCCTTATAATCTTCTGGCTTTTGCACATAAAAGTCGCTCGCTAAAAGTTCATCTTTAGCCCATGGTTTATTTCGAATTCTCATTATTCCTGCTCCTTACTTTACTATTATAAATTATGTTTTACAATAATTCAATTGCATTTTTCAATTTTTTATAGTATATTATAATTAATTGAAAGTGAGGGATTTTATGGTTTTAGATGATGTTGTTAAAATTGCTAAAGAGGTTCGAAAAAATGCCTATGTTCCATATTCACATTATTATGTTGGGGCTGCTTTAGTTTGTAAGAACGGCAAAGTTTATTCTGGTTGTAATATTGAAAATGATGGCATAATGTCTATTTGTGCTGAAAGGGTTGCTTTTACTAAGGCTATCTCAGAAGGAGAACGTGATTTTGATTATATTGTTGTTTGCTCTGGACCTGAATTAGATTCTCTTGGAGATTGCTCTCCTTGTGGCTATTGTAGACAATTTATGCACGAGTTTGTAGACGAAAATTTCAAGATATACTTATTAGATGGAAATGATGAAGCTCATGTTTACCACATTGATGATTTGCTTCCTCATTCATTTAAATTATAATTAAAAAGGTGGATCGCTCCACCTTTATTTTATTTTACATATTCATTTAATGGTTTAACTCTATAATTTAATTCTCCAAATTTATCTGTTGTAACATATCCTGGAACGCTATTTATTACATCTGGAATACGGTTAACTATAGATGCACATGTAAGTTCTACTGTTGCAGGTCTTGCAACTACTATTGTTGTATCTGGTTCTCCATATATTGTCCATTCATTTTTATCATAATCTTCTTTAGAATATACTTTTCCTATACATTCTGTTTCAAGTGTTATTCCTTCTTTTGTTGTTGTTGTAACAACTGCGCTCATTCCTGTTGCATCTCCTGCTTTTACTGTCATACCAAGTGTTGAAGAATATATATCTTCTTTATATGTTTGTGGTACTGTTTTTTGTGTTTGTTTTTCAACTGTTAGTCCAAGTTTTGAACATAACCAACCATTTACATTCCACATATATGATGGTAAATAATTTCCAGATTCAATAACTTTTTGTCTTTCTTCATCACTTATTTTATCTACTGAAGCAACTTCTTTTTCAAATGCTTCCATTGTAAGTCCTGAACCGTGTGCTTTTGCAAGTGCAATTCCATAATCTTCAACATTATAGCTTGAACTTCCTTTTATTTTTGTAATTTTATGTGTTGAACCAGCTATTGAACTGATTAATTGTCCCCAATAAATATCTTGGTATCCACTACCTGTAATTGTACAGCCTGTTTGTTTTGCCATATCGTCTAATTCTTTTGTAATATTTGGGTTTGAGTTTGCGGGGTAAAATGCTTCTTCACATGTTGTAATTGCATTTATTCCAAGTTTTGCACAAAGCATTAATGCATCTCTTACATCAGCTATTAGGCTCATTGTTGTAACTATTGCTATATCTGGTTTTGTTGTCTTTAGCATTTCTTCTGCATTTTCTAAAGCTGTAACTTTAACTCCTTTTTCTTCTCCTCCTATTAATTTTCCTATATCTTTACCTACTACTGCTGGGTTTACGTCTATTGCTCCGACTATTTCTGCTCCTTTTTCATAAACATAACGCATAGTATATACTGCCATTTTTCCTGTACCAAATTGTACTACTTTTACTTTTCTTTCCATAACTTTCCTCCTTCAAAATTTTATACCTAGATTATACACCAAACGGTAAAAAATATACAATATTATTTTTGTAAATTTTTGAAATTTTTTATCAAATTTATTGACATTTTTGCTAATATATTGCATAATAAAGTATGTTCTTATGTTCGAAAATTCGTTCAAGAGCATATTTTTATTTTTAGGATGTGATTTTTATGTCAAAAGTCGATGTAGTTTTAGGCGCATTTTATGGCGACGAAGGAAAAGGTAAAATTATTGATTACCTATCAAAAGATGCAGATATTGCTGTAAGATTTTCAGGTGGTAGTAATGCTGGTCATTCTATTGAAGTTGATGGCAAAAAGTTTGCTTTTCACTTAATACCTTCTGGTATTTTTAACAAAGGAACATTAGCTGTTATAGGGAATGGAGTTGTTGTTGATCCGAAACTTTTACTTGATGAAATGCACGAGTTAGAAGAAAATGGTGTTTCAACAGAAAACCTATATATTAGTGAAAAAGCTCATATTGTTCTACCTTACCATATGGAAATGGATAGACTTCTAGAAGAATGCCGTGGTTCTGGGAAAATAGGAACAACAGCAAGAGGAATTGGCCCTGCATATTGCGATAAACATGAAAGATGTGGAATTAGAGCCGAAGACTTTATTAGTGATAGATTTGAAGAATTATTAACAATTAATGTTAATAACAAGAATAAAATTTTTGAAATGTATGGTCACCCTACATTTGATGCAAAAGAGATTTTTGAAGAATACAAAAAATATGCTGAAATTTTAAAACCACATGTCATAGATACAATAAGTTTATTACACAACGCTTTAGAAAATGGCAAAAAGATTTTATGCGAAGGTGCACAAGCTACTTTATTAGATATAGATTTTGGTAGTTACCCATTTGTTACATCTTCAAACCCTACAATAGGTGGTGTTTGCACAGGTACTGGTATTGGTGCAAAAGATATTGGAGAAGTTTATGGAGTTTCTAAAGCATATTCTTCACGTGTTGGTAGTGGACCATTTGTTACTGAACAAAACAACGAAATTGGTGATACTATAAGAGAACTTGGTCATGAATATGGTGTTACTACAAAAAGACCTAGAAGATGTGGTTGGATAGATTTAGTTGCTTTAAAATATGCTGTTAGATTAAATGGTATTACAGCATTAGCAATTAACCATCTTGATACTATTGGAAAACTTCCAGAATTCAAAGCATGTGTTGCTTATAATCATAACGGAGAAATAACAACAGATTTTACAACAAATATTGATTTCTTAAATAATTGCACAGCTGTTTATGAAGATTTTGAAGGTAATTTTGGCGATATAAGTCATTGCAAAACAAGAAGTGAATTACCTGAAAAAGCTCAAAAATATTTAGCTAGAATTGAAGAAGTTGTTGGTGTTCCAGTTAAATTTATTGGAACAGGTGCCGGCCGTGATGCAATAATTGTTGATTAGATTAAATGCCTCAGTTGAAACTGAGGCACTTTTTTTATTGAAATATTTTTCTGTAATAATCATTATCTAAAATCATCGTTGACATTTTAAATTTTTGATATATAATTTCGCTTATTTGTTCTACATACCCTTCTGGAATTTCTACTCCCTCATTAGGCATGAATTTGTCTTGTACTGCACTATATCTTCCTTTATCTGTTATAAAGCTTCTATCTGAGAATATTACTATTTGCTCTTTGTTATTTGATAATATATCATTTCCTATTAAAAGTCTAGAATCATATTCTACTCCAAATAGATTTAATACTGTTGGTAATACATCTAAGCTTGAACATACTTTTTCAACCTTTACGGGTTCTTTCATGCTTCCACTCCATATTAATAGTGGTGTATGGTGTTTTTCAAAAGTATTGTCTCTTTCATAATTTGAAAGTTCATTTAGTTCTGATAAAGTTAACCCATATGGATAGTGGTCTGGGCTTATTACAATTACTGTATCTTCTAATTTTCCTGCCGCTTCCAAATCTTGAATTAATTTTCCAACTGCTTTATCTAGCTCTATTTGTGTTGCAAGGTATGCTCTTGCTTTATGTGAGTATGGCAAATCTTTTACTTGTTCCCAGTTCCTAGCTGCCATGCAATTTCCATTTGTTGTATAATTTAGATGTCCACTAACTGTCATGTAATATGCTAAAAATTTATCATTGTTTATATAGTCTTGGGTTGTAACTTCAATGGTTTCATAATCGCTATTAGGCCAAAGGCTAGTATTCATTCTATCTTCTAAACCTGTTCCCACTGCCAAATATGAATCATAACCCATTGTTTTAATGTATTTATCTCTATGGTAATAGGTTGCTGTGTGGTCATGGTATGCATTGGTTGAATATCCAAGGCTTTTAAATACATTTGCATATGAGTATGGCATGTAATGGTTTTGTACTCTATAAATACTCCAAACTCCTTCTTTTGGAATTAAGGAAGTATCTGTTATATATTCTCCATCTGCTGTACTTACTGGAAATAGTGGGGTATAGAAATTATCAAACTGAAAGCCCTCATTATATAATTTATAAAGGTTAGGTGTAACGTCTTCTCTTATTGCAACATTGCTTAAACCTTCTGCAACAAATACTACTAAGTTTTTTCCTTTAAACATTCCTGTATATTCATTTTGCTCTGATGGAATTTGATTTGCAAAATATTCATGCATTTGTTTTATATTTTCATTTGTTTCATTTGCGATTAAGTTTTCGAAATCAATATCTGTAATATTATATTTCGTCTCTTTTTTAATTGCATCTTCAGGAAGCGAATTTACTTCAATTGAAACATTTTCTTCAAACCCTAAAATCAAGCGTTCTAAATCTAGTTTCATTGCAGTAAATATACCCATTCTATTTGCTGTAACTTTTGGCACATGTAAATTGTAGTATAAGTTTTTGTTTGAATTTATACCTTCTGTATTAATTGTATTTATACAAAGAATTCCTATTCCATATACTACTACTATGCTAAACATTTTTATTAGTATATTTTGCTTAGTGTCTTTTTTAAACTTTAGAACTTTAGTTTTATGTAGTATTATTAGTACTATAACTGGCAAGAATATGAGTACAAGTCCAAGCCAATTTTGTGCCATTTCATCTAAGATTGTTGTCATAAATTCTGTAACCTGCCCGCCATTTACAATTGAGTAAAATGATAATATTGCTTCATAAATTTTGTAATATACAAGCTGTGCTCCACCAACAAAGCATAATCCAATTGTTAAAACATATGAAATTACAACATTTACTTTTCTTTTAAATATTGAAGTTAATAGACTTAAAAAAATTGCAAATGGAGATGATAAAAGTATTATCATTAGCGCTGTTTTAGGGAAAGCTCCAAAAATAAGGCCTGAAAGGACTAATTCTTCGTATATTATAAATGCTAGCCAGTATATTAATTCTTTTATTATTTTATTGTTTTTTACATTATTTTCCATAAATTCACCTATGGTGTATTATACACCATAGGTGATGTTTTTTACAAGTAAAACTTGTATATTTTCTCTTGTATTTAAATAACATTTTATGATATTATATAGCAAAGGAGTGGTGTTATGCTTTCTCGAACTAAACGTAAAAAATCTATAAAGAATTTAAAGAAATTTAAAAAGGCTAAATTTAATTATGCTAAATTTGTTAAAAAATATTACATAGAAAAAGGCGAAGCATATATTTCTGCAAAGGTTAATTCTATTGATGATATTATCTCAAAGTATTCTACTAAAGATTATGAATGGATTAATCCAGAATTTGCAAGTTATATTGAAGAAAGTGCTTACTATATTCCTCTTGAGGAAAGTATTACTATTGAAATTTGTGGTGGTAATTTTTCTGAAGAAGAAAAAGACATAATTAAAAGAGTTATTAAAGATTACTTTGGTTTAAAACTTGGAGATAAATTTTTAGACTTAGATATTAACAAGCATAAATCATTTATACTATTTTTATTTGGTATTATTAGTTTAGGTGTATTTGCAATTTTAAGTAATTTCTCTATTATTACTGCTGTTAATGAACTTCTTTTATTACTCTTTTGGTTCTTCCTTTGGGAATATGCCGATTTAGGTTGGCTTGCACGTAGTAATTTACGTTTAGAACAGATTGAAGCTGGTCAGCTTTCTACTGCAAAAATTGTTTTCTTAGATGAATAACTTGAAAAACATATAAAAGTATCCACAATTTATCCACAGATAGTGGATAAATTA
>ERZ1034691.2139-NODE-2139-length-11270-cov-8.251984_pt1 | contig 11270 bp, 8 predicted proteins | sample MGYA00520638_ERZ1034691 | MGnify/ENA primary metagenome ERZ1034691 (study PRJEB33766, sample SAMN09781763) | gut metagenome | biome: gut microbiome | host: Homo sapiens | place: Madagascar | study: EMG produced TPA metagenomics assembly of the PRJNA485056 data...
AAAACCCTTATAATTTTGAAATAAATATGTTACCTTTGCATAATAAAACCCTTATATATTATAAGGATAGTATTATATAAAACATAGGGAAACCCTATATAAGTTCATAAAATGATAGATAGACCGACCATAGACCGCATCATGGATGCCACCAAGATAGAGGAGGTGGTATCGGAGTTTGTGACACTCAAGAAACGAGGAGTCAATTATATCGGTTTGTGTCCGTTCCACAACGACTCTCATCCTTCTTTCTCTGTCTCGCCTACTCGTGGCATCTGCCATTGCTTCACTTGTGGCAAGGGTGGCAATGCCATCAACTTCCTCATGGAACTGGAGCAGATGACCTATCCCGATGCCCTTCGCTGGTTGGCGAAGAAATATCACATCGAGATCAAGGAGCGTGAACTGAGTTCCGAGGAAAAGCAGCGAGAGAGTGAGCGTGAGTCTATGTTCATCGTCAATGAGTGGGCGGCGAAATACTTCCAGAATATCCTTCAGAATGATGTCGATGGTCGTGCCATCGGTATGCAATATTTCCGAAGCCGTGGATTCCGTGATGACATCATCAAGAAATTCCAGTTGGGCTTCTCCCTTAATCAGAGGACGGCGCTCGCTGATGCTGCTGTCAAGGAGGGGTATAATCCTAAGTATCTGGCAGCGACCGGTGTGCTGATTGCCTCTGACAAGGAGCCGGGACAGTACTTCGACCGTTTCTCCGGTCGTGCCATCTTCCCTTGGTTCAGTGTGAGTGGCAAGGTGGTGGCGTTCGGTGGTCGTGTGCTGGATAGCCGTACCAAGGGCGTGAACCAGAAGTATGTCAACTCGCCGGATAGCGAGATTTATCATAAGGAACGAGAACTCTATGGACTTTACCAGGCGAAGAAAGCCATCGCCAAGGAGGACTGTGTGTTTATGGTGGAGGGATATACCGATGTCATCTCCATGCACCAGTGTGGCATCGAGAACGTGGTGGCGAACTCTGGAACGGCATTGAGTGTGCATCAGATTCGCCTCTTGCACCGCTTTACCAATAATATCGTGCTGCTCTACGACGGTGATGCCGCTGGTGTTCATGCCGCCTTGCGAGGTACCAACATGCTCTTGGAGGAGGAGATGAACGTGAAGGTGCTCTTCTTGCCAGATGGTAACGACCCGGACAGTTTCGCTCGCAACCATACGGCGGAGCAGTTCCGACAGTATATCGCCGACAACCAGACCGACTTCATCCAGTTTAAGACCGACATCATGCTCAAGGGTGTCACCGACCCGGTGAAGCGAAGCGAGGCGATCAACTCCATCGTGGAGAGCATCTCCAAGATCAAGAACCAGATTACCCGTGCTTCCTATATCACCGATTGCTCTCACCGCTTGGGAGTGAACGAGGCGGTCATCATCAATGCGCTCAATGGTTTCATCCGAAACGGAATGAGCGAGCAAGTGAAGGAGGAACGTCGTGCCGCTGGTCTTCGTGATCAGAATATTGCCATGCCGCAGCAACGTCCGGTGCAATCTGCCATCACGCCGCTCGACAAGCTCCGCGAGGTGGAAGACCTGTTGATAAAAATCGTCATCCACCATGGTGATGAGAAAATCATTGTGGAAGACAGCGAGGGCAACAAGGTGGAACTGCCGGCTGCGCAGTATATCTATCTGGATATGCAGGGGGATGACTTCAAGTTTCATAACCCTATCTACAATCAAATCATGGACGAGGCGATGGAACATATTGAGGAGGAAGGCTTCAAGTGTGATACCTACTTCGGTTCGCATTCCAACCCTGAAATCAGCAAGTTGGCAGGTCTGCCTACGGGCGAGCAAGAGATTACGACGGCTAGCTTGCAGATGAAGATGAATGAGGAGAAGTTGCGCCAGCAGATATTGAAGGACTTGCTTTGCTTCCGCACTCACTACATCTCCCAACGTATCGTGGAGGTACAGCAGGAGTTCAGACAGAATCCGGGCAACAAGGAATTGTTGGCAGAGTATGTCAAGTTGAAAAAGATGAATGCCCTCGTGGCGGCTAAGTCAAACAATGTCTTCAACTAGCCACTGGGAAAATATAAAGATAGTAATTAGGAGGAATTGAAGATGCTATACATTCATTGGATATTGTTGGTTATCTACCTAGCGATTACGATAGGAGGTATCGTGGCGGTTCTCATGGACAACAAGCAGCCAGAGAAGACCATGGCATGGATTCTTGTGCTTTGTTTCATGCCTATCGTGGGTATCATCTTCTATCTGTTTTTCGGTCAGAACACCCGAAAGGAGAAGGTTATCAGCGAGCGAAGTATGGACTTGCTTATGAAACGCTCCATGCTGGAGTTTGCCGAGCAGGAAAATCTGCATATCCCTCGCCACAACCGCCCCCTGATGAAACTCTTCACCAACCAGAACTGGGCTTTGCCATTCAAGGACAATGAGGTGAGCATCTTCACGGATGGCTACGAGTTCGTTTCCACCTTATTATATAATATAGGGCAAGCCCAAGACCATATTCACCTAGATACTTATATCATCGAGGACGACCCATTGGGCAATCTCGTGGCGGATGCCTTGATCGACAAGGCTCGCCAGGGAGTGGAGGTTCGTTTGCTTTATGATGATGTGGGGTGCTGGAGAGTAAAAGACAGATTCTTCAATAGGATGAAGGTTGCCGGCATACAAGTGTATGCCTTCATGCCAGTGCGTTTCCCGGCTTTCACGGGAAAGGTAAATTATAGAAATCACCGCAAGTTGTGTGTGATAGATGGCAAGGTGGGCTTCATCGGTGGTATGAACATCGCCTTGCGATATGTCAAGGGGACGGCTAGGCAAACTTGGCGAGATACGCATCTCTGCATTCGAGGTGGTGCTGTCTATGCCATCCAACGAGCCTTCTTGGTCGATTGGTATTTTGTGTCTCGCACCTTGGTGACCGACCGTCGTTATTATCCTCCTGTAGATAAGACTATCGACAACAACTGTTTGACTCAAATCGTGACGAGCAGTCCGGTCTCTCCTTGGCCCGACATCATGCAGGGGTACGTTCGGGTACTCTTGCAGGCTCATCGTTATGTCTATATGGAGTCGCCTTATTTCTTGCCTACCGAACCTGTGCTCTTTGCCATGCGAACGGCGGCTTTGGCTGGTGTAGATGTCAGGTTGATTGTACCTCGCCATGGTGATGCCAAGTTGGTAGAGTGGGCTTCTCGCTCTTATCTGATGGAGGTGATAGAGGCTGGCGTAAAGGTCTATCTCTATGAGCCGGGCTTCAATCATAGCAAGATATTGGTGAGTGATGACAATCTCAGTTCTTGTGGAAGCACCAATATCGACTTCCGCAGTTTCGAGAACAATTTTGAGGCGAATGCCTTCTTCTTCAACGAGGGTATGGCGTTGAGGTTGAAGAAAGTTTTCCTCACCGACCAAGCGCAATCCACCTTGGTCGATGACGTGTCTTACTTCATCAAACGCCCATTCTTGCAGCGTCTGCTCGAGTCGCTGGTACGATTGCTATCGCCGTTGTTGTGATTTATCTAAACAATGAGAAGTTGACGCTGCCGTAGCTTCTGTGTTCCAAGAATCGGGGATGGTCGGAGAAGTCGTAGTTCTTGCCATGCTCGAAGACGAAGATGCCATCCTCTTGGAGCAAATCACCATTCAATACCAAGTCGGGAATCTCTGGCAACTTCTCTAAAGCGTATGGAGGGTCGGCGAAGATGAAGTCAAACTTCTGGTGGCATGACTTCAAGAAGCGGAAAACATCGCCACGAACCAAGATGTCCCTGTCTTCGTTCAGCTTCTTGAAACATTGGCGGATGAAATTGGCGTGGTCGCGGTCGGCTTCCACACTCACCACTTGTTTGCAACCACGAGATACCAATTCGAGAGAGATGCTACCAGTGCCGGCAAATAAGTCGAGGGCGGTGGCATCCTCAAAGTCAATGTAGCCCTGGAGCACATTGAAGATGTTCTCCTTGGCGAAATCTGTTGTAGGGCGAGCCTTGAATGTACGAGGTATATCGAAATGGCGTCCCTTATATTGTCCTGTAATGATTCTCATCTTTATTTACTTAAGTATAATGTTAGCAAATCGAAAGGCATGCCCGGTATTTCCGTGATGGGTGCTCGATTGAACTCGGCACTGGCGTTGAGGGCAAAGGTCTTCTTGATGTAGAGTTTGGAGTTGTAGAGCAACCAGTCTTTGTCGGGAATGCTGCCTACGAGGTGCAACTCGTCTTGCTGCTGGTTGAGCCCCAACTGTTTCCAAACATAGAGCATGAAGTAGAGGGCATCTTTGGAATGGGAGGCAGCAAAGGAGTTGAAGAACTTGAAGCGGTTCTTCTCAAAGCAGAAGATGTCTATCTTCTTGTCGTGGAAGTAGGCATACAACTTGCGATACATCCCCGTGAAACTGCGCTGGTGGAGATAGTTCCAAACTGGTTGCAAGAGTGGGGTGAAGCGAACATCCTTGAAGTTGTCTTCCACGACGAGCTTGAGGTCTTTGTTGATAGGGAAGATGGCAACCACGTTGAGGGTAGGCTGCACTCGGTAGAGGATGGCATCGGCATCATGTCCCGTGAAGGCATGCTGATAGAGAGTTTGCGCATCCTCCTCATGAAACTCCTCTATCGGAACCACAAGGACTGGGGCATCGAGAAAGACACGCACCTTGTTGTAACCCCTCATCAAGAGGTCGCTCTCCTTGAACGCTTGGCGCAAGTTGGCTGCGAGCGACACGCCACTCTTCATGGTGTATGACTCGAATATGACTTGGTGCTCAGCTTCTCGATCCACGACCGAAAAACTGAGTGATTGGTTGCTTACTCGGATGGTAAGCCTGGCTTGCTGCCAGTTAGTATTGTTACCAGATGCTTGCATTGTCATTACCTGTTATAATGCTTAGGATGCACAGCAGGAATAATACCAAAGCACATGCCCCCAATATATAATTAATGTTTATTTTTCGTCTCATCTCAAAAAGTATTATTACTTTTGCAATGCAAAGATAATGCAAATCGAAGACAATACAAAATTATTTTATCTATTTTTTAGAATTATGGTCATTGATGCCCTCAAATATCAGATATTACAACAGTTCGGCTTTGTTCCTACCGAGGAGCAAGGTCAGGCTCTTGATGCGTTTGCTCGTTTCCTGACGGATAGAGATCCCCATGCCGTGATGATTCTTCGCGGTAGTGCCGGTACGGGTAAGACTTCCTTGTCGGGTGCCATCGTCCGTACCTTGAAGGCGATTCGTCAGAAGGTGATGCTCCTGGCTCCAACGGGGCGTGCGGCAAAGGTCTTCTCGCTCAATAGCGGTTACCCTGCCTACACCATCCATCGCCGCATCTATCGGGAAAAGTCGTTCGCTGGTGTTGATGGACAGTTCAATCTCAATGACAATCTCTTTACCGATACCTTGTTTATGGTGGATGAGGCTTCGATGATTTCCAACCTTGGTTTGGGGGGTGGCAATTTCGGTAGCGGTTGTCTGCTCGACGACCTGGTACGTTTCGTCTATCAAGGTCACAACGATCGACTGATGCTCATCGGCGACAAGGCACAGTTGCCTCCGGTGGGCGAGGAGGAGTCGCCGGCTCTCAACAGGATGATGCTCGAAGGATATGGCTTGAAGGTGTATGAGTGTGACCTCAATGAGGTGCTTCGCCAGAGTCAGGAGTCGGGTATCCTTTATAATGCCACCGTCATCCGCCAGATGATTACCCACGACGCCATCACCCAGTTGCCATTGATTCGCTTCAAGGGATTCGCCGACATCGTGATGATGCCTGGCAATGAGTTGGTGGAGAGCCTTGCCAACAGCTATTATCGGGTGGGGCAGGACGAGACGATGGTCATCACTCGCAGCAACAAGCGTGCTAACATCTATAACAACGGCATCCGCAACATGGTGCTCGACCGAGAGGATGAACTCTCCTGTGGCGATATGCTCATGATCGTGAAGAACAATTACTTTTGGACGGAGAAGGAAAGAAACGAGGCGAAGGAGGCTCTGAATGCGATTCCTCCATTCTTGGCGAATGGCGATAGGGCGAAGGTGCTTCGGGTGAGCCGTCACATGGAACTCTATGGCTTCCGCTTTGCCACCCTTCTCTTGCAGTTCCCTGATTACGATAATTATGAGATGAGTGTCACCGCCTTGCTCGATACCTTGCAGAGCGAGGCGCCAGCCTTGACGCATGAGCAGCAGGAGCAACTCTTCCATGGAGTGGAGGAGGATTACCAGGATGTGCCTCTGAAGGCAGACCGTATGAAGGCGATTCGTGGTGACCAATACTTCAATGCCTTGCAAGTGAAGTATGCCTATGCCATCACCTGCCATAAGGCACAGGGTGGACAATGGGAGCATGTCTATGTCGATCAGGGTTATATGACCGATGATATGCTCACTCCCGACTATATCCATTGGCTCTATACCGCCTTCACTCGTGCCAAGGACAAACTCTTCCTCGTGAATTGGCCGAAGACGCAAACGGAACAAGCATAGGCTGAATTGGTGAGGCTTCGTCTCACCAATTCTGATTTCCCCAATAACGAAGAAATCCGACCCCTTCAATGAAGGAATCGGATTCTTATCTTTTTGAGTTGTTTTGGGAAAAGTGGGTGGTGATGGATTCGAACCACCGAAGGCATAGCCAGCAGATTTACAGTCTGCCCCATTTGGCCACTCTGGTAACCACCCATGCTTTTCAAAAGCGAGTGCAAAGGTAGTGTTTTTATTTTATACTACCAAATTTTTCTGCAACTTTTTTCTAAAAAATGTATTTTCTCTTGCTTTTCTTCCTACTTTCCTCTCATTTCTGATGCAGAAAGCTTCACTTTCTTGCTCAATGTTATCTCTTCAAATGCTTCCGCATCCAAGCACTGAATGCCTCGTAAGCACTGATTTCCTCCTGGTGCTGAGGCTCGGCGAAGGTCAATGTGTTGCCGGAGGCATCGCCATACTGGTCAGGGAAGATAATCATCAAGTTGGTGCCAGAGAAGAACTTGGTGATTTCCTCAGGCAATCTTTCCAAAGCTGTCTTGTAAGACATCGTTCCCTTACGAGCCGTGATTACAACAAACATGTGGTCGGTGGAAATCTGTGCAGCCAACTGTGGCATCTCGTTCCAATGGTTCATCACCGTGTAGTCGGCACGTACCTCTTGATGGCGGTTTTGGATATACTCATTGATGAGAGCCAAAGTCTCGCTGCGACCATGGAAGATGATGCGGCAATCTAGGTTGCCAGCCAGTCGGGATAAGCGTTCGAGCCAACGGTAGAAGCCTGGCTCAAACTCGGCTCTCGAAGGCACTGCCACTTGGATGCGGCGTATCGTATTGAGTGGTTGCTTGATACGAGCCATGATAATCTGACGGCTCAAACCATTGAAAAGGCTTTGGTGGAATTCGCCCCAGAACTTAGGGGAAATCTCAGGGTGCATGTGCATTCCGATGATGATCTCTGAGCACTGGAATTCATTGAAGGCATGCTTGATACCATTGGCGATGTTGGCGGCGATACGCACTTGGGTTTGGGTCATCACGTCGGTGGCAGCAGCCAGTTGGCTGCAATGCTCTAAGAGTCGCTTGCCCTGTTCCTGGTTGTATCTCATGTTCTTGTCGTCATAGACCACGTTGAGACAAACCAGGCCGCGGTTCAACTTCTGGTTTCTCACCAAGAAAGCGAGGCTCATCAGGTTGTCGGCATATTCAGGGTATCTCACTGGCACGAGAATCTTCTCGTCATATACCTTCTTGTCGTCCTCAGCCTCAGGCAACTCCTTGTCACGGAGTACGATTTGGCGGGAAGACCAGTCGGTGAGGAGAGAAGAGATGATGCAAGTGATGAGTATCATGATGACCACGCCGTTGAGCATGTCGTCATTGACAAGATAGGTACCAGGAGCCACGAGGATGTTCATTCCCACCATCACCATAGCGATACTGCCAGCGGCATGGGCGGAGGTAAGACCGAACATCATGTGTCCCGAACTGAGCGGCAGACGGAAACCGATACAAGCGGCATAGGCTGCTATCGCCTTTCCGAGTGTGCCGAAGAAGACGATGCAGAGCACCACCCATAGGATGTGACCACCCTGGAAGAGCAAGTTGATATTGATGAGCATGCCCACTCCTATCAAGAAATAAGGAATGAAGAGAGCGTTGCCGATAAACTCCAAGCGGTTCATCAGCGGAGAGACATGCGGTATATACCTATTTAATATAAGACCGGCAAAGAATGCGCCGAAGACTCCCTCGATACCCACTATTTGGGAGAGTGCCGCACTCATGAAGAGCATCGCCATCACGAAGATAAACTGCATCACCGCATCGCTGTATCGGCGCAAGAACCAGCGAGTCAAGCGAGGTATCAGCATGATCATCACGGCACAGTAAGCAGCAAACTTGGCAATGAAGAATACCCAGAAGAGTACGCCATCATGCTTGCTGAACGAGGCGACGAGGCCGGCGAGAATCACCAGTGCTATCAAGAGGGAAATCATGCTGGAACCTACGCTCAGGGTGACGCTCGGCTTCTGCTGAAGACCAAATCGGGAGACGATAGGGTAGGCAATCAAGGTATTGGAAGCCATGATGCAGCTCAGCAACAAGGAAGCCTTCTGAGAATAGTGCAATAGGTGGATGCTCATGCCATAGGTCAGGATGAAAGGGATGAAGCAGGTGAGCAAGCCATAGATGAGCAGTCGCCCCTTGTTTTTCTTCATGCCCTCCATGTCCATCTCCAAGGCTGCGAGGAACATGATGTAGTAGAGGCCCACCTTTCCAAACAGTTCAAAGGAGGAGTCTCGTTCCAGGATATTGAGTCCATACTTGCCGACGAGTACGCCAGCCAGTACCATTCCGATGATATGGGGAATACGGAGTTTGCCCATAATGATAGGGGCGAAGAGGATGATGAGCAACACTACGAAGAAGATCAGCGTAGGGTCGGTTATCGGGAAATATTGGGCGATGTTCCACATAGGCTTTATACTTTAGTTATGATTGCGACTGCAAAAGTACGAATAATTATTGGATGAACAAAGCTTTTGGGGGTATATCCTTGGTCAGAAAGGACATTTTTCCCATTTTCTATCCCCTCTTGATATAAACCTTTGTTGTGCCTCTGCCGTTGAAAGTGATTCCCGACTCAGGGTTCTCGCGAAACTCCTTCAGTTCCAGGGTGGCAGAGGTGCGAGACAAGCCGGTCAGCTCCACGGCTCAGGCTGCTGCCGCCGACATTGCAAATGCGGTCGATCAGTTGCTCGTTGTTTACATTTCCTCTTTTCAGGATGCGATAATAACTTCTGTCCTCTCCCTTACCGTTGAGATTAGGCAATTCTTGCTTTACGTAATTTGCCATAGATTCTTATTTTTAGTAATGTACCCACAAAGGTACGATTATTTTCAGAAAAAGCAAAAGTTTCTTGCGAAAAGTTTGCTTTTCCCTGATGAATAACCTTGTAAGTATATGATATAAAGTATATAACGATAGGAAATAAACCTGTTATTCCTAGGAGATAGAGTTAATCATAAGTTGTGATTAGTTAGTTAAAGCTTGTGTTTAGTTAGTTATAGTATTGTGATTAACTAGTTAAAGCTTATGATTAACTCATTTCCTTAGGCTTATCATACTTTTCCTTGGGGCTTATTATATTTTTCCTTGGGGCTTATCATGTTTTTCCTTGGGCTTCATCGTACTTTTTCTGGGAATTGTCCTCTTTCTCTCCTAGTTTTAGGGAACTTATATGGAGAAAATTCGTCGCAAATTAGAAATCTTTATGCAAAAGCAGCTAGGAAATTGGCAGAAAACTGCCAAAATCTAGGATTTCGTTAGGAATCTTTAAGTTTTTCACCAAAGGCTGCTGCAATGTGGGTTAAAACGGATGCTTGATGAGTAATGTCAAGCATCCGTTTTGTCATTTGGTACATTCAGCCCGGCATTTCATACAAGGCAAGTTTGGATATTTGGAGGATAGAAATAATCTTCTTACTTTTGCACTCGTAATCGAGAAGCGATGGAAAGAAAAAATCGTGGAACGAGGAAAATGAAGTATAACCCTTTTAATATATAATAAGGTATGAAGAAGATTATGATTTCGTTGATGATGGTAGTAACTGTCACCACAACCAGTTTTGCAAAGAGTAACAACACCGATGTGGCAAATGCCGTAAAGAGTGTAGCCGAGCAGGTGAAGCAGGCTCCATCCGGTACAGTGTATGGCGTAGTTGAAAACACCAAGCACCATATTATCGTAGCTACTCCTTTTGGAAAGTATACCATAGAGAAGAAGGATGGCGGCGTCAGCTTTATGGGAATGTCGGCAAAGCTGGTATCATCAAAGAATGGCATTTATAAAGTCAAGACATCCCTTGGTAATTTTACGGTGAATGCCAGAAAGGGGACGGTGGTGAAGAACTAAACGGAAAAGGAAGATAGGAAATTGGCTATATTTGATAGATTTCTGTCGTAACTTCTAAAGAGAGCAGGACTAGCTTTGAAAAGATGGGGAAAGAATGTTGGCAGAAGCCATATACGTGAACTCATTTCGGTAAGAGACACGATTATGGAGAGGAAAGACAATGTGCTCAATTATTTCAAAATAGATCAACCAATGCTTCTGCAGAATCTTTCAACTCTAAGCTGAAAGGCTTTAGGGCACAAGTGCGTGGGCTGGCAGTCATGCCATTCTTCATGTATCGTACGGTCAAGATTTTTGGTTAGGAGCCCTTCAATATCCTTCTTGCGTGTACACGTCCTCTCATTACTGAATTGTCAGATAAATTGAGGCTGAAACACCCCTTCTGCCTACGACATCCCCTTACCCCACAATGCGACTTGAGACAATACGCTGTATCATACCCATAAGTTATCATCGAAGATACGTTCCTTTCCTACACGCCAGGGCGATAACTAGAGAACTTCTTGTATGTAGGCCTTGCATCATACAGCTCAGTCTCTATAAACTGTTGGTTGAAATCAACATCATACTTCTTGCCTTCTTTCAGTTGGTCAGATGCAAACATACAAGTGAGTAGTAAAGTGTTGTGAAATTAAGGTTAAATAGTCTTAAATTTTCGTTGGGGTGTTGATATTTTCTACCATTTCTTACCTTTTCTAAATAAAATTCTGTACTTTTGCAATTGGATTGTATAGCCAGATTGCAGTTGTCACTGTAAGGCGAGTTCTTTTATGGCAACCGAGTCGGCAGCCTACGCCGTGCTTAGTGTAGTGAAGTCAACCATGACATATCTATACGAAAGCGGGCTTTGGGTGGGAA
>ERZ1034691.2142-NODE-2142-length-11256-cov-4.589947_pt1 | contig 11256 bp, 14 predicted proteins | sample MGYA00520638_ERZ1034691 | MGnify/ENA primary metagenome ERZ1034691 (study PRJEB33766, sample SAMN09781763) | gut metagenome | biome: gut microbiome | host: Homo sapiens | place: Madagascar | study: EMG produced TPA metagenomics assembly of the PRJNA485056 data...
TATCGAGTTGATTTATCCATTCGTTTTTGCTTTTTAGGATTTTATCATTAGACATAATCTTAAAATCGCTATCTTGCATGAGGTTTCTCAAATCAAGAAGCATATTTCTCTCTTCTTCACCCCATGCCTTTACCAATAATCTTGCAAGAATATTTTTTATATATTCTACAATCTATTTATTCCCAATATTATTGAGTGTCAAATTAGAAAAATCATCAGTAAACTCTCCTACATAATATTGTTCTACTGCGTATTCTTTACCTTCAGGTAAAACATCCGGGAAAATTACCGTATGTTTATTTTTGTTTACAGACCCCTGTACCATAATATCCCGTTCCATATAACAATATTCTGAATTCAAAAGTATTTCAAATTCTTCATCCAAAAGGAACTCGTTATTTTTCCCATCTCCTTGAAAAATCTACATAGTTCCTTTTGGCTCATTATATTCGGACAAGCGTAAAGATACGCTAAGGGGATTATTAAACATTCCAATTGCATTTTGCATATAGGTATACATAATCTTTGAGAATTGTACCCTATCTGTTTCATATGCTTTCGTGATTCGAGGGTCATCGAACAATGCTATTGCTTTTGTATAAACATCACTAAATAAAAAACCCATTGTTTAATCCCCCTTTCTTGTATTTATTTATTAAAGTAACCAAAATTCATTGTTGCGATATAATTATCGAAAATATGCTTATTAGAGATACGATTAAGCAACTCAATCTTAGCTCTATCCATATAACGAGAATCTTTTTCGTAACACTTACCAAGCCAATAAGAACAAACAAAGTCTTTGTCTTCCTCAGTAAGAGTATTTATATAATCCTCAAGCTGACGTTCGGACTTTTTGTAAATTTCAGCAAGGTCTTTCTTAGTAACATAATTATAATTTCCACGTTTAACGCAAGGAATATTATAACGCTCTGCAACATCTTCGTACCCAGCACCAATAAGAATAATTTCTTTATCAAACCATTTGCGATATTTAGAAACACATTCTTCAAATTGCTGCCAATTAAGCACTCTCTCTTCTCCTAAAGTATGAAAATCAATAGCGGCTCCAGTTAAGCGAATTGATGTTGCAAGACCTCCAAGAAGCTCTCTGTTATGCACAATAACAACCTCTTTATCGCTTTTCTTATTACCAAGAATTTCCAACAACCTTTCAGTCGTATCTGGAAGAGTAGAAGAAACAACAGGAGTTACTTCCATAACGGGAGTAACTTCCTGTGCTTCATATTTCTTTTCTAATTCTTCGTTTTTCTTTTTCTGTTCATCAAGCTCACTCTTAAGAGAACTAATAGTCTCTTTCATAGAGGCAAGCATTTCCATGAACTGTGCAGTCATATCGCTTGCATTATTAGCTTCAGTGGAAGGAGCCTCAGTTTGAGCTACTACTTCCTCAGTTACTTTCTTATTTCTATTTACAGACATTTTAAATGTCTCCTTTTAAACCTTTTAAACTTTAGAAATATTAATTAAGAAAAATCATCTTATATTTCTTTCTATAAACTTAACTATAAATTACTAATTAATTAGTTAATTTATGAATTAGGTCAACTGGATAGCACCAAACTTGGAGCCAACCACAGCGTCCATACCCATACGCATATCAACAACGAAGCCATAGGCATGGTCAGCGGCAAACATAGCGTCCTTCTCAACAGACACAGTTTGACCTTCAAAAACAACCTTAATAGGCTTATTCATACCCAGAGGCAGCATATAAATAATATCATCGGGCAGAACCACTTCAGGAGTGCCGTTGATGGTATTAGGAACAAGAGCGTTGCCCAGTTCAATCATAGGAACATTCTTATAATCAGGCAAGAAACCAGTCTTAACAATGGCAGAATTCTCATCATAACGGAAGCCCTTAGCGCTGTCGGGAAGGACAGAAGCCAGAGCAATAGAAGTACCAAGAGCGTAAACATCAGCACCGCCGTTAGCAAGCTTAATATTACGAGCGGTCTTCAGCCAGTTTTCATCGGTCAGACCATTAGCGATATAACCAGCAATACCATCCTTGTTAGCAGTAGTAACATTATTGTTATTGGTAATAACGTCGGCCATAACCTTAGCCAGACGAGCCTGAATGTAAGCAGCAAAAGAGGCACCAATCTTAGCAATCAGCTTACCCCAATCGAGTTTGTTAGAAGCAACATGGTCAGTTATATTTAGAAACGAATCGTCAATTCGTCCTGAGTAAAACTCCTCACATTTTCATGTGAGCTTAGACTATATCTTCATCCTTTAAGGATGTCCACCATTTCGGAATACTTTAACGACTATATTCCTACTTCCCTTCCGGGAATAGTCGTTGAACCTTTCTCTATTCGAGACTTGGCTGCTGATTACCGATTTAATCAGTGTTTAGGATTTAACCTTGCACCATACAATTAATTTTTTCTACTTTCGTAACCATCACGATTAGATTTATTTCAATCTTGCGTTGTGGTTTAATTGTCTTTACGGTATTCCAGCAATTAAATGGAATTATTTTTACGCATATTTCTATACGCCCCAGCTATTTATAAATTGCTTATATTTAACCAGTCAACATACAGAGCAACCTGTTCACGCTTGGCGGTTACAGTGTACTCAGTGTTAGAAGCGGTCTGAACGCCACCACGAGCAATACCTTCAGCGAGGCTGGAAACGATGAACAACTCATTGCTGTCCACGGTATACTTTGCGTTATCACCAAAACCAACCTGAACAACATCGTACAGTTGCTCATAACCCATAGCAGCAACAGTAGGAACAACAGGGGTAATAGCACCAGCCATGATGGTATCGAAGGTCTCAAGGAAACCAGTCTTCTTATACACCATGGGGCTCTTAATCATTTCCATACCAGTCCAAGTCATGCCACCCTGCTCAACGCAATACTGCATGAACTTAGCAGAGAACTCATTATTAGCATCCTGATATTCGGCAGTATTAGCCTTACCCTCAAGAGCTTTCTCGGACAAAGTAACCAAAGATTCAACGAGACCATCTGCAACGTCTTCGTTGAACTTGTTATAACTAAAAATCTGTTTCATAATTATATATATCCTCCTTTTAGGTTATAGAATCTTCTATTAGATAGACAGAACGGTGCAGAAATACTTCTTGCTGTCATTGACTTGACCCATAATCTTATTGGTCTCATACTCAACCTTAACAGCAAAACCAGCGCCCTCAGCACCAGCCTTAAAACGACCGTCAGTATCGGGAACATACACGCTACCAGTGGTAGGAGCGGCAGTAAAGTTCTCGTCACCAAGGAAGAACTCGTCACCAATCTGAGGAACACGCACACGAGTCAGAGCGCCAGCGGGGACAGGAAGACCAGCAACCTTAATACTAAGGCCCTTGTAGTTCACGCCAACGACATCGCTCTCGGACACGCCAACATAATCAACAATACCATAACGTTTGCCAGCCTCATAGCCAGCTTCAATAGTACGAGTATTCATGTCCTTCAGATTCTTATAAACCTCATGGTCAACCAAATCGCCAACCTTAACAACAGCACCGTCAAACAGTTCATTCTCGCACTTACCACTGACAAGATAGGACTTAACATCTTCACTTGCCATCAAAATCTTTTCAAAAAGTTTCATAGTAGAATTTTCCTCCTATATTAAATCCTTCTCAGTCGTTGAACTAAGTTTTTCAATTCCTGAGCGTTAGTTAAAGTCTCCTCAACAACACCATTGTTCTGAGACTTGTTAATAGAAACAGAGAAAGTCTCTGCTTTTTTAGCTTTGCTCATTTTTCTCTGAGCATACAAAGCGTCAGCAAGGCTGTGTTCAACAGCATTCTGAACATCTTCGTTAGAAGAATAAGCGCCATTCTTGCAACTCTCAGAGAAAGTAGCTTTAATAGCGGAATTATTTTCAGCGGACAAATCCTCTTCTGCATCAATCAAAGAGCAAGCAAAAGCATAGAGTTCATCATTCTGTTTTGCTGCAAACTGAGCAAAAAGAGCATCATATTTAGCCTGAAGGTCGTTAAATTTAGCGTACAGTTCATCAGCAGTAAGATTTTCCTCACCAACAGCATAAACACCGCTACCCTTAAGACTACCATCATCATGACCTTTCATAATATCAGTTTTAATATCAGCAATAGGGTCTTCCTTTTCACCCTTTTCGCTACCATCAATAGTAACGTGAGCGTCAGGGGTAACGACAGTAGCATCAGAAGCCATTTTTTCTTTATTTTCTTCTGCGTTTTCTTCTGTACTCATATTACACTCGTCCTCTTTGTTTTCCTCAGCGGATTCGTTTTCTTTATTGTCCTCATTATCAGGCTCTTCATCAGAATCTTTATCATCTTCCTCGGCACAATTCTCACAGCCCTCAGCAGACTCGACCTTCTTCTCGCCATCATTTTCGGGGACTTCTTTATGTTCATCTGCTGACTCGCAAACAGTTTCAGCGCTTTCGTTTTCACAGCCAGCGCAACCATCAGGATGTTCATCAGACTCGCATTCCTTGTTTTCTTCGGAGCACTCTTCTTTATTCTCAGCGGACTCTTCCTTTTTATCATCACAGGCTTCAGTCTCCTGATTATCAGTGGAGCACTCTTCCTTGTTCTCCTCAACAGACTCGGTTTCTTTATTATCTTCGTCCTTAGCATCATTAGCGTTTTCTTCTGAAAACTCCTTCCAAGAGCGAACAACTTTTACCGCTTCGTCCATGTTAACATTAACGTTCGCATGGCCTTCGGCATCTTCAGTAAAAGAATAAGGAACCTTGTAGGCAACCTTTTCCTCTTGATTAAAGCAATACACATAAGTTTCATCCAAATCAGAAGCCCATGTATTTTCGCCAAGAGCACTGTTAAGAAGAGCCATTTTTTCCTCGTAAGTCATTTCTTGAGACTCCTCCTCTCCATGTTCCATTGTAATTTCATCTACTTTTTCATTATCGACAATTTCACCAGAATCATTATCAGCGAAAGAGTCTTTATTATTTTTAATATCGTTTTCATCTAAAGCAAAATCAAAACTATTATTGTCCAATCCCTTATAAGCGAAAGACAAACATTTCTCTTGTTTTTGATAAAAAGCGTCATTAACTTTATCAAGAATCGTTAAATGGGCATTAGGAATGGCCTCAGTCACATCTTCACCAAGCAAGGAGAAACCGTCAAAGGTAAATTTATCAATAATTTCGACACCATTTTCATCTTCATGGCTTTCAATAACTTCGACCTCTACAGAAATTTTCTTTCTTTTATCCTTAAGAAGTCTTTTGACCTGACGATAACAATATTTTGCCCAAAAGACGCAAGTAAGATGAACCCAAGTTTGTCCATTCAACTCAACCACTTCAACAAGGTCTTCGTTTCTAATAACGCCAAGAGGCACTTCGCATCTACCATTAGTAAAATCGAAATAATCCTGTTGCAACTCATTATCCCATCTCAATTCCATTTCATGAGCCTTAAAGTCATTTTTACCTACATTAAAAGCTCCCAAAGCTGGTTTATTATAAAAAGATGGGAGAGCGTCCCTCAAAGAGTTTGGAGTAAAATGACTATTGTTTCTATTCGGATAAATGTCTGAAATAGCATAAACATCAATAGCAACAAAGTCATTTCTCAGCACATTCTTAATACGCAAATTTTGAGGAGAAAGTTCAAATTTAAGAACTTTATTTTCTTTCAATAATATCTTCCTCCTTTCTTTATTGATAGAACATCAACCCGCATTGTTCGTTTCCTCAACGGGAGTCCATTCACAGGAATTTCAGTAAGAGTCTGGTTAAGTAGTAGAAAAAGCCATAACTCTATTATCCCAAAGTTCATTTTTCTCAACGAAAGTATTAGGGATAAGATTGTTTGTATTGATGTAATCTAACAATTCGGAAGATGGTTCAAACCATTCTCCATTTTGTCTTAATTTATATTTAATAAAGGAACGATGTAAATTTGCTTCAGTTTCTTTCGTTCCATTTATATACCCAAGCAAAAACAACTATTGGTCTGAGCCAGTATTTAATTGTTTAAGCCTACGTTTAACATTATTAGTATAACCAATTTTAATATTAAATCCATTAGTTATAAAATATACAAACCCTTCTGTATTTTGATTTGTTTTGTTATTCATCAAATAAAAGTAAACTCCTCAAAATCAATATCGAATTTATATGTTCTCCCAGCTTCGTAGTAATCCTTAGCTTTAGACCTCCAAATATCGCATTGATGCAGGAGAACGCTTGCGTAACGAGCCATTTCTTCAAGTTCAATTACAAATACTTTACAGTCCTTGTTATAATCAAGGAATTCGATTGTATTAAGAAGTCCTTGTTTAACATTATTCATAGTATTGTAAGCATCCTCAAACAAAACAACAATGTTTTCATAATCAGAAGAATCCTGAGACAAAGCTCCACGAATAGGTCTAACTCCCTCGTTAACCATAATTTCGCTTAACTTATCTGCCATTTTATCACTGGGAAACAAATGAGCGAATTTTTTATGGAAAATATCGGAAGCAGAATGGCAATCCAACTCGCAATCGAGAGCATAAGCCATATTATCGCAAGCGGAGTTAGATTGGAAGAAAAGGGTTAAGAGGCCATTCAAAGAGTCTCTAACATTTTCATCAAAATTATTTTTAACCATAGTTTCACCTTACTTATTATTTAGATAAATTACCTATATCTCTTTTAATTTCTTCGATGTCTGCTTTTTCTTCTTTAATTTGTTCAAAAGCTATACCCATATTCTTTTCAAGCTCGTAAGTACGAGTAATCAAATTATTATGAGCGTTAACTTTTTGTTCCAGTTGGCTAAGTCGATAATTAGTTAACTTAGCCGTCGCTAAAATTCCTCCGATGGAACCAATACAGGTTCCAACAAAAGAAATAATAGCAATAACTATACTTGAGTCCAAATTCTCTACCTCCTTTACTTTATAATGAAAGGGGATAGCTTTAAATTGAGAATCAGTCAATTGGGGACGGATTCTTCAATAAAGTCTCCATCCTCGTTCTTAATGAACTTCAACCCTTGATGGCACTCTTTACAGATAAAAAATTTTTGGTCTGGGGAGGTCATAAATTTACGATTGACCTCTTGCAGAGTGCTATTTACATCATAAGGGTTGTGATTACACTTACACGGTTTTTTCTTATTTTTACCAAAATAAGCGCTAATAGTTTTAAAAATTTTCATACCTTTAAACCCTTTATAGTAAATATATTAAACATCAAGACTTTCTTGATGGAAAGAATTTGAGAACTCCTTAATATCTGAAACGTTAGTTCCCGCATCAGCAGAAGCAGCAGTATTATCGTTCTCGATTTCGCTATCACTCAATTTAGGTCTACCGACTGAATTTTTAATGTCGGATTCAGAAGAAGATTTAGTTGTAGTGGTAGTGGCTTTAGTTTTAGCGACAGTTAAAGCCTGTTTTTGAGCTTTTTCTGTCATTTCCGTATCATTAACTTTAATAACTTTTATATCATAAGCCTTCAAGTAATTTTGTGAAGCCACATAATCCTCAATAGACATATCGTTAGCAGAAAGAAGTTTAGGAAGAAATCCTTCCAAACCAGAAACTACTTGTTCTCTTAATATTTTAATATCCTCACGAATATTAAAAATATCACCCCAAAGATGGACTTCCCATTTATATTTCAAGCCGAAGTTATTTTCAAGCATTTCATTCAAGAAGTTTTCATATTGTCTTGTAAGATAATCAACTCTTGCTGCTTGAATCATTTGTTGAGCTTTAACAGAAGCGATAGAAGGTTTATCTGTAATACTCATAAGAGCGGCGTTACCAGAAGTAGCAACCAAATCTCTTGTACGGTCATAGATAATATCCATAGCTTCTGGCTGATTCTCCAAAGTATGAAGTTCAAATTCTTGAAGTGGAGCGAAGAAAGGCATAATATTTCCAGACACATTTTGAGCAAATAAATCTTGGAATCCCATAGCGGTATCTACTGAAACTGCGGTAGAATCCTATCCAGCTTTAGCATCCTTAACCAAGGGGATTTCAGCCGTTAAAATACTGTTAACACCCTTACTCAACAAACTGGCTTGCAACCATTTATAGTTATCCAAATCAGACAAATCGTCAAACAATCCCAAAAAATCTGGGAACATATTAGCATGACTACCATCAAAATAGAAAGTGTAACACAAATCTTGAGGAAGTGGAACCCAATACATATAGTTTCCATTTTTATTTTCAAGAATATGACCAGCGGGAAGTTTAGCACGAGGGTTAAACTTTACTTTTCCTTTTTTATCCATGGTAACGACACCTGTTGATAACATTTCTTCCCAAGCATCCTGAATAAATTTAGGATATTGAGAAACATCGTAAGCTGGCTGAAGGAAAATTACCATATTAAAACTTGCCCCAAATTGTTGTTTACTTCCAAAGCTTGTAAGTTTCACCATATCTGGATTAAGTTTTTGTAAAACAAAGAAATTAACTGTATCCTTATCATAACTAATACGAGGAAGGTAACTACTTTTTCCTTCCAAGCTAACCTGAGTAGTAACAGTTCGCAAAGTCAAGCTTGGCTTAAACTTCTTTATAATTTGGTCAACCTTTTTGCTTTCCTTTTTAAAGGCATCAGTTTTAGTATCATCTTCACTTGCGTCAATAGGAGTTACATACCATTTATAAAGAGGAGTATCTCTATTAAGTTTAACAAGAATATTGTACACATAGTTGGTATAATACAGATACATACTGAGGCTTTGCAAAGTTAATTCTGAATTTTCAGGATTAGCTAAAGCCCGTTGCAATTCTTCCTGTTGGACTTTACGGGGTTTAGAGTTAGCTTGTTTAATTCTGTAATTTTGTACAAAAGGATTATTAAGCTGTGACCAAGCCTGATTCCAAGCGGAAACGATATTAGAATAACCATTCTTTTCCTCCTCTCTATTATTTTTTAAAGCCTCTTCTTTACGAGAAGCTAAAATACGTTCACAAACATCTAAAGCGGACATGGTGCATTTCAATCTTTCTTGTTGTTCGACCTCGAAGCGTTGTTTATCTAAATCAACAAAAATATCTCTACACCATTTTATAATATTAGGATTTTCTTTTCCCAAATTATATTCGTTTATTTCTTTTACGACAAAAAATTTAGCTGGTTTCAAAGTAGCTTTTAAAGTTTTATCTATTAACTCACGGTCAGACCATTTTCGTAATGCCACGAATAAACTTTCATCACAATAAATAAATTCAAAAATAGAAGTTAGTTTATCGAGCATTTTTTCAAAATCGACTTCATCAAAATTTCCCACAATCTTAAAAATCATTGTGCAAATCTCCTATAAATTCAAATTATGTATGTTCTATAACGACTATCATTTTTAATAACAATAGAATCCAGATAAAATGATAATCACTAACAGCATACATAGAGACAGAAACCATTTTTGTGAACATTGTGTAAACAAAGTAATAATCGCTTGACAAAATTTGTGCAATTTGCTATAGTGAGGTCAAGCCCAGCGAGAGAAATACCCAAATAAAATGAAACTTTTATTAAGGAGAAATGATTATGAATTATGGTTACATTCGAGTCTCTACTGACAAGCAAACAGTTGAAAATCAGCGTTACGAAATTACTAAGTTCGCAAAACAACATGGTATTCAGATTAATGGCTGGATTGAAGAAACTGTATCTGGTACTAAGGCTCCAGATAAACGTAAATTAGGAGAACTTCTTAAGGAGGTTAAGTTCGGAGATGCTATTATTTGCTCCGAAATCTCTCGCTTGGGTAGAAGTCTCTACATGATTATGGACATCCTTTCTATTTGTATGGATAAGGGTGTTACTATCATGACTATCAAAGACAATTTTGTGCTTCATGATGACATTCAGACTAAGGTTTTGGCTTTTGCGTTCGGCTTGTCTGCTGAAATTGAGCGAAATCTTATCTCCCAGCGCACTAAAGAAGCTCTCGAAGTCAAGAAGAAGAACGGTATCCAACTTGGTAGACCCAAAGGCTCTCTTGGTCAGAACACTAAATTGTCTCCCCATGAAGATGTCATTCGCTCTCTTATTGCTCAGGATAATACCTATGCAGAAGTAGCAAGACTTTATAAAGTTGACCGCTCTACCATGAAGCGTTTCTGTGCTGCACGAGGCATAAATAGGCCCTTTAACAGCAACAAAAAATCTGTTGTAATAAACGTTGCGGAAAACAAACCCTTAGATGACAACAATGAGCTCACTATTAAAATAAATAATACTGACCATCTGGACAGCTTATGATAAAAATGTAGTTTTATCTATACCTTTTTATAATTTCAATCAAAGCACTTTTGAAAGCATCACCGTTTTTATGGTGGTGCTTTTTAAAATGTTTCGAAATAAGGTTCATAATTTAATTGTATTATTAGAATCAATATTTTGATGGGAACAATTATAGCGAACTAATTCCACGAACGACAAAAAATGCTTTAATGTTAAATCGGAAAACTGCTTCGGAACTATCCGAAGAAATTTTACTTGAAACAAAAAGTTCCTTCGTTAAAGTAATAGACACTGAAGTTAATTACGCATATAGCAGACAATCACGGGATTCTAATAACCCCGTAATTCCAGTGGGAACCTCTTTTCTTAACGCTGTTGCGATACTCTACAAATTTTCTATCATATCAATGTCGTGTACAAGTTATAAAAGTTCTGATTCCGGAATATTGAGTCTGGGTTTTAGTTCTGCAACAAATTATTCTTCATCCTTCTATATTGACGCTTATAATAGCTCTTCTCCAGCACAAGTTTCTTCAATCACAATAACTGAAAAATTAAATTTAAATTATCCACAAAAATTAGGGGAAAGGACTTACACCGTATCAATACCTGATAAGGGTAGTTGTTCATGTTCTTCCTCTTGGATAACTACCAGCAATTTATATTTTTTTAATAATCAATATTATGTTGATAATAGTTCTGCTACAGGACACCTTTCTTGCTGGATTCAATATGTTAATTTGTAATAAACGTTTAAACGTTCAACTTTATACCAAGATATTTTTATATTTATTACATCGGTTATATTTCTGGTAGCAGTTATTATTGTCAGTATTGTTTTAATTTAGAATCAAATGAATATTTGTATGTTTGTTCTACCAAATCAGACAATGTTGCTTTGGTAAACTTATCAAAATCAGGAACAATTTTTTCTTGGTGGGCTTTAAACGCTAATGAATAGTTTAATAGAAAATCAGTTCGTTATCCTTTTTATGTTATTGGATAAATTTATTAT
>ERZ1034691.2143-NODE-2143-length-11253-cov-4.794606_pt1 | contig 11253 bp, 11 predicted proteins | sample MGYA00520638_ERZ1034691 | MGnify/ENA primary metagenome ERZ1034691 (study PRJEB33766, sample SAMN09781763) | gut metagenome | biome: gut microbiome | host: Homo sapiens | place: Madagascar | study: EMG produced TPA metagenomics assembly of the PRJNA485056 data...
TGCCCTTCGGGCAATTAAAATCTTTTCTAAAGATTTTAATTGGAGTTCAGTATGATTTGTTTCCATCATAGCATAGATTAGCTTGCGATTCAAGAAACCTCAGAAATCTCCCCAGAAAATTCATTCTTTTTGTGCGTTCCCGGAATAGTGGTTGACTTTGGCGGCGAAAGGCCATATCATGAAGGAGGCCCGGAACGCACCGCTTTCGGTGTGTACGGAGTAACGCTTGGGAGGCTGACTATGAAGAAAATTCGTGCGATCTGTGACATTCAGGCAGAGGATGTAGAATTAAAGGCAGGAACCGTTCTGGAAATTGTAGAGGTCGTGGAAGATCAGATCGTCGTCCGGATCCCGGAGGGAGAATATTACTGCATGAGCTCCGAAGCCCTGGAAACCGGCTTTGAAATTGCGGAGAATTGACCGCCCGCTTCCCTTCGGAAAACCGCTTGCGTCGAGTTCTGAAATATGCTAGAATAAGAGTAGGATTTTAGCGCAATCGGAGGGGAGGGTGCGGTAATGGCATATGTGGAAGGGCTTATCAGTGTGGTGATTCCCACCCGGAACCGGGCCGCCCTGCTGGGCCGCGCTCTGAACTCCGCTCTGCGCCAGACCTACTCCCCTCTGGAAGTGATCGTCGTGTCCGACGGCTCTGAGGACAAAACCGAAGCCTTTATGCGAAAAATGGAAGAAACCCATGAAAATGTCAGGTTTCTCTCCTATTTCCCGGGGCAAGGAGGAAATCACGCCCGAAACATAGGTGTTCAGGCGGCTCAGGGCCAGTGGATCGCCTTTCTGGATGATGACGACGAGTGGCATCCGGACAAACTGCGGCTGCAAATGGAGCTTGCGGGAACGGATGGGGAAATAGGACTGATCTGCACGGCCTTCACCTATGTTCAGGATGATACGGGCCGTCGGCAGTACTTCTGCCCGAACGCGCCCTACGATGCCTCCCTGGCAATTCTGAAGGAAAACTGCGTAGGCTCCACCACCTCCGTGATGGCAAAGCACGCTCTTCTGGATGCCTGCGGCCTGTTTGACGAGGAAATGCCCGCCCGGCAGGATTATGATATGTGGGTGCGGCTGTGTCAGGTGACGAAGGTTGGCGTGGTGAAGCAGTCCTGCGTGGAATACCACAATCTGGCGGAAAATAACCAGATTTCCTGGGACTATCGGCGATTTGTAGCCGCCAACGACCGATTGCGGGAAAAATACGGAGCCCTGCGAGCTCAGCGGCTCAGTCCCCCGGAGGGAAAAAGAGTGCTGGCCCGGGAGGCTCTGTCCGTGGCCCGGAAGGCCTTCAAAGCGGGCCGTCGGGACATGGTTCGCGTCTTCGCCCGAGAATCCCTGAAAATCCGGTTTTCCCCGGAGGGACTTGCCTGTCTGCTGGCCGCTTACCTGCCCGCCGGACTGGTAAGCCGGGTGTATATGTCGATGTGTTGGAAAAAATGATGGGGGTTTCTCCCCCGGCTCCTAGGGAAGCTCTGAATAAATCGGCAAGAGCTGGTAGCGAGAGATTTTGTTCTCAGGCAAGGTTTGAAAAATGGAGGAATACTGTATGTATTTCCCATTTTTCAAACCCCAGCCGCAGACGATTTATTCAGAGTTTCCCTAGGATATTTCCTCCCTGCTTTTGGCCGGGAGGAAAATTTTTCTGTACATTTCCGGGTTTTATGGTACAATGAAAAGGTTTACGGCAGCAAATTCCCCCGTAAGAGATAGGAAGGAGTTTTTTCATGCAATTTATCCGCAATTTTGCCAAGAAGTACAACGATACCAGCCTGATTGTCCGGATTCTCATCGGTCTGGCACTGGGCACGGTGCTTGCGCTCTTGGTTCCCGATGCCGGCTGGATCGGCATTTTTGGCAGTCTGTTCGTTGGGGCTCTGAAGGGCGTCGCCCCGGTGCTGGTCTTCGTCATCGTATCTTCCGCCCTGGCTCAGTCCAGCGCCAAGCTGGATCGCCGGTTTGCCACCGTCATCTGGCTGTACCTGCTGACCACCTTCATCGCGGCGGTACTGGCGGTCATCACCAGCTTCCTGTTTCCCGTCACCGTTGACCTGGTGGAGGCGGCCCAGTCCGATGTGATTCCCCAGGGTCTGGGCGAGGTGCTGAACACCCTGCTGACCAACTTTGTGGCCAACCCTGTGGCCGCCATCATGAACGGCAACTACATTGGCATTCTCTTCTGGGCCTGCCTGTTCGGCCTGGCTATGAAGGGCATCGGCTCCGAAACCACCAAGCAGTTTATGGCGGACATTGCTGACACCGTTTCCCAGATCGTCCGCTGGGTCATCAATCTGGCTCCCTTCGGCATTATGGGTCTGGTGTACGCCAACGTGGTGGGCAACGGCATGGCCATCTTCACCCAGTACGGCAAGCTGCTGGTGCTTCTGGTGGGTACCATGCTGCTGATGGCGCTGGTCATCAATCCCCTGATCATCTTCGCTTATCTGCGGTGCAACCCCTATCCCCTGGTACTGCGGTGTCTGAAAGAGTCCGGCCTGACGGCCTTCTTCACCCGCTCCTCCGCCGCCAACATTCCCGTGAATATGGCTCTGTGCGAGAAGCTGGGCATGGATCGGGATATGTACTCTGTGTCCATCCCTCTGGGCGCCACCATCAACATGGACGGCGCCGCCGTGACCATCACCGTCATGGCTCTGGCCGCCGCCAATACCCTGGGCATTTCCGTCTCCTTCACCGCCGCCATTGTGCTGGCCTTCATGAGCGCCCTGGGCGCCTGCGGCGCTTCCGGCGTGGCCGGCGGCTCCCTGCTGCTGATTCCCATGGCCTGCTCCCTGTTTGGCATTCCCAATGACATCGGTATGCAGATGGTAGGCGTGGGCTTCATCATCGGCGTGGTGCAGGACTCCGTGGAAACCGCTCTGAACTCCGCCGGCGACGTGGAATTTGCCGCCACCGCCGAGTTCTACCAGTGGCGCAAGGAGGGCAAGCCCCTGCCCGAGTTCCTGCGGAAGAAGTAATACGGCATTTTACGGCGAAACCCCCGGACGAAAGTCCGGGGGGTTTCTGCATGTCTAAAAAGTCCGAAAAACACGTTGCCATTGGGAACGGTGGTTAAGTGGTGCAGCAGTCCCCTCTAAGTGTCAGGGCACTTCCGGCGAGCACAAAGCCCCCTGGCGCAAAGGGGGGATTGTGACCGAAGGGAATCCCCGGGGGAGCACCAAAGGCTCCCCTTGCTGACCAAGAGTGGTGCTCCGCGCAGCGAATCCAAATCTTAATGACTGCCGGTGGCAGTCATACCATAGTTTATGCTGTCATGGCCGTCTCACGCAAGGCCATGACTGAGGGGATCAGAGCTACTACAATTTGAGCACCTCAGATAGACGGCACTTGACAATCCCTCAGTCAAAAATCAAAGATTTTTGCCAGCTCCCTTTACACAAGGGAGCCTTGGGTGCTCCCGCACCAGTGCGCTTTTGGATGGTTCTCGGAAGAACCGGGATCCTTCGGTTCTGCTCCCAAAACAGATCGATACCGAGCCGGTTATTGGCAGCTGCGGTGGATGCCGGTGACGGAGAACTCCACCCACTCGGCAATGTTGGTGCAGTGGTCGCCGATCCGCTCAAAATACTTGGCGATCATCAGAAGATCCAGGGCGTACTCCCCTTCCGTGGGCTCCCGGGCAATGAGTGTCAGAATGTCAGTCTTGATCTGATTGAAGAAACTGTCCACCACGTCGTCATACTCCATGACCTGCTTGGCAAGGCTCAGATCCTGGCGGACATAAGCATCCACCGCCTGGTTCACCATGTACTTGGCCGCCTTCGCCATTTCCTCGATCTGGGAGCTGTGCTCCTCCGGGGCACGCTGCATCTTGGGAATCAAATCCACGATGTCCTCGGCCTGATCGCCGATGCGCTCCATGTCGGTAATCATCTTCATAGCCGCACTGATCTGCCGCAGATCTCCCGCCACAGGCTGCTGGCGCAGCAACAGCTTCAGGCAGATGGTCTCAATGGTGCGCTCGCTTTCATCGATGGTGGCTCCCACATGGGCGGTTTCCTCCGCCAAGGCCTGGCTGTAGTCCGTAAGTGCCTTGGATGCCAGATCGATGATTTCTTCGCAGGCCGCGCCCATCTGAATCAGCTCCTGATTCAGATTCCACAGCTGCTCCTGGTATACATCCCGCATAATATCTCCTCCTTAGCCGAACCGGCCGGTAATATAGTCTTCTGTACGCTTGTCTGTGGGCTTCGAGAACAGCTGCTCGGTGTCGCCGTACTCCACCAGCTCGCCCAGCAGGAAGAAAGCGGTCTGATCGGAGATACGCACAGCCTGCTGCATATTGTGGGTGACGATGACGATGGTGTACTTTTCTTTCAGCTCCATAGCCAGATCCTCAATCCGGGAGGTGGAAATGGGGTCAAGGGCAGAGGTGGGCTCGTCCATCAGCAGCACCGTCGGCTCCACCGCCAAAGCCCGGGCGATGCAGAGCCGCTGCTGCTGACCGCCGGACATGCCCAGGGCGCTCTTTTTCAGGCGATCCTTCACCTCGTCCCAGATGGCCGCCCCCCGAAGAGCCTTTTCCACAATCTCGTCCAGCTGGGCCCGATTGCGGATGCCATGGGTTTGGGGGCCGTAGGCGATGTTGTCGTAAATGCTCATGGGGAAGGGATTGGGCTTCTGGAAAACCATGCCGATCTCCTTGCGCAGGCCGTTGACCTCCGCGTCGAAGATGTTCTGCCCCTTGTAGTTCACTTCACCGGTGATTTTCACGCCGGGAATCAGGTCGTTCATCCGGTTCAGGGTTTTCAGGAAGGTGGACTTGCCGCAGCCCGAGGGGCCGATCAGAGCGGTGATGGACTTTTCCGGAATGTCCAGCTGAATGTTGTGCAAGGCCTGGGTCTGACCGTACCAGAGATTCATGTCCCGGACGGTAATAATCGGTTGATTCATAATTCTCTCCTTATACTGCGTTCTTCTTTCGATAATATTTCGTAACCGCGCTGGCAGCCAGGTTGATGGCAAAAGCCAGCACCATGAGGATGGCGGCAATACCGAAGGCCACGCCGAACTCGCCCTGCTCCTTGGCGTAGACATACAGGGCAACGGTCAGGGTTGCGCCTGCGCTGTGCAGTCCCTTGGCAAAGCCGTTCAGGGCATGGGCAAAGCCGGCGGTGAAAAGCAGGGCGGCGGACTCGCCCAGAATCCGTCCTACGGACAGGATGCATCCGGTGATCACCCCGTCCACGCAGCTGGGCAGCACCACCGTGCGCACCACCCGCCATTTGCCCGCACCCAGACCGAAGGCTCCCTCCCGATAGGACTGGGGCACGGTCTTCAGGCTCTCCTGGGTGTTGCGCAGGATGGTGGGCAGGTTCATAATCACCAGAGTCAGCGCACCCGCCAGCAGGCTGGTGCCCAGGGTGTTGGAGAACATCAGCATCCCCACCAGTCCATAGATGATGGAGGGAATGCCGCTGAGGGCCTCGGCGGCGTACTCAATAACTCCCACCAGATGCCGGTTGGAGGCGTACTCCGTCAGGTAGACTGCCGCGCCCACGCCCAGAGGCAGAACAACGGCAAGGCTGGCAATGACGATATAAAGGGTGTTCAGGATATCCGGCAGGATGCCGATCTTTCCGCTTAAATAGCTGGGCTTGGTGCTGACAAACTCCCAGCTCAGGTTGGGAACGCCCTTCAGAAGCACATAGCCCACAATGCAAAGGGTCAGCAGTGCGGTCAGTCCGGTTGCCACCCACATGCCGATGCGCACAAGCCACACATAGCTCTGGCGGGAAGCAGACATTTTCTCGTTTTTCATTCCTTTTTGCCTCCCTTCAGGAAGAAGTTCAGAATCGCGTTGATGAGCATAATGAACAGGAACAGCACCAGGGCGATGGAAAACAGGGCCTGACGCTGAAGGCCGCTGGAGTAGGACATTTCCGAAGCCACCGCGGTGGTCAGGAACCGGACGGACTGGAAAAGCCCGGGCATATTGGCGGCGTTGCCTGCCACCATCATGACGGCCATGGCCTCGCCGATGGCTCGTCCCACACCCAGCACCACCGCCGCCGCAATGCCGCTTCTGGCGGCGGGAGCAGACACCCGGAACCAGGTCTCCTCCGGAGTGGCACCCAGTGCCAGAGAAGCGTCCTCATATTCCTTGGGTACCGCCTCCAGAGCGGTGACGGACATTTTAATGATGGAGGGCAGGATCATAATGGCCAGGACAATGATGGCGGCAAGCAGGCTGGCTCCGTCCGGGATATGGAAGAAATTCCGGATTCCGGGCACCAGCACCATCATGCCCACCAGGCCGTAGACCACGGAGGGAATGCCCGCCAGCATGGAAACCGCCTGACCCATCCATTCCCGGATCGAAGCAGGTGCCATTTTCGCCAGATACATGGCGGTGAGGAAGCCCACGGGCACGCCCAGCAGAATTGCCCCGGCGGTGCCGTAGACGCTGGTCAGGATAAAAGGAAGAATACCGAATTTGGGTTCTGCCGCCGTGGAGGCCCAGGTGGTTCCGAAGAGGAAGTCCGTAAGACCGATCTCCCGGATGGCCGGAATGCCGGAGATGACCAGATAGCCGGTAATCAGCAGCACACAGGCCACCGTCACCAGTCCCAGCAGCAGGAAAATACCGTGAACCACTGTTTCCAGCAGATTATTTTTGACTTTCATAGACTGTTCCTTTCCTATACTTTTTACGGTTTCATTGTAGATTTGAAATGTAAAGTGAGAAATCAGCCGATTGTAAAGTTTGCGTCAAGTCGCCCTGGTTTCTCCGAGAACCACCCTATAGCGCATGTCATTGCGAACCAGTGGTGCTCCGCGCAGCGAATCAGAATCTCAATGACTGCCTGTGGCAGTCATACCTTAATGTAACGCAGACTAGCGTGGCCCCTTCCAGGGATTCCCTCCGGTCACAATCCGTTCCCCTAAGCCTTCCCCTGAGAGGGTGGCGCTCCGCGCAGCGAATCAAAATTGCGATGATTGCCAGTGGCAATCATACCATAATGCATAGGCGGCTCGCGCGTCCTGCGCAAGTGTGAGACGGATGAGGGCAACTTGCCTCTCCCTATGGGAGAGATTCCCAAAAGGTCGGAGAGGGCGAATTTTACCCTCTCAGTCACTTCGTGACAGCTCCCCCAAAGTGGGAGCCAGGGAAGAGCGGATTGTGACCGGAAGAAATCCTCGGAAAGGGCCACTCCAGTCTGGCCTCCTCGCAACGACACGTTCTATCCAAGAATTGCGCAATGACATACGCTATTTGAAAATGCCTGCAAACGCGGAAAAACACCCCCTCGGGTGAGGGGGTGTCTTTCATCCATATTAGCCGTTGGCGGGAACCGCGCCGGCGGCGGTGATGATCTCGCTGGCATCGGCGGAGGTGGCGTAGTCGAAGAAGGCCTGGGCCACATCGTTCAGCTTCTCGCCGGTCTTGGTGGCCAGGACGAAGGGACGCTGGATGGTGTAGGTGCCGTCCTTGACGGTAGCCTCGGTGGGGGTGACACCCGCCACCTTCAGAGCCTTGACGGTATCCTTGACGGCGGCCAGAGAGGCGTAGCCGATGGCGTCGGGGTTCTGGGCAACGGTGGTGATCACGTCGCCGGTGGAGCTCAGCTCCTGACGGTACTGGCAAGCGTCAACCACGCCCACGATCTCCTCAAAGCCGCCCCGGGTGCCGGAGCCGGCCTCACGGCCGATGAGAACGATCTGGCTGTCATTGCCGCCAACCTCGGACCAGTTGGTGATCTTGCCGGTGTAGATGTCGGCAATCTGCTCCAGAGACAGGTCTTCCACAGGGTTGGCAGGGTTCACGATCATAGCGATGCCATCGTAGGCCAGGACGGTTTCGGTCAGGCCGGCTTCCTTCTCAGCATCCTTCAGGGCACGGGAGGACAGGCCGATGTCGCAGCGGCCCTCCTGGACAGCCTGGATGCCGGAGCCGGAGCCGGTGGGGTTGTAAGTAAAGGTGGTGTCGGGGTTCGCCTCCATGAAGGCCTCGCCCAGAGCGCCGATGACCTTCTCCATGGAGGTGGAGCCGTCGGTGGCGACGGTACCGGAGAGCTTTGCGGCAGCGGTGGTTGCGGGAGCCTCCGTAGCGGGGGCGGCGGAAGCCGCGGGTGCGGTGGTGGCGGCAGGTGCGGCGGTCTGACCGCAGGCGGCCAGGCTCAGTGCCAGAATCAGGCACAGTGCAATGCTGACAATACGTTTCATTTTCTTTGATCTCCTTCATCAATTCATTTTCGGATTCACATCCTACGGGCATTATCCTATTCCCGCTGTGTAAAATCCAAAAGTCAGGAATTGTAAAGCCTCTGAAAAATCTTCAAGAAAACTTAATTTGTCATTCCGGGCATTTCATGCTATGATAGTATAGCCAATTAAGGAGGTAAATGTATGAAAAAATGGTATTTGACCCTGATTTTGTGTCTGCTTCTGGCAGGCTGTACCATAAAGGACGAACCCGTGACTCTGCCCGCGCCGGAGCCCGCCACCAAGCCCGTGGCGCAGACCAACTGGATTCAGCCCCTGCCCGGGACCCTTGACCTGGAAAACCCGGGCAGCTGCACCCTGTCCGTATCCTTGGCAGAGGGGGACGTCTATCTGGACGATACCGGCGTATTGCGGATGAAGCTTACCGTATACGACTATGACCGCTACGGCGCAGCGGATATTGCCGCCCTGCGGGTGGGTGACACCATCTCCATTGACGCGGAAAAGGTGGTGGTGAAGGAGCTGAGCGAGGATGCTTACGGCACCGTGGACATCAACGGCGGTCTGAGCGGCGACGGCTACAGTCTGACCACCAACGACGACGCCACCTATCACCGGCTGCTGGAGAATGACTCCAAAGACTACCGGGAGCTTGGCGTCATCACCGTGCCCGTGGACGAAAGCCTTGTCTACACCGATATGTCTCAGCCTGACAAGGATCCCAAGGTCTATGTTTCCGGCGATTTCCTCGCCCCGGACAACGGAATTGACTATGGCTTCTATCCCCAGAACACCACCGTCCGGTTGGAGAACGGCCGGGCTGTGGAAATGACCCGGATCTTCGTGCCCTGAGAAATGCGACGGCAAAAGCTGTCCGCATCCAATCTGACCATTCCCAAGCCCCGTTGTTTGCGAAACGCAAATAACGGGGGTTTTAAGTTACATTTGTGTTGATTTGACGCTTATCCCCCAAAGATACGCCTTGCAAACCCCTGCTTCCTGTGGTAAAATAAGCTGAAAATCCTGGAAAATTGGATTATCGGGAGTTCTCACGAAGAAGCAAGGAGGAATCCATCGGAATGATCAAAAATATCGCGGATTATCTGGAAATCACGGAAAAACAGTTCGGAAGCAAAATCGCCTACACCGATGAGGCCAGGGAAATCACCTTTTCTCAGCTGAAGGCGGACGCTCTGCGGGTCGCCAGCGGTCTGCTGGATTCGGTTGCCATCGGCACCCCAGTGCTGGTGTACATGAATAAGAGCGTGGAGGTCATTGAGGCCTTCCTGGGCGTTGCCTACACCGGCGGCTTCTATGTGCCCATCGACATTCAGATGCCCTATGAGCGGGTGAAGCTGATTATTGACACTCTGGGCGCCAAATGCCTGATCACCCGCCGATGTGACGAGCTGCCCGAGGAAGTCAAGCGGGAATGCACGGTATTCTACATAGAGGATTTTCTGGCAAATGATGCCGTTCGCACCGAAGAAATCCAGGCTCGGCAGCGTCGCTCCATCGATACGGATCCGGTCTACGCCATCTTCACCTCCGGCTCCACCGGGGTACCCAAGGGCGTGCTGGTCAGCCACCGCTCCGTCATCAATTTCACCGAGTGGTGGTGCGAGACCTTCGAGTTTGACGAAAATGAGGTCTTCGCCAACCAGACTCCCTTCTACTTTGACGCCTCCGTCAAGGACATCTACGCCACTTTGCGCTGCGGCGCCACCATGCACATTGTCCCCCGGAAGCTGTTCTCCCTGCCCAAGAAGCTGGTGCGGTTCCTGATCGACAAAAAAATCACCTGCATCGACTGGGTTCCCTCGGCTCTGTGCATGATCGTCAACTTCCGGGCTCTGGACAAGGAAAAGCCGGAAACCCTGAAAAAGGTCATGTTCTTAGGCGAGGTCATGCCCACCAAACAATTCAATCTGTGGCGCAGAGCCATGCCCCAGGTGAAGTTTGCCAACCTCTATGGCCCCACCGAGGCCACCGGCGACTGCACCTACTATAAAATTGAGCGGGAATTTGAAGACACCGAGCCCATTCCCATCGGCTACGCCTGCAATAATACGGAGGTTCTGCTGCTGGACGGCGACCGTCTCGTCACCGAGCCGGAGACCGTAGGCGAAATCTGCGTCCGAGGCTGCTCTCTGGCTCACGGCTATTTCAATAACCCGGAGAAAACCCGGGAGGCCTTTGTCCGTAACCCCCTGCAGCCCAACTATTACGAGCGGATTTACCGCACCGGCGACCTGGCCAAGTACAACCGGTACGGCGAAATCGTCTTCCTGGCCCGGAAGGACTCTCAGATCAAGCACATGGGTCACCGGATCGAGCTAGGCGAAATCGAGACGGCTCTGGGAGCCGTCCCCGGGGTGCGCAGAGGCTGCTGCCTGTATGAGCACAAAACCCAGAAGATTGTGGCCATCTACGAGGGCGAGTTGGATCCCAAGGCACTGACCGAGCAGCTGAAGGACAAGCTTCCCGCCTATATGATTCCCAATCGGTACGAGGTTCTGGCGGAAATGCCCATCAATCTCAACGGAAAAATCGACAGAACGCTGCTGAAGCAGCAGTATATTAAGGAGAATTGACATGAAAGAACAAATTCTGGAGCTGCTGGAGTCCATCCGTCCCGACGTGGACTTTCAGAAGGAGCAGCATCTCATTGACGACGAAATTCTAGAATCCTTCGATGTGATTCAGATCGTCACCACCCTGATGGACGAATTCGACATCTACATTGATGCCGACGACATTGAGCCGGAAAATCTGAACAATCTGGACGCCATCTGCGCTCTGGTAGAGCAGAAAAAGTCCGAGGTCTGAATGGAGGCTCCATCCTTTTCCCCGGGGGATGTCCATATCTTTCCGGGCGAGCTGATCGACGAGCGGATGTATCTCATCCCCGCCGGGGATGAGCCGGTGGTTATCGACCCCCACGCCGATGACGCACTGCTTCCCCACCTGGAGGGAGCTTCACTGGTTCACGTCTTTCTGACCCATGAGCACTATGACCACATTTCTGGGGTCAACTGGCTCCGGGCGCATATTCCC
>ERZ1034691.2147-NODE-2147-length-11238-cov-14.504873_pt1 | contig 11238 bp, 18 predicted proteins | sample MGYA00520638_ERZ1034691 | MGnify/ENA primary metagenome ERZ1034691 (study PRJEB33766, sample SAMN09781763) | gut metagenome | biome: gut microbiome | host: Homo sapiens | place: Madagascar | study: EMG produced TPA metagenomics assembly of the PRJNA485056 data...
ATTGCAAAAAAGGAAATCGTCCGTCCTTCATCAACGCCGGTAAACCGGATATGGCAAATGAACTGTACGAATATATCATCAGCAGGTGCCGTGAAAGTATTCCCAAGGTAGAAAAAGGAATCTTTGGTGCTGATATGAAAGTATCTCTGCTGAATGACGGTCCATTTACCATATTGCTGGATTCCACGGAAATCTGCTAAGAACTATTCGTTAAACTGTCACTTCTTGCGAATAGTCCGCAGTACTGTTTGCAAAAGTGCGGTTTAACGAATTAGTTCGTTTCCTCTGACACGATGCCCTCTTAAGCAAACATTCCGCACATGGTGCAGAGAGTGCTATTAAGCAACCATGATGCAGACAATCATAATCGGAACTAATACCATAAATACAACTATCACGATGAACGCATACAAATTCACAACACATCACGAGACACCTTTCCTAGCAAAATAAACAATAAAGACCATATAAGCAAAAGTACAAAACTAAGCAAATCAGACATTGCATTTCTCCTTTACATACATGACAAACAAGCCGTCAGAGGTGATATGAGTATTTTCCACGTACATATCACCAAATCGTCGCAGAATCTCTGATACCTTGTCAGAACCGCCCAACATAGCTATACCTTGCTGTGTATGCTGTCTAACAACGATATGCGTGTAAGGGTTAAGGTTCAACGATAGAAGAATCCATTTCACTGTTTTCATTTTTTATCTCCTTAAATGGTATCATGTCAATTTCATCATCCAACACCGGACGGAAACCGTTACCCACTAAGTTGATATGACTAATCTCAATTTTACCGCCCGTATAGTGGTGTACGGAATTGATACGGCGCAGAAATGCGTGATAGCTTTCTAAGCTGTCTATTTGCAACTGGGTGTACTGTTGACTAATAGGAATATTACTGATAATATAGACTTGCGTGTAGCAAGCATACTTGTTATTGTATCTACACGGCAGTTCGAGGGGGTATCCGTCAAGGTAATTTAACATATCGCCAATACGTTGACTTGACCGGAACTCCTCGAACACAACCACGTCTTGACCGTGATAGCTGTCCCACGGATGCAAGTAATCCGTTACTCTATATACATTCTCATAACCGTATTTTTCCATAACTCCCCGTGTTTTACCACTTCCAGTATCTCCCCATATATAAGTAACAGTGAGAGAGCGCCATTGATTTTTATAGGTCTCTTGTCGTACTGTTTGCCGTACCTTGTCTATCTTATCAATCTGAAGTAGATAATCCGGTGACTGTTCCAGTATTTCATAATCGGACAATCCGTCTTTAATCATAGAGTATAAATCCGCTATATCAGTCCGTGAACCTTGTCGCTCTATAGGCATTTCTCCCCACTCTTCAAACGTACCCTCAATAGATGTTTCCGCTTTTTTAGTCACCGCCCATTTACCGGACTTTGTTACATAGTCTCTGTTTTCTTGCGATGTACCACGTGCTATATCCCTATGCGCACCAGTAAATTTCTTGTGAAGAGTAGAAGCACGTAAGCCACTAGAACACGCTACATATAAGTGTGTGTGATATGTACCCCGTTCTCCGATTTCATCAGCCATGCACCAATAAACTACACTTTTCATACCGGAGAGAGTGGTTTTTATTTCCTCATGGGTGAGGTTTAAATCTTTAGGATTGTTAATGGTCAACAGCCATTTTCTTGACTGCTTGTCTTGATAATCGTTCATTTTGCGACTGCGACAGAAGTTCTCACCCTTGTGTCGCAACTCCTTTCTGTTGATTTTTCAAGGCTTGCAAGTGTTTTGCGACTTGCGACAGAAGTCGGGGGTAATACTGCCCCCGACTTCCTAGTTACCGGAAGCCGATGCAAGTATTTGAGCCAGTTTTTCAGAAGCACTTACATATTCTTTCGTACGTGCGGAATCAAGCATTTTGAAGCTGTCATATGCATTACGGAGAGCGTCCGTCTGTATAAAACGATACCTAGAACACGGCACTTTTCGTTTTTTCATAACATCAATTTCCGCAAGCATTTGCTCATAGTCATCCACATCGTATTTTTTTTCTTTTGTGACACGACCAAACCAAGCCTTCCGACATTCGATAACGTCGGTACAGAGTTCACGAATAGTCTTGTCTACACGACCAAACCGTTGAGCAGTCCCCACGATCTGTTTACCGTTTCCTTTCCGGTTCTGGGTCAATAGCTTCACCAGTTCATATGGAAAATTCTTGTAGTCACGGGAATTAAACTCATTTTGTATTTCATCGTATCCAAATATCACAGGACGGTCATACTCCGTTAGTAAGTCTTTCCATGTAGTGAGTGGAAAGTCCTCTTCCGCAAAACCGTAGTTGGTCGATATATAAATCTTGTTACCGTATTTTTTGCGCATACGGACTAAATACTCCGTTAAAGCCATTGTTTTTCCTTGTCCATATAGACCGCAGTACAGCCATATACCGTACAAATGTACCTTATGAGGTTTAGTGAAAAAGCGGTATATATCCACCACCAACCACCGAAACACTCTAATCAAAAAAGGCAACTGCCACAGAACGACAGCCACCACCACAAACAGAAGTATCCATATTAAGTTTTTCACACTTTCTCCTTTCATCCCAGTTACGTAAAACCCCACGTAAAAGGGCATTACCAAAACGAATATCATACATCGGACAGCCACCACGCTACAACGCAGTACAGTCTATCGGCTTGCCCAGATTGTGCCAAGGTCAAGGGCATAAACATCTTTGCACACTGGGATAGTGGGAGAGAACACCCACTATCACCAGTACACGTGCGCAGATTAAGGGCAAGCTTGCTAGGTGAGTGGCAACAACCGCCATATGAACAGACCAACACCCACCGTTATTTTCATAAGCATCCATGTAGCCACCACGGATGCAAAGCAAAGTAACAAGTCCGCACCTACCACATAAGAGCCGTAAGCCGTCACCGTTGCAAGTGCTTCAATCCCTTGTTTTGGGATCTGAATAAATTCAAAGCCAGAGAGCAGACCATCCAACATTACACAGAATATATTGATTAAAGTTTCTAATATCATCCGTCCAACCAACTCCTTTTTGATTCTGCATCGGCAGTCTTTATAATACCGCCCAGTGTCATACCCTCTTGTCCGATAAAATGTAAAAACTGGTTAATGTTGTAAAATACCAACATAAGCCACATAAACCCACGAATGATAGGACGGAATTTTTTCACTACCTTGTCCACCACATCCATACGGACAATGGTCACCGTATGACCTCTGATAGTACACGTTATATCCGCAAAGGGTTCTTCAGTATTAAAAATAGAACCCATATCATAAGTATCTATACCCATACCCAACAGTTTTTCACGGAAATGTTCGATTTTACCCTCTATAAAGCCGTCAGAGGGTAAAAACAGACCCTTGATTGCATCCCCTATTTTTTCCGGTAAATCCAATATCCCTTGTATGATAGACCGCAGTTTTTCCAGTACCGTATCACGTAAATCAACAATGTAACTCTTGATTTTACCAGGCAATGACACCACGGTATCTATCATATTCGAGAAAATATCCTTGATATGGTCACGGATAAGAGAGGGAATACCGGACAATGTTTCCTTGACCGCTACCACCTTTTCAGAGAGGGCAGAGAAGAGGGAACTAAGTCCCAACTTGTCCGCTATCTGTTGAGGAATCGAGGTAATTTTTTCGGCAATACCGACAATATTACTAATAATGCTAGACAAGCTACCGCTGTAATCAATATTACCTTTGTCTGACCCTGTATCACTTCCGGAAGACCCACCGCTTTCAGTGCCACCGGAAGAGAGGGAAAAAAATCCGCTTTACTCTTAAAATAAACATCTTCCGTACCTATATATTTAACATCATAGTTAGCAAAAAAAGCAGATTTAGTATTTTCAAGACAACTATTATATTTCATAGTACTTCCGACAGGATACCTAACAGTTATTTTGCCATCCTTATACATTACCGCCCATCCGACTACATCTTTATGCGCTGTCAACATAGGATTTACAATATTAACATAAGCAAGTTGTCCGGATGTATTATAAAGAACAAACGCACCATCATTACGTTCCACATACGTATAAAAACTATGCGTAGGAAAATTATTGTTTACCGCATAAGCCATAAGCTTTTGACATAAAGCCTGGTCCTGCGGTGTATATTCTATTTCGGCAGCACTAACTGTAAGAGTACCAAACATAAGAACCATAATTCCCAGAAGCAGAAGGAATATCTTTTTTATTTTTTTCATATTATCTCCTTTCTGAATGGATGAAAAAGGCGCGGTGGACAGAGCCACACGCGCCACTTTTTACAAGTCCATTACAGGAACTTGTAAACGATACGGGGAATAAGACCAACACCAATCATAACACCCATGATGCTGATACCAACGGGTAACAGAACATCGAGGTTACTTGTTAAGGTAGTGGTAATCGGTGCTAACATTTCTGCTGTAACCATAGTGTTTTGTCTCCTTTCTTAAAATCTTGAAAAGCTTTTCAGTATACTATAACAAACTGCTACAAACACTATCGCCACACCTAGAGCAATGATAAAATCAAGTCTATCATTGATACCAAGAAGAAGAGTATTAGTAACCTCTAATTTATCTGCAATAGCATTGAGAGTATCGTTATCAATGGTTTGGGAAATAACTTGTACGGCTGAATCCGGCAGTGATTCTACACCGGAAGTCACCGGAATAAAATCACCACCGGAGACCGTCATTGTTATTTACCTACGGGAAGAATACTATCAGCAGTACCCCAACGGTTATAAGAAACATTGATTTCTGCACCCAGGGGGAATTTCATACACTGCTCATACATGGGAGAGCGACCGGAAACGAAAATCGTTTCGCACTCCATACCCTCAACACGGCTGGATTCTCCAACGCAATGAAGAGTTACACCGGTAACGGGCTGACCCGTTTTCTTGCTGACATAATCTACATTCTGCTTGCCTACGATTTTTTTACTCATGTTTTTTTCTCCTTTTCTTTGTGGCAAATTATTAAGTTGTCATTGTACCGATACCCCTAGTATTTGCAGACTGTCCGCAGACCTCATGCAAACCTATGAAATATAACTGTCCGAAACTGTCAACAGTTTTCACGCTATCATTTCTCAGACGGTTACCAATGTACCGACAACAACCGCTCCAACATTTACTTTTCTACCTCATATATGTTATACTAGAGATAGAAGCATAGGTTAATATAGGTTATTAACTTTATGAATATACTATATCATATAAGTTAATAACCGTCAATAACTTTTTTAATATTATTTTAGGGGGTACTATCATGCCGACTAAAAAGCCTGTTATTCAATGTGTTATGGACGAGGAAATATATAAGAAACTGCTTGCCATATGCAAACAAGAGGAACGAACCCCATCCAAAAAGGGTGCAATGATAATATCAGATTACATTCACAAATACGAGGAAACATACGGTGAAATACCGATAGAATAAGGATACCAGGGGGAACCCCTAGTATCCTTATTAATTCGTGGAACTATTCGTTAAACTGTTACTTCTTGCGAATAGTCCGCAGTACTGTTTGCAAAAGTGCGGTTTAACGAATCAGTTCGTTTCCTCTGCATACCGCACGAAAGACGGTATAAACAATTCTCACACGCTTTATCATAACGGAACACACACATAATAGCAGAACAGTGGTGAGAGAACGCACAATCTTTATAACGCACACACAGAAATTGTTTACATTTTTTGTCCATTTTTTTTACAATCCTTTACATATATCTAATCATGGAATAAACAACCAAAAGCATAACCAAACGAAAAACAGATAATATAGGGCATATACGGTGATACCGCACTAAATAGATCTCTAAGCATTATTATTCTCCTTTACATACATGACAAATAAGCCGTCAGAGGTGATATGAGTATTTTCAACATACATATCGCCAAACCGTCGCAGAATCTCTGAAACCTTGTCAGAACCGCCCAACGGGGTTATACCTTGCGGAGTATGCTGCCTAACAACGATATGCGTGTAGGGGTTAAGGTTCAACGATAGCAGAATCCATTTTACTGTTTTCATTCTTTATCTCCTTGAATGGTATCATGTCAATTTCATCGTCCAATACCGGACAGAAACCGTTACCCACTAAGCTGATATGGCTAATTTCAACCTTACCGCCCGTATAATGGTGTACGGAATTGATACGACGCAGAAACGCATAGTAGCTTTCTATGCTGTCAATTTGCAACTGGGTGTACTGTTGACTAATAGGAATATTACTGATAATATAGACTTGCGTGTAGCAAGCATACTTGTTATTGTATCTACACGGCAGTTCGAGGGGGTATCCATCGAGATAATTTAACATATCGCCAATACGTTGACTCGACCGGAACTCCTCGAACACAACCACATCTTGACCGTGATAGCTGTCCCACGGGTGTAAGTAATCTGTTACTCTATATACGTTCTCATAACCGTATTTTTCCATAACTCCCCGCGTTTTACCACTACCAGTATCTCCCCATATATAAGTGACAGTGAGAGAGCGCCATTGATTTTTGTAGGTCTCTTGTCGTACTGTCTGCCGTACCTTATCTATCTTATCTATCTGGAGTAGATAATCCGGTGATTGTTCCAGTATTTCATAATCTGATAGCCCGTCTTTAATCATAGAGTATAAGTCCGCTATATCAGTCCGTGAACCCTGTCGCTCTATGGGCATCTCTCCCCACTCTTCAAACGTACCGTCAATAGATGTTTCCGCTTTTTTAGTCACCGCCCATTTACCGGACTTTGTTACATAGTCTCTGTTTTCTTGCGATGTACCACGTGCTATATCTCTATGAGCACCGGTAAATTTTTTATGAAGAGTAGAAGCACGTACAGCATTTGAGCAAGCTATGTATAAATGCGTGTGATATGTTCCTTGCTCTCCAATCTCATCAGACATACACCAGTAAACTACACTTTTCATACCGGATAAAGTGGCTCTCACTTCCGCATGGGAAAGATTAAGCTCTTTAGGATTGTTAATAGTCAATAACCATTTTCGAGAACGCTTATCTTGATAATCATTCATATTTTGTCACTTGTCACAAAAGTTGAAATTTTTGTGTGACATTTTCCTTTCATTGATTTTTCAAGGGTTTTAGAGCATTTGTCACTTGTCACAGAAGTCGGGGGTAATACTGCCCCCGACTTCCTAGTTACCGGAAGCCGATGCAAGTATTTGAGCCAGTTTTTCAGAAGCACTTACATATTCTTTCGTACGTGCGGAATCAAGCATTTTGAAGCTGTCATATGCATTACGGAGAGCGTCCGTCTGTATAAAACGATACCTAGAACACGGCACTTTTCGTTTTTTCATAACATCAATTTCCGCAAGCATTTGCTCATAGTCATCCACATCGTATTTTTTTTCTTTTGTGACACGACCAAACCAAGCCTTCCGACATTCGATAACGTCGGTACAGAGTTCACGAATAGTCTTGTCTACACGACCAAACCGTTGAGCAGTCCCCACGATCTGTTTACCGTTTCCTTTCCGGTTCTGGGTCAATAGCTTCACCAGTTCATATGGAAAATTCTTGTAGTCACGGGAATTAAACTCATTTTGTATTTCATCGTATCCAAATATCACAGGACGGTCATACTCCGTTAGTAAGTCTTTCCATGTAGTGAGTGGAAAGTCCTCTTCCGCAAAACCGTAGTTGGTCGATATATAAATCTTGTTACCGTATTTTTTGCGCATACGGACTAAATACTCCGTTAAAGCCATTGTTTTTCCTTGTCCATACAGACCGCAGTATAGCCATATGCCAAATAAATGCACCTTACGAGGTTTAGTGAAAAAGCGATATGCATCTACCACCAACCACCGAGACACTTTAATCAAAAAAGGCAACTGCCACAGAACGACAGCCACCACCACAAACACGAATATCCATATTAAATTATTCACATTTTCCACCTTTCCGGACAGTTACTGGCTGTCCTGGTTACAAAGGGCATCACCAAGCGCGAATACCCATAGTTGGCGAACGAAGCCTATCTCCGCGGTTGTCATGTAGTTGGCGCGCCCAGTCTATGCACCAAGAGCAAGGGCATTGACATCTTCACGCACTGGGAACGGGAAGAGCATCCCTTTTCCCAGTAAATGCGCTCAGATTAAGGGCAAACTTGTTATATAATTAACAAGCCTATGTCAACGGCAACAACCGCCAAACAAACAAGCCAATGCCAACAACCATTTGAATGACCGCCCACGTTGCCACCACGGACGCAAAGCACAAAAGCAAGTCAGCACCGACCACATACGAGCCGTAGCCGGCTAACGTGGATAATATTTGTATGCCCTGCGTAGGGATCTGCGCCAAGGACAGACCGGAGAGCAGACCGTCCAACATCGTACAGAATACACTTATTATAGCTTCCAATATCATCCGTCCGTTTCTCCTTTCCCCTGTGCCGTGCGTATTATACCGCCTAGCGTCAAACCTTTCTGTCCTATAAAACACATGAACTGATTGTAATTGTAAAATACCAACATTAACCAGATGAAACCACGTATCGTAGGGCGGAATTTCTTTACAACCTTGTCCACAACATCCATACGAACGATTGTAACCGTCTGGCCTCTGATAGTGCACGTTATATCCTCGAAGGGATGTTCATTACTGAATATAGTTCCCATATCATAGGTATCTACACCCATACCCAGTAGTTTCTGCCGAAAATGGTCTATTTTACCATCTATAAAGCCGTCAGAGGGTAGAAACAGAGCCTTAATAGCGTCTTTTATCTTTTCCGGTAGGTTCAGTATGCCGTCAATAATATCCCTGAGTTTCTGAACCATATCATCGCGAAAGTCCTTGATTTTTGACGGTATAGACAAAACCGCATCTATCATATTCGAGAAAATATCCTTGATGTGGTCTCTTATGATACCAGGGATATTACCAAGCGTTTCTTTGACAGCAACCACCTTTTCAGAGAGTGCAGAGAAGAGAGCACCAAGCCCCAATTTATCCGCTATCTGTTGAGGAATCGAGGTAATTTTTTCGGCAATACCAACAATATTATTAATAATGCTAGACAGGCTATTGCTATAGTCAATATTATTTTTGTCTGATTCTGTACCACCGGAAGAAGAGCCACCGCTACTTGAGCCACCGGTGGACGAGGAAAAAAATCTGTTTCGGCATCCGCATATTTTTGTGTACCGTTGCTATATATGCAATAAATATCATAGTTAGCATAATAATATTTTGTCTGCGCACTGTTAATATCGCGCCCCGCACCGGCTTTTGATTTTGTAGCCAATTCAGTAGCACCGGTTACAGTTTCTTTAGCATAAGAAACCTTATAAAAACTTGTTTCCTCATTGACATACAAAGTATTATACCCCATAGGGGTTGCATAAAATGTAAGTGGGTTATCACTTACAAATATTTCAGAGGATGTTTCAGAAGTACGGATAAATATAATATTAGAATACTGCGGAAGATTGATTTTTTTAGAGTAAGCAATCATAGCTTTCAATTCTTTCATATCCGCGTCACTATATACAGACTTTGCCGACACAGTGAGAGAGCCAAACATCAGAACCATAACCCCCAGTAACACCGGAAGTATCTTTTTTATTCTTTTCATTTAAACTCCTTTCTAGATGAATGAAAAAGGCGCGGTGGACAGTGCCACACGCGCCACGTTTTTTTACATTACCATTACAGGAACTTGTAAACGATACGAGGAATCAGACCTACACCAATCATAGTGCCCATAATGGCAATACCAACGGGTAACAGGACGGTAAGGTTTGCTTCGAGAGTAGTAGTAATCGGTGCTAACATTTCTGCTGTAACCATAGTGTTGTATCTCCTTTCTTTAGAATCTTGAAAAGCTTTTCAGTATACTATAACAAACCGCTACAAACACTATAGCCACACCTAGAGCAATGATGAAGTCAAGCCTATCATTGATACCTAGAAGAAGAGTGTTGGTTACTTCCAACTTGTCAGCAATAGCGTTAAGGGTATCGTTATCAATAGTTTGCTGTACGACTTGTACAGTGTCTTGTACGGCGGTCTCCGGTAGTGAACTAATAGCATCCGTCATACCGGAAACAACCGGTGCTATTAGATCGCCACCGGAAACCGTCATTTTACTTACCTACCGGAAGAATACTTTCGGCAGTTCCCCAACGGTTATAAGAAACATTGATTTCCGCACCCAAGGGGAATTTCATACACTGCTCATACATGGGAGAGCGACCGGAAACGAAAATTGTTTCGCACTCCATACCCTCAACACGACTGGACTCTCCAACACAATGAAGAGTTACACCAGTAACGGGCTGACCCGTTTTCTTGCTGACATAATCAACGTTCTGCTTGCCTACGATTTTTTTACTCATGTTTTTTTTCTCCTTTTCTTTGTGGCAAATTATTAAGTTGTCATTGTACCGATACCCCTAGTATTTGCAGACTGTCCGCAGACCTCATGCAAATCTATGAAATATAACTGTCCGAAACTGTCAACAGTTTTCACGCTATTATTTCTCAGACGGTTACCAATGTACCGACAACAACCGTTCCAACATTTACACCATGTAAAGCAATGTGTTATAATTACCTTACAAATAGAATGATAACACATTGCGTAATGTGTTTCAATTCGCACATTGCACAATGTTTACATTCTTTAACAACAGCTATATAAGCACATTGCACAATGTGCAGAAAGGAGAATTTATGACATACGATAAAGTGAAGTACAATAATGAGTACAACAAACAGAAGTACGAGCGTCTCAATATTCATGTACCTAAGGGAATGAAAGAATATATAGAAGCACGTGCGCTTGATCTGGGTTACAGATTTATCAATCCGTATGTAAATAGTCTGATATACGCAGACCTTGCAAGCAATGAAAAAGAAAAATTAGAAGCCGATGAAAAACTAATACTAAACCTGTACCGTTATGGAAATGATGACATCAAAAAACAATTATACGATCTTGCCTTGAAGATAGACAACGGCTTGTCACAAGACGAGAAAAGAAAAATGTTTGAAGATGCCAACAAATAGCTTTTAATGTATGCGCAAAATTCAAGTATAACAATAAAACAGTAATTGCCCTGGCTAAAGGTCAGCAAGGGCAATTACATAGGAACTATTCGTTAAACTTGTCTTTTGCGCATAGTTGGTTCGGCGCCTGCTATCGT
>ERZ1034691.2148-NODE-2148-length-11237-cov-8.759703_pt1 | contig 11237 bp, 7 predicted proteins | sample MGYA00520638_ERZ1034691 | MGnify/ENA primary metagenome ERZ1034691 (study PRJEB33766, sample SAMN09781763) | gut metagenome | biome: gut microbiome | host: Homo sapiens | place: Madagascar | study: EMG produced TPA metagenomics assembly of the PRJNA485056 data...
TGTCGAATCCTTTAAGGGCATCGGGCGATGTGAAGTATACTATGACGGTCAGCATCATATCGATGTGGCTTTTCCGTGTCGGAAGCAGCTATATATTCGGAGTTGTACTTGGACTTGGCGTGCTTGGTGTGTGGATAGGAATGTTTGTGGACTGGGCTGCGAGGTCAGCGTGCTTTGTTATAAGATTTATAAGTGGAAAATGGCTTGAGAGAGGGTCACTGGCGTAGATTGTTATAAAAATAAATGTATTTTATAAATAAGTGGTTGCAATATTAAAATATATATGATATTCTATGAGTATAGTATACTAATAGAATTAATACAAAGGCAGTACGAATTGCAAAAGGTACTTATAAAGCATTTGCAGATATATAATAGAAAGAATGTCATACAGTCAGAGAAGTAAAGCGTTCTTTGATTGTATGACAGTATATATACATTTGTGTAATATAAGAGATGGCAGTTGTGTTTAATGCCTGTATTCTAAATTCTAAGCTGAATTCAGCATCAAAGATATTTCCCAAAACAATAAAATAATTAAATAAGGAACAATATTGATAATAAGTATGTATGTATTATGCAGAAAGGCGTAAAATGGCTTATAATAAGAACAGCAGGACTTATGATGATGTTATTGTAAAAGAGTTCTGGAGGGATAATGACAGATTTGCAGACCTTTTTAATGCAGTTTTGTTTAAAGGAAAGTGTGTTATAAAGGCAGATGAATTGCAGGAAATGGATACAGATGTATCAGGAACAATTAAAGTTAAAGATTATAAGGAAACTCTAAAAAGAGCAAGAGATGTTGTCAAAAAATATTACAATGGTATAGAATTTAATATATTAGGACTGGAGATGCAGGAAAAAGTACATCTTGCAATGCCGTTAAGAACAATGGTATATGATGCACTTGGATATATTAAAGAGTATAATCAGATAAGGCAGAAGAATGTGGAGTCAGGCTATAAGGGAAGTGACAAAGAAGAATTCTTGTCGGGGCTTAAGTATTCGGACAGATTTCATCCTATAATAACGATAGTATTTTATTATGGAGAGAAAAAATGGAACGGACCAACAAGCCTTAGCGATATGATGGTTGATATGCCGGCAGAGATTAAGGAAATGTTTAACGATTACCACATTAATCTCATACAAGCAGGTGACCAGAAGACATATAACTTTAATAATGACGATGTAAAGGCATTGTTTGATATTATACACAGCATCTACAATAAAGATTTTGAGTATTTGGCGCAAAAATATGCCAATAAATCATTATCTGTTGATTTTATTGATATGATAGGCAGGATTACAGGAACAAAAAATCTTATAATAACATCGGATGATGTAAGGAAAGGCAAGGTGGTTAAAGTGGAAATGTGGAGTGCAATGAAAGAATTCAGGGAAGGCGGCCGACTTGAAGGCAGGCTTGAGGGCAAAGACCAGGCGATGTTAGAGAGTATAAAGGCACTTATGAGAAAGCTGAACCAGTCAGAGGAGGAAGCTATGGATACACTTGATATAGGCGAGGAGGACAGGGAAAGGTATCATAAGATGCTTAACGGCTAAAAATATGATGGGCAAAAGGACAAAATTATTCGTGTTTATGCGATGAGGCTTTTGTCCGTAACATTTTAATATTAATAACAGGCTCTTAAATTGTGGTGTACCGGTATACAACAAAAATTTAAGAGCTTTTTTATATTATTTTCATCAGTTTTGTACAAATTATCCAAAATAAAACTAGCTATACCGCCGAAAATGTGGAAAATACCCAAATAATCATTGATTTTTGTGGACAAAAATGAGATACTAGACATAAAGTTCGGTTGAGGTGACTTCGCCGGATACAACGGGTATACCGTAATATATTAGGAGGTAAGTTATGAAGAGACAGACAAAACGCAGAATAATGGCGTTAGTTATGGCTGCTTTGATGGTAGTTGGATTGATTCCTACTGGATTCGCAGCTAAGGCAGTTTCAGCTAATACAGTTTCTAATCACATTGATGTGACACAGGGACTTAAGGCAGGAACAGTTTATGGAGATGAGTCTATTGTTAAAGTTGAAGTTCTTGAAGATATGAATTTTAAAGAAGCAGCAAAAACAGTAGATGGAGTTGAATACAAGGGATTTGTTCAGGGAACTAAGAATGCATCACCAAAGGGAGGAGATATTCCAACAGAAGGTGCAGCATTTAAGATTACAGCAGCAGTAGACAGTACAATAACATTTGTAACAAAAGATGCAGCAAAGACATATCACTTTGTAAATGAAGCAGATAAGTCAGATGTGACAGGCACAAGTATTCCATTGGGTTCACTTAAGTTTGAACTCAAAGCAGGAAATACATATTATTTCTATGCAGATGGCTCTAAAGCATGTGTGTACGATATAATATATGCTTATGAAAAGGCAGCAAGCGACTATTATAAGGAAAGCATATCAGTAGAGAATGGACTTAAGGCAGGTACTGTATATGGTAAAGATACAGCAGTAACATTTGAAGTTCTCGAAGATATGAATTTCAAAGAAACAGCAAAGACAGTAGATGGAGTTGAATACAAGGGATTTGTTCAGGGAACTAAGAATGCATCACCAAAGGGAGGAGATATTCCAACAGAAGGTGCAGCATTTAAGATTACAGCAGCAGTAGACAGTACAATAACATTTGTAACAAAAGATGCAGCAAAGACATATCACTTTGTAAATGAAGCAGATAAGTCAGATGTGACAGGCACAAGTATTCCATTGGGTTCACTTAAGTTTGAACTTAAGGCAGGAAATACATACTATTTCTATGCAGATGGTTCAAAGGTTTGTGTGTTTGGAATAACAATTGAAGCAGGTACACCAGAACTTGACTGGTCAGCAGTTGCAGCCCCAGAACTTGGCACACCTACACAGGATGGAGATTCTATTGTTGTGCCATACATAGCTGTTATAGGTGACAATGGTGGTGAAGCATTAAATGTTTATATGTATCAGGGAGATACACTTATTGACTCAACAGTTACAAAAGCAACAGGTTCATCAGGCAGTGTTAAGTTTAAACCTTCATCAACTGGTGATTATACATTTAAGGCTACATTATCTAGAGATGGTAAAGAGGATAAGGTGAGCAAAAGTGTTGAGATGAAAGGATATGTTCTTCCATTAACAGCACCAACTAATCTTTTTGCTACTAATAAAGGTAATGGTAGCATTCTTGTAGAATGGGATCCAGTATCAGAAGCAGATTCATATGATGTATCATATAGTTTGGATGGAAGTACATTTACTAAGGCAGGAACAACTGATAAGACAAGTCTTTTAGTAAATGGTCTTACTGTAGGTAAGGAATATACATTCAACATTGTTGCTAACAGAAAGAATCCTGAAACAGTTTCTGAAGCAGGAGTTATAAAGGCAGAGGTTACAAAGGAAGCACAGGCTAAATGGGGAGCTATTACATATGGTAATGGTGCTTCAGCTGAAAAAGACCAGATTACAGGTTCAGCATATGATGGCAAGGTAACAATCAAGAGTGCAAGCGGTAAGTTAGTACCAGCTTCTTTTGATGGAGTGTCATTCTACTATACAGAAGTTCCTGCATCACAGAACTTCACATTAAGAGCTAAGGTAACAGTTGATTCTTGGACATTATCAAACGGACAGGAAGGCTTCGGTCTTATGGCAGCTGATAAGTTAGGTGGTTCAGGATGGAACAACTCTTATATGGCAGTAGCTTCTAAGACAGAATATTACTGGAATGAAGAAGCAAAAGAAGTAACAACTGATAGTTCAGCAACAAAGGTATCTCAGAAGATTGGTCTTGCATCACAGGAAAAGACAGGTGTGACAAAGGACAACATTGCTGCTATTGAAGCTAATGATACAGCAACTGTTCAGGCGAACTTTAAGTCAACATCTTATCCACTTGAGCAGAGATATCCAGAAGCTAAGAATATAATAGGTAACTCTACTAATACACCAGCAGATGCTGGAGATATAACAGAGATGTACCTTACAATCCAGAAGAATAATACAGGTTACTTTGTAACTTATGAGTCAGTAGATGGTTCATATTCAACAACAAAGAAGTATTATGATACTGAGGCACTTGAAAGAATTGATTCTGATTATGTATATGCAGGTTTCTTTGCATCAAGAAACGCAACAGCAACATTCTCAGATATAACATTTACAACAATTGATCCTAAGGAAGATGCACCAGCAGAAGAAAGACCTATTGAAAAGGTGTCAGTTAACACATATGTACAGTCTGCTACAGCAACAGGTAGTGCTGATTATGAATTCTTATTCTCAGCAAACTGTGATGGTACATTATCAATCGAGGATGCTAAGGGAGAAGTTATTGTTTCTGATGTAGAAGTAAAGGCAGATACACTTGTTAAGCCAGCTAGTGTAACACTTAACAAGGGTAAGAATGAATATAAGATAAACTTTACACCAGCAGAAGGATATAAGCCAAATGGCGAATATTCAGCAATGGAATCTTATGAAACAGTAGTTATTGATCATACAGTAACTTATAAGACATTCGGTGAAGCAGGTCAGTCTATCTGGGTTGCACCAGATGCAAAGGGTTCAGGTTCTAAGGAAGATCCTATGAGCATCTATGATGCTGTTAAGTATGTAATGCCTTCACAGCAGATTGTTCTTACAGAAGGTACATATAAGCTTGAATCACCATTAAAGATTGCAAGAGGTATCAATGGTACAGCAGATCAGATGATATACATGGTAGCAGATCCAGATGCCAAGACACGTCCAGTTATTGACTTCCAGGGACTCTGTACAGGTATGACTATCGGTGGTGATTACTGGTACTTCAAGGGCTTTGATGTAACAGGTTCAGCAGATGGACAGAAGGGACTTCAGGTTTCAGGAAGCCATAACACATTAGATCAGATTGAAACATATCACAATGGCAACACAGGACTTCAGATCAGCAGATTAAATGTAACAGATACATATGCTGAATGGCCTTCATACAACTTAATCCTTAACTGTACATCATATGGAAATGCAGATAAGGGTTATGAAGATGCAGACGGATTCGCAGCTAAGCTTACAGTAGGTGACGGAAACGTATTTGATGGCTGTATCGCTCATCACAATGCAGATGATGGATGGGATCTTTTCGCAAAGGTTCAGACAGGTTCTATCGGTTCAGTAACTATCAAGAATTCTATAGCATATGCTAACGGATATCTTGAGGATGGAACTAACGCAGGTAACGGTAATGGATTCAAGATGGGTGGAGACAGCATGCCTGGTTCACACGTACTTGAGAATTCAATAGCATTTGCAAACAAGGCAAAGGGTATTGATTCTAACTCATGCCCAGATATCAAGGTAAAGAATTGTACATCAATTAACAATCAGGGTGCTAACGTAGCATTCTATACAAATTCAGCTAAGAATACAGATTTTGAAGCTACAGGAGTAATATCATTTAGAACAGCTAAAGAAGATGTTGCAGAAAATATCAAACCAGTTGGTTCACAGGATTTAACAAAGATATATAAAGCAACAAACTTCTACTGGGATACAGCTTCTAAGACTTCATTCAACACACCAGCAGCTGGTGAAGCAGTAACAACAGTTTCAGCAGACTGGTTTGCAAGTCTTGATTACTCATCTATATTAGATGGTAATAAATCAGTAGCAGGTATTGTAAGAAATGCTGATGGTACAATAGCACTTGGTAACATCTTTAAGCTTACAGATAAGGCTCCAGCAGGAGTTGGTGCTGATTTCTCAATAGAGAAGTTAACTAAGTCATCAAATCCTACAATCGGTACTCCAGTACCTACAGGAGATAAGGCTAATACAGCACTCTATGTTGTATTAATCGTACTTAGTGTTCTTGCCCTTGGTGGTGTATGCTTCTATGAAGTAAAGAGAAAGAAGAACAGTGTTAAATAAGTTTATATCCTAATATACCTAATATATAGTATAAGACAGCCGTTTTATGGTTAATCCATAAAACGGTTGTTTTTTGTGGAAATTGCTTTTGTAGAAATTGTTTTTATAGAGAATTATGTGTTATTTGAATGTGCTTTTTTATAAAAAGTACATATAAAATATTTTACAATAATTAAATACGATAATTAATCAAAAGTCATATAAATGATAAAAGATATTATAAAATGATTGTATCTATCATAATTTACCTAATTATTTTAAGTGGATTTTTTAGAATTGATGTGATAAAATCTAAAAGTATAAAGGCAAAGATGATGAGAGGTGTCAGGTTATGAGTGAAGTTTCTACAATGGAGAGAGTTATTCGTTCGGATGTTTCTAAGGATGAATGCAAAAAGATAGAGAAGGTGCTTAGAAAGAATAATATTTCATATTTTGAGAGATGGAAGTTTCATACAGGCCTGTTAAGATTCCTTAACAATGATAAGAATGCGAAGTGTGACATTCTTGTTCATATGGATTCTTTTGAAAAGGCTAAGAATTTATTGGAACAGAATCATGAGAATATTGGGTAGGATTGTAGAAGTGCGTAGCAATAAACAATCCGTAGGTATCAAAGTCGGTGGTTTTTGACCAGGACATCAAAATAAGACTATAAAATAGCAAAGTAATAGGATTATAAAACAAGATTATAAAATAGCAAAATAATAGGATTATAAAATAAGATCATAAAATAATTAAGATAATAAAGATGTTATATGGTGATACTATATGTACACATGGTACAGACAAGCTGTGATATGAATGAACATTGGATTCATATTACAGCTTTTGTTAAATAATATTTTACATCTTATTATAGAACTATTGATGATAGATAGAATAAGTAAATGTCGAATGGAGTTATTGTATGATAAAACATAATTATGTCAGTAAACTAAAGAATGTAATGAGAAAAAATATTAAAAAGAATATTAAAAAGAATATAGCAATGCTAGCATGCATAACAATGTCAGGTACGCTCTTGCTTACAGGATGTGGAAAATCATCAGAGACAGCGGCTGATATTGATAACACAAACAACAGCAGTGAAGTTGTAACAGAGGAAGTAACAACAAGAGATGTGCATCCTTATGATATAACATTGACATTTACAGGGGATATTAATCTTGCTGAGGGTGAGCCGACAACAAAGGAACTGGATAAAAATGATGGAGATATAACAAAGTGTATATCGCCTGAGCTCATAAAATATATGAAGGCTGCAGATATAACGCTTGTAAATAATGAGTTCTGTTATAGTGACAGAGGGCAGCCATTGCCTAATAAAATGTGGACTTTCAGGGCTAAACCAGAAAGAGCGAAGGTGCTTAATTTGCTAGGTGTAGATGTTGCGCAGCTTGCCAATAATCATGTATATGATTATGGTGCTGATGCCATGAATGATACATTTGCAGCACTTGAAGCTGCTGGGATACCTTATGTAGGAGCCGGTAAGAATCTTGATGAGGCCATGAAGCCATATTATGCAACAGTTGATGGTAAAAAGATAGCGATAGTGGCAGCTTCAAGGGCAGAAAAATATAAGATGACACCACAGGCAACTGATTCTACACCAGGAATTCTTAGATGCTATGATACAGAGCTGTTCATACAGACTATTAAAGAAGCAAAAGAAAATGCCGACTATGTAATAGCGGTTGTTCACTGGGGAACAGAGCATACAACAGTTCTTGAAGAGGTTCAGAGGTCAACAGCGAGAGATTATATAGATGCTGGTGCAGACGTAATAATAGGTGGCCATAGCCACTGCCTTCAGGGAATAGAGTATTATGAAGATAAGCCAATATTCTACAGTCTTGGAAATTTCTGGTTTGATGAATACAATGTTGACACTATGCTTGTTAATATAAGGATAAGTGGTGATGATGATACAGATGGAAAAGTAGATGTATCAGTAGTTCCAGCAGTTCAGGATGGAACGCTTTCAGGCTGTGTAACTCGAATATGTACTGAGGATTCAGACAAAGACAGAATATTCAGCCTGCTTAACAAAGTTAGTATTAATGCAAATGTAGATGATAGTGGAGTGGTTACACAGGTGAAATGAAAGGTGTGATGTTGGAGCCCGCCAGATATTCTTAACGTTGTCTAAGAGGTGAAATCATTCTTGTAATCTATGACCTGGATAAGCAAAAAAGTGAATGGGGTCACAATTTCATTTTAGTAGATATACAAAATGGGCTTGAGTGTATCATACTCAAGCCCACAGAGTATCCCTATGCCTCATCCAGCGACTGCATATAAGCATGCATGGATTCAGCTACGATTTTACTATGTGCAACAGCTTCAACAACGGTTCTTGCACCATTTACAACATCACCTGATGCGAATATGCCTGGTCGGGATGTATGACCGGTTTCATCAGCTTCTAGAAGTCCACGTTTGTTGGCGTTAAGACCTTTAGTTGTATTAACAAGTCTTGTCATAGGTCCCTGGCTTATAGAGATGATAACACTGTCAGATTCATACAGCTTGTCTGTTCCTTCTACATCAGTGAAAGAACCATCTTCATTCTCTATGATATCACGGAATATAACTCCATTATCTTTAATCTCAACAGGACGTTTATTATATTCAAATTCAACACCTTCAAGCTTGGCATAGCTGTATTCATACTGGCTTGCAGCAACCTCTTTAGTTATAGAGAAGCATGTGAGGTAACGTACGCCTTTTCTTATGGCAGTTCTAGCTACGTCCATGGCAGCATTACCGGCACCGATTACAATAACACGTTTACCAAGCTTATAGCTGTCAGGGTTGTTTAAGTAGTTAATGCCAAAATGAACGTTGCCAAAGGTTTCACCTTTGATATGTAGAGTATTAGGATTCCATACACCTGTACCTACGAATATTGCCTTATATCCGTCACGGAAGAGATCCTCGATAGTTATGGCACCTCCAATAGTTGTATTCGGACGTACCTTAATACCTTTAAGTTCAAGATGGCGGTATTCTATATCATCAAGCACTGCTTTAGGAAGTCTGAACTCAGGGATTCCGTATCTTAAGACACCACCAATCTTATCTTTTCCCTCAAATATAGTTACCTGATATCCATATCGTGCAAGTATAATAGCGATAGTGATTCCGGCTGGACCTGAGCCAATAATAGCGACACGTTTACCATTGGAAGGTTTAGGACCTTCTGTCATCTTGTTAGCATAAGTTGTGGATATGTAATTCTCTATAGTAGAAAAATGAACTGGAGCTCCTTTACGCCCAAGTACACAGTGCCCCTCGCACTGGTTTTCATGGTTGCAGACAAGACTGCATACAGTCGTAAGAGGGTTGTTTTCAAACAACATTTTACCAGCTTCATCAAGCTTGTTTTCTTTAAGAAGTCTGATAGCCAGAGGAATGTTAGTGTTTATAGGACAGCCCTTCTGACACTGTGGAACCTTGCACTGAAGACAACGATTAGCTTCATCCATTACATGTAATGCCATAAAATACCTGCTTTCTGCGCAGAATGCGCTTTATAATAAAAAGAGCTAAGATGCAACTTAAATGTACATCTTAGCTATATTCTATCATATGGATAAAAATATTAAAACAAAAGATAATATTTTAACGAGTATTAAACAAGTATTTAAATAAGTATTTTAACGAATATTTTAATAAATGTTTTAATGAATATTTATGATGATATTTATCTTAATTCCCTTATAAACATATATAATTCAGAAGCATAAGCAGTAGCTTCATAATCTCTTGAAATGGTTGTGCCATCTTCATACTCAACAGTAAGGGTTAACTGTGTTTTAAGAGAGGACTGGTTATAAAGACAGAAGCTTATATAAAGGTGTTCAAAGTCATTATAATCAGCGGAATATCCGTTTGCATGGTCTATATAAAGAAACTTTTCTTTTGAGTTAAATAAGCTGAATGTATGATATCCAAAATCAGCAGATGGTCTGAAAAGAGAATGCTGCATGCCATATTCCTCAGATATTTTATAGTTATTTTCGATAATCTCATCAGGAACAGGTTCGCGTGTAAGTAAATGTGTGTTTTCATCAGATGAGGATAAAGTTATCCGTCTGATTTGTGATGTGCTGTCGGTCAGCTGCATGTTGAGATCAAAGTATAACACCATGGTCTGGTTCTTTCCCTGTGGTCCCCATGCCTGTATGTTGCTGGCATGGTCAGCAGAATTCCTGCTGTATGCAAGTGACAAGCCCCCTTTTCCAAGTTCTTCATTGTTCTCACCAGCATATACTTTAAGAGTTGATGATGATGGACTGCTATGACTGCTATTCAGTGATGGTAATAATATATTATAAGATATAATGCATAATGTAACAGCAGCGGCAATAGCAACAGCGGTTATTATATAGCTTAAGCCTTTGTGCGAAGACACTTTTTCTGTATGTTTTAAACCGGCTCTGCCAGTGCCATAAGGCGTGCGGTTATCCATAGTATGTGAGTTATCCATAGTATGTGAGTTATCATCATCTGTCATTGCAGCCATAAGAGTCCGGTTTATAAGCTCGTCGCTTACATTTATTTTGCTGCAGTCTTTATCGAAGGCATCTTTAAAATTCATAATCGTTCACCTCTTTTCTTAAGATTTCCCTTGCTCTTTTTAGACGTGTTCTTACATTTACAGTAGATATACCAAGAATATCTGATATTTCTTCAGTTGAGTACTGCTCATGATAGAAAAGATATATTACATCGCGGTACTTTTGCGGAAGGGCAGCAACAGTTTCCCATACATACATCGAATCTATATCAAAATCCTTATAAGAGCTGCTGTTTAGTGGTTCGTAAGAATTGTTTGTATACCCCGAAGAATTATTTACTGCGCTATCTGAGCTTACAATAGAAGAATTATCATCGTATTCACAATTATCATTGACACTTTTAATAACCTTTGAATTCCATGAACTTTTAATAGTGTTGATACATTCATTCACAGTTACTTTAAGCAGCCAGGCCTTTATGTGTATATCTGATTCAAATGTCTTATCATATGTGTATAATTTGATGAATACATTTTGAAATATATCTTCTGCCTCACTGACGTTTTTGGTTTTAAGAAGCGCCATTCTGTAGACGTCATTACTGTACATCTTAAGAATACGTTCATATTCTTTTGTGTTGTTTTTATATCCCATGCTGTTTCCCCCTGCTGTTATCTGGATATTGCTAATATTAACACAAGCATATGTATTATTGTAATATGCTGTGTATAGATAATACAATTATGGGAAGAAAAATGTGACAAAAACATAGGC
>ERZ1034691.2149-NODE-2149-length-11235-cov-28.825939_pt1 | contig 11235 bp, 12 predicted proteins | sample MGYA00520638_ERZ1034691 | MGnify/ENA primary metagenome ERZ1034691 (study PRJEB33766, sample SAMN09781763) | gut metagenome | biome: gut microbiome | host: Homo sapiens | place: Madagascar | study: EMG produced TPA metagenomics assembly of the PRJNA485056 data...
TTCTATGAAATTAATTACAATTCCTATAAATTCTAATGCTAAAATATATACATAATTTGTATCATTTTTCTTTATCATCTTCATAAATACAATTGTAAATAGAGTAAAGGCTGCTAAATTAAAAATAATTTTCTCTATAATCATATCTCCACCACCATTTTAATATATATTTTTATTTTTCAAACTTTTCCTCATATTTTTTCATACATTTTTCTATAATTGCCTCTGCACCTTCTCTTCCAATCATTCTGTCTACTGTGGTTGTTTTTCCTTCTAGTTGTTTATATACTTCAAAGAAATGCTTTATCTCATCAGAAATATGTTGTGGTAATTCTGAGATATCTTTATAATTATTTAAATACGGATCTTTTTTTGATACTGCAATAATCTTTTCATCTTCTTCTCCGCCGTCATTCATAATAAGAACTCCAATTGGATAACACTCAACCAATGTAAGTGGTAAAATATTTTCTTCACATAAGATTAATACATCTAGTGGATCATTATCTTCAGCATATGTTCTTGGTATAAACCCATAATTGGTAGGATAATGTGTTGCTGTATATAAAACTCTATCTAACTTTAACATTCCTGTTTCTTTATCAAGTTCATATTTGTTTTTTCCACCCTTTGTAATTTCTACAACTCCAAAAAAATCATCTTTTTTTATTCTATCTTTAGATATATCATGCCATATATTCATCTGTATCTTCCTCTTTTCTATTTTCTTTTTCCTTTTTCCTATTTTAAATGATTTTGTAACAAAAGTCTACACTATATATAAATTTTTTTGCACGCAAAAAGCGACATGTAATATACAAGTCGCTTTTAATTTTGTTTTGTGATTAAAGTTCGATTGTAAACGTTTTTCTTCTAAGCTCCCTTCCATCCTTTGTGTGATGTACAAATTCTTCACCTTCAAAGTATCTTACACCTATACTCTGAAGAGCCATCCTTGACGCGATATTGTCAGGATGAACTGTTCCATCCAATACAGTTACGCCGTTGTCAAGAGCATAGCCTTCTGCCGTTTTCATAAGCATTTTTGCAATGCCTTTTCCCTGGTATTCCGTCTTTACGCCGTATCCGTTGATGCAGTATGAAGTGTCGCTCTTAAGAGCCAGAAGGAATCCAACAATTTCATCTGTTTCGTTAACAGCAACAAATGTTGTGGACTCTCCTTCCATTGCCTCACTTACCTCATCTTCGTCAACCCCTCCGAAATAGTCTGCATGTCCCTTCCGTCCGAGATCTTTTATAATCTCATCAGAAAGTTTAGCAATAGTAGCTACCTCGTCCTCAGTTGCCTTTCTTACTTTAATCATTTTGTAGTCCTCCTGTTGTGATTTAAAACCTTAATAAGGTCCTAATTATTTATCAGAGCTTCTGCCCTAACATATATTTATTATATCAGTATTAACATAAAATGTCAACTTTATAAAAGTGCTTGACATACTTCTTATTAATAACAAAATGAACCCCCTCGAGACCTTATTAAGAATCTCGAGGGGCAATACTCACTTTTCCAAAGATTTCTTTAACAACCTAGTAACAATTAAAATTGGAACAATAATTATTCCAAGCATTCCCAGATATGCTACACCTATATTCCAATTATCTGTTAAAAGCCCAGATATGAACAGTAAACCTGCTCTTCCAAGACTTTCGATTAAGAAGTATAGTGATAAAGTCTTTGGTACAAGATGTTTTTCCACCCTTTCATTAATATACTTCTTCATATAAATTCGATACGGTTGTTTCGACATATTTTGAATTATGAAGAGTGGAACAATAATCGCAAATATAGCTGAGTTTTCTTTGAAAGCAACATAAGCCACTCCCAAAATTCCATAAGCCAATATCGTGCAAATTGTAATAACACTTAAAGTTTTTTCCTTAAAAATGTTTGCAATTTGCTGATTGTACTTTGCACTCAAGCCGTTTATTAGCGATAAAACTGCAAGTATAATACCAAACCATTCCACTGGAATTCCAATATCCTGCATGTATACCTTGTTGAATGTAGCAGGTAAACTTAGAACTCCACACATGCAGAATGCATATGCAAATAGTGAGATTGAAAACCGATTTTTAAATATCAGCTTAAAATCCTTTATGGAATTTTTTGGTTTTGATTCCTCTTTTATGGACACATCCTTTATTTTCACAGCCAAGATTAAGGATGCTATGCATATTCCCAAACAACAAATCATCGGGAAATACGCATTTACCTTAAAGAGAAAACCGCTTGTTGCCGAGCAAATAGTATCAATAACAAAATATAAAAATATTCCATTACCTTCTACTTTTGCATAGTCTTTGCCAGTTACATTTGCAATTAGTGGTGTGTCTACAATGCTTTTTAGTATAAGACCAATTGCTCTAAAAATTTCTGCTAAGAAAATTATTGCAATAGGTCCAGGTACCAAATACATTAAAATAGCCACTATCCACAATATGCTTCCGAGTATTGTACTACGCTTGTTGCCAAGCTTCTCAACAATAAGTGCTCCTGGAACCTGCAAAAATGTTTGCAGATACCAAAAAACTGATTCAAGAAGTATTACTACCCCTGTGTCAATGTTCCGTACCTGAGTAAGAAACACTAACTGACATGCATAAAACATTAGCATATCAAATGAAAATGCGCGGTAAAATTCGAGTCCCAAATATTTTTTCATCGAATAGTACTCTCCTTAATTTATTTATAGCCATTTAGGTTGCATAACATTATTTTACCATATATTACATAAAAAAACAACCTCTGTACTATTTTGCTAGTATAGAGGTTAATTTTTTATTCACCTTTAAGTCCTTCTTCCGCTTCTTTTACAGCTTCAACTTCACTCCAAGGATATCTTACTCCTTTAATTTCTTGATAATTTTCATGCCCTTTTCCTATTAAAAGAATAACATCTCCTTCTTCTGCATTTTTCATTGCATATTTAATTGCTTCTTTTCTATCATTTATAATTATATATTTTCCACTATTTCTGTTTAGTCCAACAATAATATCATTATTAATAGATTCTAAATCTTCAAATCTTGGATTATCCTCTGTAAGGATACTTAGATCTGCCCATTTAGCTGAAACTTCGCCCATGTCATATCTTCTAGATTTAGCTCTGTTTCCGCCACCACCAAAAATACATATTAATCTTTTTGGTTTATATTCAGATATAGTATCCATTAAGTTGTCCATTTCGTCTCTATTATGTGCATAATCTACAATTAATTTATATTTATTGCTTGAACTTACAAGTTCCATTCTTCCAGCAACTTTTACACTTTCTAGAGCTTTTTTCATACTATCTGTATCAATTCCTATCTCATTTGCAACTGTAATTGCACATAAAGCATTATATACTGAAAATCTTCCTGGGATATCTAACTTAAATGTTCCATTTACTTTTCCAGATACATCAAATTTAACACCGAAAAAATCATTTTCCATTATATATTCAATGTTACTAGCTTTAATTTCCGCCTCATCACTTTCAAGTCCATATTTAACAATTTCACATGTATGGTCTTTTGTAACTTTCATCCATTTATCAGAATCGCAGTTTACTATTCCTACTTTGCATTGTTTAAATAATAAACTCTTGCAATACATATATTCTTCAAAGCTTTCATGTTCATTTGGCCCTATATGATCTACAGATAAATTTGTAAATATACCATAATCAAATTCAATACCCGCAACTCTGTCCATTTTTAATCCTTGTGAAGATACTTCCATAACAGCATATTTACATCCTGCTTCTACCATTTGACTGAATAGCTTTTGTACTTCATAAGAATTTGGAGTTGTGTTGTGGGTTTCAATTTTTTTGTCATTTATCATTGCACATATTGTGCCAATAACACCAACTTTATTTCCTGCAGCTTCAAGCATACTTTTTATAATATATGATGTAGAGGTTTTTCCACAAGTTCCTGTAATACCTATTGTTGTTAATTTTTTAGCTGGATATTCAAAATATGCTGCTGACATAAATGCTAGTGCTCTTCTTGATGATTTTACTTTAATAACTGTTACATCTTCATTTATTTCTACGTCTCTTTCTATAACAATTACTTTTGCACCTCTTTTTATTGCATCTGGAATAAATTTATGTGAATCAACTGTTGTTCCAATCGTTGCAATAAATAAATCACCTTCACTTACATTGTTGGAATTTTCCATAATATCATTTATTTCTATTGAAATATTTCCTTTTATTAGTTCATATTCAACATTTTCTAACAGTTTTGATAAATTCATTATTTATTTTCTCCTTCATCTGGTATATTAATTTCAGACTCGAATACAGTATGTGATGGTCCTTTCATAAAAACATTATTTGTTTCTTCGTTCCATTCAACATCTAGGTTACCACCTATTTGCTCTACTGTTACTTTTCTATCTGTTCTTCCAGTAATTACTCCAAATACAGCGGCTGTACAACATCCTGTTCCACAACCTATTGTTTCTCCTGTACCTCTTTCCCATTCACGTATTTTTATATAATTTCTATTAACAACTTGTGCAAACGTTACATTTGTTTTATTTGGAAATATATCAGTTTTGTATTCAATTTCCTTTCCGTATTTTTCAACATCAAAATTGTCAACATCATCTAAAAATATAACACAATGAGGATTTCCCCATGAAAGAGCTGAAATTTTAAATACTCTATCTAATATTTTAACTGGTTGTTCTACAAACTCTTCAAGTTCTGTATTCACAGGTATTACTTTAGTACTTAATCTAGGTGCTCCAATATTTGCCTTTATATTAACTGCAATACCATCTTTTACAAATAATTCCACATGTTGAATTCCGCCTAAAGTCTCAATTGTAAGATTTGTTTTATCAGTGAATTTGTGGTCATATACGTACTTGCTCATGCTTCTTAATGCATTACCACACATTTCACCTTCTGTTCCATCTGGATTAAACATTCTCATTCTAAAATCTGCCACTTCTGATGGGCAAATCATAACCATACCATCTGAACCTATTGCAAAATGTCTATTGCTTACATATTTTGAAAGTTCATTTGGCTTTTCTATCTTTTGATTTATTGCATCTATATACACATAATCGTTTCCATAAGCTTGCATTTTTGTGAATTTTATTTTCATCTTTTATACCCCCTATACTTTTTTTTTAAGTGCTTGATCTAAATCAGCAATTATATCATCTGGATCTTCTATTCCAACAGATAATCTTAAAAGTTTTTCATTTATTCCTAGTCTTTCTCTTACTTCTTGTGGTACCTCATGATGAGTTACAATCATTGGATATGTTATTAAGCTCTCAACTCCACCTAAACTTCCTGCAAATAATATCATATCCACATTTTCTATCACATTTTTAGCTGTTTCTTCACTATCTACTTCAAATGAAAGCATTCCTCCAAAGCCAGTTGTTTGTTTTTTAGTTACTGCATAATTTGGATGATCTTCAAATCCTACATAATATACTTTTTTTACTCTTGGATGATTTCTTAGCCATCTTGCAACCTTCATAGTATTTTCATTATGTCTTTGCATTCTAATTTCTAATGTTTTTATTCCTCTTAAGGTTAGCCAAGCATTAAGTGGAGCTAAGCATGCTCCCTGATATTTTAAAAATTTTCTCATTGCTTGTCCTATTTTTTCATCTTTTACAACAACAAATCCTGCCATCGTATCATTGTGACCTTCTAAATATTTAGTTCCACTATGAACCACAATATCAGCTCCTAGTGTTAAAGGCTTTTGATAATATGGTGTAAGTAATGTATTATCAACTGCAACTATAATATTTTTTTCTTTTGCTATTTTGCAAATTTCTTCAATATCTGCAACTTTCATCATTGGATTTGTTGGTGATTCTATAAATACCATTTTGGTATTTGGTTTTATATTTTTCTTAAATAATTCAATATCACTTAAATCAACAAAACTTGTTTCTATTTTATTGTCTACAAGTACTGTTTGTGCAATTTCATATGTTCCACCATAAATATCATCTGATAAAATTAAATGATCCTCTGGTTTTAATATTGAGAATGCACACATAACCGCTGCCATACCACTACTTAATGCAAAACCTTCTGTTCCTTCCTCTAGAATTGCCATTGTTCTTTCTAATTCTTCAATGGTTGGATTTTGACATCTTGTATAGTCAAATCCTAATGAATCTCCTAATCCTCTAAATTTAAATGTCGCTGTTTGAAATATTGGAAAACTAACAGATCCTGTAACAGGCTCTCCTCCAAGTGCACCATGTACTACTTTTGACCCTATTCTCCAATCTTCTTTTTTGTCATAGTCTTTATAGTTACTAAAATTTTTCATGTTTATTACCTCAGTTTTTTATAATTTAATCAGTATACTCTTATTTAAGATGTATAAGCCTGTTCAATAAACATTTCGCATTATATTATATACCATTTTTTTCTATTAGTAAACAATTTTTTTAATTTTTGTATTATTTTGGCATACGATTTCATATGTATTATGCCCTAATTCCGTTTACTTACACACATATTTGTGCTATAATTAACTTATCTTCAAATAAGGAGGCAAATGTTATGAAGAATGCTTTACGGAAATATTTTCCTGAAGGCTTACATCCCTTCTTAGAGGGTTCTAGTATTGAGTCTTTTTTTAAAGAACTTGAAAAAGTTCCAAACTTTGAAGAAGTTCTAGAAAAGTTGATAACCGCTGATCCTCTTTGGTTAAAAGAAACTAAAGAACATGGAGTATATTTCTTTGTTTACAAAGTCTATTGCTCGAAGGAAGAAGAAATTGGTGACAATATAATAAATCTTTGTCATTACTCGCTTGGATTACATCCAACGATAAAGGTTACTACTTTTAGAAAAAGAAAAAACTTAAAAAAGAGATGATACTAGCAAAAAGAATCCTTTTGAACTATACTTTCAAGTTATAGCTCTTTTAAGGATTCTTTTTCTTTTTATATAACATAAAACAGAATACAGAAAAATTGTAATAAACTACCTAGCAAAATAAACAAATGAAATATTGAATGCATATATTTGTATTTTCTGCCAAGTCCATAAAAAATTGTACCTATTGTATATGATATTCCTCCTGCCACTAATAATATTAGTCCATTTCTACCTATTAATTCTGGCAATAGGTTTATTTTACATATAACTGCCCATCCCATTCCTAGATAACAAATCATTGAAAAAATTTTATATTTTTTTAAGTCAATTGCATTTAAAGTTATTCCCAATATAGCCATTGCCCATATTATTCCAAATATTAGCCATCCAGTTATAGGTTCATATTCTCTAAAGGTACATAGTGCAAATGGAGTATATGATCCTGCTATTAATAAAAATATTGTACAATGATCTAATACTTGAAACACTTTTTTTCCTTTACATCTTGGACTTAATCCATGATATATACTAGACATTGTATATAAGATAATCATTGTAGCTCCATATATGCTACTGCTTACAATTCCATATACATTGTTATGAATTGCTGACATTATAACACATAATACTGTAGTAATAATTCCTAAAACTGTTCCAACTATATGTGATGTCATATTAAAAATTTCTTCTCCTTTTGTATAGTTTGGTAGTTCTCTTTCACTTAACTTAGTTCTTTTCATATTTTCATTTCCTTATATTTTTATATTATTTTAATACATTAGATAAGTATTTATATTCATCTTTCATATTTATATAGCTGTATATAACGTAAAATTATATGTATGAAAGAGAAACTTTAAAATTTTAAAGCTCTCTCTTTCATCTTTAGAAGCAATATACTGTTTTGACTACTTTGTGTCTAATTCTAGTATAAACATAAAACAACTCGGAAGCCAAGGTCATAATAGCTATTAGCGGGATCAACATAGTAACGATATACTACAGGAATTTTTGCTCCGTTTGATCCATAACTTCCTCCTCGTACAACGCGGAATGTAGATCCAACTCTCTCTTGTGTCCATTCGCCTATGTTTCCTGCCAAATCATATATATTATTGACACAGCACTGTTCAAGCATACCTGTTCTTACAATTTTTCTTGGGGTTTCTTTGTTATTAAAATAGTTTCCCCAGTAAGTAGAATTTTCTACAACCTCGTAATATGTCTTTGCATTAGATTTGATAATCCATGCTATTACTGAATCATATTCCGCTCCGTAACACAGATGACTTTTAATTTTTTCTTGTTTTTCCATACGTGATGCAATTAACTTAGCCTCATCAAAGCTGAATTTCACACTTGGAATAGCATTTTTTATTGACCTTGGGTTTCCTCCTAAGCTAGTAGAAATATTGTACCGGGAAAAATAGTATCCTCCGTATTTTCTAATGCTTTCTATCTGTGCTTTCAACTTACTATCCATTCTCTCATTGTATTCAAGTCGAGAAAACTTATCATTGCAAAAGTTTCTTCTTCCAAACTTTTCAATGAAGTCCTTGCCATTCAATGTACCGTCACTGTCAAGACTTCCTACTGGGACCCACACAAACTGACTTTTATCAGCGTATCTTTCAATTACAAATCCATTATTCCACTCTCCCTCGCAGTACTTATATCCTTCTGGAATTGGTGGATTTTTGTAATCATCAGAGTAGGCTTCAATAGTAATTTTGCTTCTTTCTTTGGTGATTATTTCACCATTTGCATCTTCTGAACTAATTATCTTTTCAGATTCAGCTTTTTCATACCGATCTTTCATAGTCTTACCTCCTTATTGTTTTGTTTTAATCGGTTTCAAAATGGTTTTTAACCATTTGTCTATTTATATTACCATATTTTGTTAATCTTTGCAATTAAAAAATTAAAAAAATCGGTACCCTATCATTTGATAGAGTACCTTGGTCAGTTTAATTTTTTACGCTTTTGCAAAGCACCTTATAATCGGCCTCTCGCGTACGCTTCCATCGGTTGTAGATCTCACCAGCTGTTTCTCCAACACTTATTTTTACATAGGTGCCGTTGATTTTTGTTTCAATAGCTGTTATATCTGTAACACCTATTGTTTCAGCAAAATTGGACGATTTGTCCAGCAAGCCACCCAGCTCGATGATGTATGCCATCACCTGTAGTGTTGCAGTGCCCTCAATACGGGCATTTCCGTTTTTCACCGAGGTTATAACCAACTCCTCTTTATATGGAGCATCAATAACCTCAACCGCCATGCTGCCGTTTTTCTTGTTAAGATTTTTTACATGTGTAGCCATAAAATACCTCCTGTTTATTCTTAACACTTTTTCTTTGTTACTGACCATTTATGCCAGTTATAATATATATTATACAACAAATATGTTAATTTTTCAAGTTTTATGTTACCTTTTGTATGAATTTTAGCATATATTCCATATAACGCTCTGTTTTTGGTATTAAGGAAAGCTCCTTTTGCTTCATATCATTCATATCTATTTCTTAATACACTATCAACACACTTTATCGCTATTAGCGCTCAGGGTTACTTTATATAAAGTGTGGGTCTAAACGAATAGCCGGCGTAGTTGAGAGACGGACTGCCGTTGTAGCGAGAGCTGACTTGAAAAGCAGTGTAGTAAAAACCTCCGCGTAAAACACGCTTACCCGTACTGTAGGCCTCCATGGTCCATTCCATACAATTTCCCGCTAAATCATATATGTTCTTTGATAAATCTTCTTTTACGCTTCCTGTTAATTCTGGTTTAGATTTTGCTGGTGTAGTTCTTTTACTATCTCCTATATATCTACACATTGCGTCCCACTGACATCCATATGTTAATGTACTTGTTACACTTGTATAATTATGTTGGCTTGCAAAGTTTTTTGCAAGATATACTGCTCCACTTTGTCCTGATATTTCACTTGCATCACTCATACTTGTTCCCCATGGTACATAATTATATGGTGCTACTCCTTTTTTACATACTACTGCTTGTGCTGTTGTAGGTCTTATTCTTAATGTTGTACTATATACTCCTGCCTCGAATCTTCCTATATAAAATCCTCCATATTTTAACACTTGGTTTTTCATTGTTTCATATTCACTTGCTTCTGTTGAATATCCTTTTGCATATGGTTCTGTATAGTCGTCTGTAGATAATCCTGTTTTAGGCTGTCCTGTTGTTGTATCAAATAAAGTTCTTTCTAAATCAGCTTCACTTGCTACTGGTATCCATACAAATTGATTCCCCATATTTACTCCTGACGCGTCCATATCGTCGTTTTCTTTATCTGATATAACTAGCCCTGTATTATAATCTCCTCCTACATAGTGGAATCCATTTGGAAGTGGCACTGTTCCTCCATTTCCATCAGAAATTGGTGTTACTTGCGTACTTGTCCAATCTTCAGGTTTTGCAACTTCAGTTCCTGCTGCCGGCTTTCCTTCATTATACTGTTCCATCTTATTTACTACTTCGCCCATTGCTGTATTTTCTGCTTTTGCACTTTTTTCATATAATTCCTTTGCCTGCTTTGCCTTTTCTATTAATCCATTTTGTCCAATCACTGCATTTATACTCACTGTAGCTAGAATAATTAAAACTACAATAGTTACAACAAGGGCTATAAGTGTGATTCCGCTTGTTTCCCGTTCTTTGCAATTTACTTTTCATTCCTTTTTCTTCTCTTTTCTTCTGTTTCTTTCCTTTCATTTTTGAACATTCCTCCTTTTTATTTTTATGCACACAAAAAACAGACTATCTTGCTTTATACAATAATAGTCTGTTTTATTTTTCTATCACAAATAGAGGCATCTATTACCTCTATTTTTATTATTTTGTTAGAATATAGCTCTCTTTTTTCTCTTAAAGTACCAACGGTTTTACGTTTTTGCATTTTCTTGTGTGCTACTTTTATTTCTTTTTTAGCTTTTGTATATGTATATTTTATACATAATTTTTATATTTTTCAATACATTTTAGTAAAAATTATACCAAAAGGTTATATTTACAATTATATTCCACTTTTATTACATATATATTACATTTTAAAAGAGTCATTTATTTTTTACTTAAATGACTCTTGCTATCTAAAATCTATTTTTAATAAATATATTGATTATAACTTTTCTATTTCTTCTTTAGTTAGACCTGTAATTTCTACAATCTCATCTATTTTCATATCTTTGTCTTTCATCTTTTTGGCTAACATTCTTTTTTCTTGCTCTATTCCCTTTTTTATTCCTTCTTCTAATCCTTTTGCCATTCCTTTATCAAATCCAGCTTCTTCTATTCCTTGTCTTTCAAATATGTACTTTTCT
>ERZ1034691.2158-NODE-2158-length-11202-cov-8.954786_pt1 | contig 11202 bp, 12 predicted proteins | sample MGYA00520638_ERZ1034691 | MGnify/ENA primary metagenome ERZ1034691 (study PRJEB33766, sample SAMN09781763) | gut metagenome | biome: gut microbiome | host: Homo sapiens | place: Madagascar | study: EMG produced TPA metagenomics assembly of the PRJNA485056 data...
AATTGTAATAGTTGCCATAGTTTTAGGAATAGGAGGATTAATCTTTTCAAAGGTTAATAAAAATAATAATATGAGTGAAGCTGAAAAGATAGCTAAAAAAGAGAATGTAAAAATTAGAGAAAATGAAGTAAGACAATTAACATTAGAAGATTATAGCACAGACGTATTTTCAATGAAAAAACCAACAGGGTGGACAGTAGAAGGTGCTGGAATAGGAGTATTTTACGCAATTAGAGCATATGACCCACAAAATACAAATAACCAAGTATTTTTAATGGTAAAAATTCAACCATTGTTAAAAAGCACAGGTGCAAAAAACTTTTGGCAGAATTATTATAACTTAAGTGGAGGAAATTCACAATACAAAGTGTTTGCTGATGCGGTGGTGTTAGATAATCCAACAACGGAAGGATTTTATAAAAAATTTGGAGAAATAACTTCATATGCAGGTTCAATAGAACCAACACTAAGCTCTTTCAAATTTCCAACACTTAATAATTTTACTAAACAAGAAGAATTTGAATCTACGGCTTCTATGAAAAGTGTTGCACTTGATAGTAAAGTGTTAAGAGCAACATTCCAAGGTGCTAATGCAAAGGAAGGAGAAGGCTTATTCTTGGCATCAGTTGTCAATTTTGGGAACCAATACCAAGGCGGAGTAGATATGTTATATTACATGGTTTATGATATAATGGCAGTAACATCTGAAAAGGATAAATTTATTGATTACAAGGATATTTTATTACAAACAGTAAATTCAATAGAATTCTCAGATAGTTATGTAAAAACAACAATTGATAATAGCAATGCTCAAACACAAAAAGCACTTGAGTTAAATGCATCAATACAAAGAGCTTTCGATTCATACATGAGTGCATGGGAAAGCAGAAGTAAGTCTTATGATATAATGAGCCAAAAACAAAGTGATGCAATGTTAGGTTATGAAAGGGTGTACGATACAGAAAATGGGGATATCTACAAAGCTTATAACGGTTTTACAGATGACTATGATGGAGAAAGATATAAATCAATATCAGATAACATGTACACAGAGCCAACTTATGGATATATAGATAAATAAATTATGTTTAATGAAAGCAGATGATTTTGAAATTATCTGCTTTTAAAGTATAATAAATAAACTTTTTGAATTCTAAAATAGTATTAAAACCAAGAAGGGAAAAGGTGATTATATGAAAAAAGCAAGTATAATAGTGTTAGCAATAATAATTCTAATAGCAATAGTTATAGGAACAATGTATATAATTGATACAACCAGAATGATAAAAAACAAAGAAGCAATCTTTAGCACTTGGGGATATACAGTTAATGAACCAAAAGAAATAAAAAATGGCTCTAAAGATATACCTAAAGAAGATAAAATAATATTTAATGATAACGGTGGCAGAATGGCTTGCATTGAATATGATTGCAAAGCAAAAGAATTTAACGTAAATCAAGAAATACTAGAAAATTTTAAAATTCCAGAAGGAATGAAAGTACAAAGAGTGCTTGGAGTATATATTCCAAACAGAGATGTAGATGCACATAAATATAACATTTTGCACGATATCTCAATCTCTTTTGCAAATGAAAATAAAGCAATAACAATAACAGCAGCAATAAATGAAGAACCATTTACAGATTATGCAAAACTTTCTGGAGATCCAGAGTACAAAAAATCTGTTATAAATGGAAAAAAAGTAGAACTATTTCGTGTAGATGCAACAAAAACAATAAACAAAGCTATGTATCAAAATGCAATATTTGAGTATAATGATGTACACTTTGTGGTCGAAACTAAAAATATAACAGAAGAAGAATTTTTAACATTTGTAAAAAGCATATTCGAAATTGATATGAAATCATATATCGAAAAAAAGTCAAAAGAACAACAATTTATAGGAACAGTATTAGAAGAAACAACAAAATATATGATAGTAGAACCAAATGAGGATGAAGATGAAAGAAAATCAGCAGATAAAATAATTGTAAGCTTTGGAACAGACCATAAAGATTATCTATTTGGAATAGGAAGAAAAGTATTAATAACATATAACGGAGAAATAAGAGAAACATATCCAGCCCAAATTAGTTCAGATGAAATATCAACAGAAGGCTACCCAGGTTTTTACCTATATTCAGATGAAAAACAACAAACACCTAAGAGAACTAAAGTCTTAAACAATCAAGATATTTATGAAAATAACTCAAATTATGACCTTTATTATTATGGTTTTGAAAATATATATGTAAATATAAACAATGAAGAAGACCTAAAACTAGAAGATGCCCTAAAACAAGGCAAAGTTACGTTAGATGCAATAATTGCAAAAGCAAATAAAGATTTAGACAACAGAGTAATTGAAGGCAATATGTATGATGATGGAGGCACAACAATTTATAAATATCCAAAACTAACAATAATAAAAAGCCATACACTAGAAGGAGACCGAGACGTTTATATAGGAATTCCAGAAATGACAATGGAAGTTAGAAACAAATAGTTGTAACCTTTTTCAAAAACTTGTTACTATATGTATGAAAGTTAACTTGAAACACAAAAGGAGTTTAGATCTAAAATGAAAGAAAAAATATTGAATGATTATTTACTAAAACAACAAAAAATTGATATAGAAAAAGTGATGGATGATTTTTATAGCTATGTGTACATTATTGCAAGAAATTCGGTAAGTACGTGTATAACCGAAGAAGATATAGAAGAAATTGTTTCAGATGTATTTGTGGGTATCTGGAAAAATTCAAGTCAATTACTTCCAACTACTCCGGTAAAACCATATCTTGCAGGTATAACAAGGAATGTTGTGAGAAACAAATATAGAAAATCAGAAAAAAACTTTTCCATATCAGACTATGAAGAAAGCCTAACTGACAACAATAACCTAGAAGAATATGTTGAAGAAAGTGAGCAAAATAAGGTAATAAGAGAAACCTTGAAAACCCTAAAAGAAGAAGAATATAAGATATTTATGATGTTTTACTATGAGGCAAAGCCAATAAAGGACATCGCAAAAATATTAGAACTTTCAGTAAGCAAGGTCAAAGTTGTTCTTCATAGAGTTAGAAAAATAATCAAATTAAATTTAGAAAATGGAGGGTATGGCTATGGAAAATAACGATTTAGAAGATAAAATAAGAAAAATGGTAAAAGAAAAAATAGCTGTATCAAACATTAAGGAGGAGTTTAAAATGAAAGAAAATAAAAATAGAAAAACAATTTATTTCGTGACTTCAGTTTGTGCAGTATTTGTATTAGGAATAGGAATTTTAGGTGGAATGGCTAAAAATTCTCCACAGAAAAATTACCAACTAGGAGAGGCAAACAATCAAAAACTTGTATTAAAAATTAACCATGTTAACGGAATTGGAGCAGCTACGCTAGATGCACAGCAAGAGATAATTGATACCGAATTACCATCAAAATTTGACTTCATCAAAAATATAAAAGTACCAGCAGAATATAAAGAAACAACAAAATATACTTTATCTACTAGAAGTGATATGGACAGCACAGAATACGATATATTACACGATTATGTATTTACTTACACAAAAAATGCAACAGATAGTATAAGAATAGCAGTATCAGAAATAGAAACACCATTAAGAGATTACTTTATGGAAGAAAAAGACCAAGTTTCTAAAATTGGAGATACTGAATTAGTAGTAGGACAATATAATAATATGTATATGGCAACATTTAAATATAACAACATGTATTTTGATATTGAAACAGAAGGACTAACAGAAAGCGAGTTAATTAGCTTATTATCTTCTATAATAAAATAAAAATGTGAAAACACCTATAAAACAACCCTTAGAGCAAAAGCTCTAGGGAAATTTTTATATTTTTTAAAAAAAATTCTTGACAAATTAAAAACAAAATAGTATTATTGTATTATGCAAGTAATACAATAAAGAAAGGATAAAGATTGTGGATTACATATTTAATGATGATAGACCAATTTACATTCAATTAGTTGAAATGTTAAGGTTTCAAATTGTTTCTGGAAAGTTAAAAATGGGTGAGAGGATTCCGTCTGTAAGGGAGCTAGCACTTACAGCTAAGGTCAACCCTAACACCATGCAAAAGGCTTTGGCTGAGCTTGAAAGCGAAGGCTTGCTTTTTACTGAGCGTACAAACGGAAAATTTGTTACAACTGATGTAGAATTAATTGAAAAGGTAAAAAGAAACTTGGCAAAAGAAAAGGTGAAAAGCTATCTTGATGGAATGAAAGATATTGGAATTGAAAAATCCGAAGCAATTAAGTACTTGCAAGAATTAGGAGGAGAAAAATAATGGAATTATTGGAATGTAAGCATTTATATAAGAGCTATGATGATACTCCAGTTTTAAAAGACATTAACCTAAAAATTGGGAGAGGAAAAATAATAGGTCTTTTAGGTAAAAACGGTGTTGGAAAGTCAACTCTTATAAAAATAATTAATGACCTACTTGTGCCAACAGAAGGCGAAGTATATATAAATGGAGAAAAACCAGGGGTAAATTCTAAAAAAACAATAGCATATCTACCAGAAAGAACATACTTAGATAAAGAGATGAAAATAACAGAAGTTTTTCATTACTTTGAAGAATTTTACGATAACTTCAATATAGAAAAAGCTAAAAAACTACTAAAAGATTTAAACCTAGATATTAACAAGAGAATCTCTAAAATGTCTAAAGGTATGCAAGAAAAATTACAATTAGTTTTAGTTATGAGCAGAGATGTAGACCTATACATATTAGACGAACCTCTAGGAGGAGTAGATCCAGCAACAAGAGATTATATATTAGATACAATATTATCAAACTTTAAAGAAGGAGCAAGTATGATAATCTCAACACATCTTATTTCAGATATAGAACGAATTCTAGACGAGGTAATATTTATGAATGACGGAAAAATAATATTAACCTCACCAGCAGATGAGCTGAGAGAAAAAGAAAAGAGTTCAATAGATGAAATATTTAGGAGGTACTTTAAATGTTAGGAAAAGTAATGAAATATGATTTTAAATGGGTGTGTAAACCACTACTTGTATTCTATATATTAGGGCTTATTTTTTCAGTGGCAACAAGGCTTATGGGCAATATTCAAAATTCAATAGTGTTTACAGTTATAACACAAATATGTTCTGGGGCAGCAATTTCAATGATGGCAAGCATTGTAATTAATTCGCTTATGAGATGTTGGGTAAGATTTATAAGAAATATTTACAAAGATGAATCTTATTTAACACATACATTGCCAGTAAAAAATGAAACAATATTCTTATCAAAAGTATTAACAGGAATAATTCTTATGCTACTTTCATTTACTATAATTTTTGCATGCATTGTAATAGCATATGGAACAAAGGCAAATTTTGAATTTGTAAAACAAGCAATAACTCCAGTTGCTACACTTCTTGAAATGAAAGCAGGAGCAGTAGTTGCAGTAATAGCAATAATACTAATTTTGGAATTTATATTCATACTAATATGTGGATACCTAGGCATAATTTTAGGACATAAATCAAACAACAAAAGAATAATAAAATCAGTAATATATGGCATAGTTCTATTTATAGCAATGAGCATAACAACAGTTCTACTTCTATATATTGCAGGACTATTTAATAAAAACATAATGAATTTATTTGACACCGTAGAAGCACCAAACAAGGAAACAATGAAATTCCTAATGTTTGGAGGTATAGTATTATATACATTATATAATATTTTATATGGCTTAATTGGAAATAGACAAATTAAAAAGGGAGTAAATGTAGAATAAACTAAATTCAAAAGCGAGTAATTACCTTGAAAATTACTCGCTTTTGTGGTATAAATAATGCAATAAAAAATATTAGAAGAGGTAAAAATGAAAGAGTTTTTTAAGAAGTATTTTAAATGGATAGTATTATTTGCATGTTTAATAGGCTTTCTAGCCTTAGCTAAAGGTGCTTTTCATAAGGAAATAATGAAAGGCGATATTGTAGGCTACGAATTAGTTTCAAAATTTTTAATAGGAGATGTTGCAACACCTGTTGCTAAAGTAATTACACAGCTTGGTGGAGCAATTTTTCTAATAACACTAACAATAGTACTAATATTATTTATAAAAAACAAGAAAATTGGAATAGCAATTTTTTCTAATTTAGCAATAATTACAGTGCTTAACCAAGTTTTAAAAAGAATATTACAAAGGCCACGCCCTGCAGAATTTAGAATAATTGAGGAAACAGGCTATAGCTTCCCTTCTGGGCATTCTATGGTAAGTATGGCTTTCTATGGATATTTAATATATTTGTGTTTGAAATATATAAACAACAAATACTTAAAATGGAGTTTAACTGTTGCTTTAAGCATTTTAATAGGAACAATTGGAGTAAGCAGAATTTATTTAGGAGTTCACTACACAAGTGATGTTCTAGGTGGTTTTCTAATATCAATTGCATATTTAATAATATACATAATGGTTGTAAATAAGTTTATAATAAAGGAAGAAAAACCAAAAACAAACTTAAGGAGAAAAAGAGAGCTAAAGGTTAAGACAAAAAAAATAGCAAACAGTTTTAAGTATGCTGGCGAAGGGCTTATTTCAGCTTTTAAAAGAGAAAGAAACATGAAGATACACGTAACAATAATGCTACTTGTGATACTTGCAGGAATTGTTTTGAAAATAAATGCTTATGAATGGATCATATGTGTAATTTGCTTTGCTGTAGTAATAGGAGGAGAACTATTTAACACTGCAATTGAAGCCACAGTTGATATGGCAATGCCTGAAAGAAATGAAAAAGCAAAGCTTGCGAAAGATGTTGCAGCAAGTGCAGTGTTAGTTTTAGCAATAGGTTCAGCAATAATAGGTTTAATAATTTTTGTACCTAAAATATTAAATAGACTTAATTTAGCATAATAAATTTACAATGTTGTTTATAACAAGAGTTTTCATTTTATCATAGTCAAGCCCATCATGTTTATGGTAAACAATTTCATGAGATAGGTTGTCTATTATACCAATAATAATGTGCACTTTTTCACTTAAATCTTCAGAGTTAAAACCATTTTGTTTTAAAACTTCTGTAAGTTTATAGGTAAGTGCCATTTCTCTTTTATAAAAGAAATAAGCCACATCTTTATCTGAATGTACCATAGCCATAATTTCTTCATGAGCAGAAAAAGATAATTTGTGGCTTTCTATATATTTATCTATCATTTTCTTAAAAATTTCAGGTAGGTCTTTTTTATTAAAACTTTGAACAGGTAAATTTAGCATAGGGTAGAAGATGTTATCTGCATATTTTTCAAGACCTGCTATAAAAATATCATGTTTATCCTTGAAGTATTGATATACAATACCGGTAGAAACACCAGCAGATTTAGCAATTTTAGATGTATCTATATTATAGTATCCATTTTCACAAATTAAATCAAAACCAGCTTTTATTATTTTTTCTTTTTTCTCAATAGAACGTTTTTGTACAGGTTCTCTTATTTGGTCTGTGCTCATAAATTTAACCCTCCAATAATTAAAGATAAGTTTATTATAACATAAAAAAAATAATAGTCAAGAATATGAAAAAAAATTCATATTCTATTGACAAATACATACTAAATGAGTATAATATTTTTGAAACATGAAATGAATATCATATTTAAAGTAAGGAGGAATTATGAAAAGTATAGTAGAATTAAAAAATGTTAGCAAAACATATAAGATAGGGGATAATGATTTTAAAGCCTTAGATAATGTAAATCTATCAATAAATAAAGGCGAAATGGTTGTTGTACTAGGACCATCAGGAGCAGGAAAATCAACGCTACTTAACTTAATTGGTGGAATGGATACCCCTACAAGTGGTAATGTAATTATTGATGGAGAAAACATTTCTAAATATAACGAGAATGAATTATCTAAATATCGTGCTGAAAATGTAGGTTTTATTTTTCAATTTTATAACATATTACCAACACTTACAGTACTTGAAAATGTTGAGTTAATAAAAGATGTTACTAAAAATGGAGTAGATAGCAAAGAAGCTGTTAAAGCTGTGGGACTAGAAGCACACATGAATAAGTTTCCAAATCAATTATCAGGTGGTGAGCAACAAAGAGTTTCTATAGCAAGGGCAATATCTAAAAACCCAAAACTATTACTATGTGATGAACCAACAGGTGCGCTAGATTCTGCAACAGGTGTAGAAGTTCTAAAACTATTAAGAAAACAATGTGATGGAAGAAATGGAGATAACACAGTAATTATAGTTACACACAACAGCCTATTTGCAGACATTGCAGACACAGTAGTAAGGGTGAAAAACGGAAAAATTGAAAGCGTAACTGCTAACCCAAATCCTAAAAAGATTGATGAGGTGAAGTGGTAATGGCAAAACTAAATAAGAAAATACTTAGAGATATAAAGCAAAACAAAATGCAATTCTTCAATGTATTTATAATGATATTCTTAGGAGTATTCGTATTTGCAGGAGTTCATGCTTATATGGATGGAATGCAAATAAGTGGAGATAACTATTATGAAAACAACAACTTACAAGACTTATGGATAACAGGAGAAAGTTTAACAAGTGATGATATAACAAATACAAAAAACATTGAAAATGTAAAAAATGCAGAAGGAATATTAACAATTAGAGCAGATTTAGAAGGTCAAAAAGATGTACAATTAGAAACAAACTTTATAAATTCAAATGAAATTTCTAAAATGTATGTAGTAGAAGGCGAAGGCTTTGATAAAGATAAAAAAGGAGTATGGTTTGATAGTTATTTAGCTAAAAACTTAGGACTAAAAGTTGGAGATGAAATAACCATTTCCTATAAAGATTTAAAAATAACTGAACCTATTGTAGGTTTAGTAAATACACCAGACCATGTATATTTCATAAAAGATGAAACAACAATATTCCCAACACATAAAGATTTTGGGTTTGTATATATTTCAGAAAACGAACTAACAGAAGGCTTTAGAAATATGTATAACCAAATAATAGTTGAGTTAGAAGATACAAGCAAAATTCAAGAAACAAAAAACAACATAGAAAACAGCATAAAAAACGCAGCAGCAGTAACAGATAGAGAAACAAGCTTTTCATACAAGGGATATAAGTCAGAAATAGAAGAAGGAGCAACATATTCACAAGTATTTACATTCTTGTTCTTATTTATTGCAATTCTTTCAGTTGTAACAACAATGAATAGATTTGTAAAAAAACAAAGAACACAAATAGGAACTCTAAAAGCACTTGGCTTTAAAAACAGCAAAATTATAAGTCATTATGTTGGGTATGGTTTTTATATTAGTATAATAGCAGCCATTACAGGAGTCATTGCAGGAAAACTTATAATTGGAAACTTCTTTATGAATATGGAAATGTCATATTTCGAAGTTCCAATTTTTAGCACAGAAATTTTGCCAATAGTATATATTCTTTCAGTAATTGTTGTAATATTAATAACATTTGTAACATACTTATCTTGCAGAAAAATATTAAAAGAACCAGCAGTGGAAGCTTTAAGAATAGAAATTCCAAAGGTTAAGAGTACAAAATTTGATTTTACAACAAAAGGAATTTTCAAAAAAGCATCAATTTCAACAAGATGGAATTTAAGAGATATAGGCAGAAACAAAGGAAGAAGCATAATGGGAGTTGTTCGGAATAATAGGCTGTACAATGCTACTTGTATGTGCATTTGGCTTATTAGACACAATGAACTCATACCTAGACTGGCAATTCGATAAAATAAACAACTTTGAATATAAACTAGCACTTTCAAATAATTGCACAGAAGAAGAGCTAAAAGATTTAGAAGATTTATATGGAAACGCAACAAGCCAAACACTTGCAATAGAGTTCGAAAATGGAGATAAAAAAGAAACCAACACAGTAGTTATAAATGATGCCGAAGGTTACTTAAGACAAACAGACCATAATAAAAACTATATAACACTAAATGATGATGGAGTATATTTAACAGAAAAGCTTGCTGAAAAATATAACCTAAAAATAGGAGACGAAATATCTTGGCATATCTTAGGAAACAGTACATGGTATAAAACAAAAATTGCAGGACTAAACAGAGACCCACAAAGCCAAAATATAAACATTACAAGAAAATACAGCGAAGAACTAGGACTAGAATATAAACCAGATTCACTTTATACAAATACAGACTTAAGTGGAATAAAAACATTAGCAGGAGTAGAAACAATTCAAAGTAAACAGGTATTAAGAAACGACATGGAAAGTATGCTAAACACAACAAAAACATTAGTATCAATATTAATTGTGGTATCAGTAATTCTAGCTTATGTAATAATATACAACTTAGGAATACTATCATTCTCAGAAAAACAATATCAATTTGCAACACTAAAAGTATTAGGCTTTAAAAACAAACAAATAAAAAAGATATTCATAACACAAAACATCTGGCTAGCAGTTATAGGAATAATACTAAGCTTACCACTAGGCTACACTATGATAGACTACATCTTCAAATCAGCATTAAGTGATGCTTATGACTTCCCAGCAATAATAAAATTACCATCATACCTATATGCTACAATAGGAAGCTTCGTAGTAGCAGTTTTGGTAAATGTAATACTAGCAAAGAAGGTAAAAACAATAGATATGGTAAGTAGTTTGAAGGGAAATGAGTAAAATATATAAAAAATATTAATGAATAATGTATATGTGCCAATGATTTTTTAAAATGCCCCAATGTTTAAAAATATAAGCCCTAAAAATTTTTCAAAAAACTAGTTGACAAGCAAAGTTAGTTTGTTATATACTAGGTTCAAGATAAATTAAGGAGAGGAACAAAGGAGGAAAAAATGAACGCAATCGCTAAACCCATTGCAGGAGTAGAGAGAGTTACAATTCTAGAAAACAAAAAAGCAGAATTGTTCAACACTCTGACACACACACACACTATATGTTCATTAGAGAATAAAACAAGCATATTTCCATATGTTTTATTAAGGTCGCACGCAAGAGATGGATAAGTCCGTCTCTTTTTGTCATGTGTTTTTAATAAATTTATATATTAATTAATTTAGTACTGTAAAGTCCGTCCAATCTCGTCGGAGTTATATATGTTTTGTTCTCAAGAAAAAATCGAAATGGCTACGAGGGTCACGAGTGAAGCCGTTGGCTCTTCGATTGTTTTCTTTC
>ERZ1034691.2160-NODE-2160-length-11202-cov-3.529290_pt1 | contig 11202 bp, 11 predicted proteins | sample MGYA00520638_ERZ1034691 | MGnify/ENA primary metagenome ERZ1034691 (study PRJEB33766, sample SAMN09781763) | gut metagenome | biome: gut microbiome | host: Homo sapiens | place: Madagascar | study: EMG produced TPA metagenomics assembly of the PRJNA485056 data...
TGCAAATATAAGGATCACCGTCTTAAGTCCTGCCTTAGATATAAAAGTTATGTCAACTGATGCTCCCACCAGAACAAATAATATTATCTCTGCCATAACCCACAGTTTATTAAATTTTGCAGATAATCTTGCGGAAGTATCTGCCTTTTTTCTTTTTAAAAATATCCCCATGAACATTACAGATATCAACGCTGCAAATGTCACCGGTATAGTTATCATCTCTTCAAGGGAAACAAGAATAAAAGCCAGTGAAAGTATAATAATAACCTTAATAGTATCTCTCATATGGACTTTTGTGAAGAATATGCCCAGTGCAATTCCTATTACTGCTCCTATGAGGATTCCTGCGATTATGGATATTGGTATATTCACAAACTTCATTACGGAGATCTGATCTCCCTGGGCAAGCCCTGTAAACGAAGTAAAAAGTACAATTACAAAAACATCATCCACCGATGCTCCTGCTAATATTATCTGTGGAATCTGCTTATTCATACCATAACCTTCTTCCATTAACTGTATCATCTTAGGCACTACAACTGCCGGTGATACGGCAGCTATAACAGCTCCCAGGATTGCCGCCTCAAGTATGGAAATATGTAACAGATGCGGAGCAACAAGTATCATTCCAAGTATTTCAAATGACGCAGGAAGAAAGCACATAAGCAGTGCCGGTCTTCCTGCCCGTTTCAGATCATCAAGATCAAGGGTAAGTCCTGCTCTTGTAAGGATAATTATGAGAGCTATCTTTCTAAGCTCTGACGATATGTTTAAAATAGAATCATCAATAAGATTTAAAACACAGGGACCCAGGATAGCACCTGTAAGAATCATTCCCACAAGCCCCGGCAGTCCCACCCTCTTTGAAAGCATGGCAGCAGCCATCCCAACTAACATGATCATCGCAATACTCAATAACATTTCTTCGTCCTCCTGAAAAATTAATAACAAAAAATTGAACATCAACCCATTGAAAACCTGACACAAAAATAGCCGACAGTTTCTACATAAAATGCAGAAGCCATCAGCCATTTCGGGCGGTTTAGACAAATCTTGTCAAGGGAGTGCCTCATTCCCTGGTCTATATTAATTTAAGAATCCGTCTGCACAACGTCTGTTATGATAATACAGCAGCTTTCGTCTGTCAATATATAGTTTTTATTTTTTGATTTTTTATGATTAACTACCATATATTGAGTTGGTTATGTCTACCATTTTCAAAGTTATGTCTACTACCTTACATTGAAAGCCTTGATTCCGGGATATACTGCGCTGTCGCCAAGCTCCTCTTCAATTCTTAAAAGCTGGTTGTACTTTGCAACCCTCTCTGATCTTGAAGGTGCACCTGTCTTGATCTGGCATGTGTTGAGAGCAACTGCAAGATCTGCAATAGTTGTATCCTCTGTCTCACCTGAACGATGTGAAGCAATAGCTGTGTATCCAGCCTTGTGAGCCATCTTGATAGCCTCAAGAGTCTCTGAAACCGAACCGATCTGATTTAACTTGATAAGGATTGAGTTACCGCAGCCAAGCTCGATACCCTCCCGCAGTCTCTCTGTATTTGTAACGAAGAGGTCATCACCAACTAACTGCACCTTGTCACCAAGCTCAGCAGTCAGCTTCTTCCAGCCTTCCCAATCCTCTTCATCAAGGCCATCTTCAATAGAGATAATAGGGTACTTGTCAACTAACTTCTTCCAATGCTCGATAAGCTCATCTGATGTGTATACTGTTCCGGCCTTAGGAAGCTTGTACTCACCAACCTTGCCTGTCTTCCACTCTGATGAAGCAGCATCCATAGCGATCTTGAAATCACGTCCCGGCTCATATCCTGCCTTCTTAACAGCCTCAAGAATTGTCTCGATAGCTTCCTCATCCGAAGCAAGTGCAGGGGCAAATCCACCCTCATCACCTACAGATGTAGCAAGCCCTCTCTCCTTAAGGATTGAAGCAAGGGCATGGAATACTTCTGCACACCATCTTAAGCACTCCTTGAATGATGGTGCTCCAACAGGCATTATCATGAACTCCTGAACATCAAGTCCTGATGAAAGGGCATGGCATCCACCATTTACAATATTCATCATAGGTACAGGAAGCTTATTTCCGCTTATTCCACCAAAGAATCTGTAGAGAGGGATATCAAGTGCATTTGCAGCAGCTCTTGAACAGGCAATAGATACAGCAAGGATCGCATTTGCACCAAGCTTTGTCTTACCCTTAGTTCCGTCTGCGTCCATCATTGCCTTATCTACAGCATAGATATCAGATGCGTCCATGCCTGTAAGCACCTGATTGATAATTACGTTGATATTTTGGACAGCCTTTGTAACACCCTTGCCGAGATATCTTGACTTGTCGCCATCTCTGAGCTCCAACGCTTCAAATTCACCTGTAGAAGCACCTGAAGGTGCTGTTCCTCTTCCGATAGTTCCATCCTCAAGATAAACCTCAGCCTCAACTGTCGGATTACCTCTTGAATCCAGGATTTCTCTTCCTACAACCTTTGCAATCTTTAAACTCTTCATTATACTGTTTCCTCCTTATTATATGACACGTCTCACAAGGGATGGCGTGCTTTCATCTTCTTCTGACGTCATCCCTTGTGCCACGACAAATGACCTGTTCTGACGTTTCTCTGCAAATTCGCTTGCATAGTTAGTCTATCCTAACCAAGTCAATAATTCAATATTTCATAATGATAATATTTACCGATACATGATATTTATGTGGGGTGCTTGAAGATTTTTTATTTTATGATATGTGGCAGGATATTTTCATTTGATCAATTAAATTTTAGTTACTACTGACATCATGTCTTTTATATCATGTCTTTTATATCATGCCTTTTATAATAGAAAAGAATATGATACAATATCTGACAGACACAGTTTATTGCCCGGTCGTTTATGTGCGTTGGAATCGTGCAGGTGGGGCCAGCAGATTTTAAGGAGGTTATGGAATTATGAAGGATAATTTTAAAGAAAAATATGACAATGTTGTTAAGTACTTAAAGGCAAATGTTCTTACTGACAAGGAGCTCTGTCTCACAGTTCTCTGTTCTTTCCTTGCCGGTGTTATCGTTGGAATGGTTGCTTCACCTAAAAAGGCAGCTAAGAAGTCCTGCAAGTGCAAGTGTACCCCCGAAATCGAAGACGCAGAGGAAGAATAAAATGTAACTTTATATATATGAAAAGCCATGATTTAAACGTGGTGTTTGTAAATATTTTATTATAAAAAACCTTACCGTTTTTCAGTCTTGCGAACTGAATCCGGTAAGGTTTTTATTTTAAAGTCTTCTGTTTTAAAGTTGTTCTTCAATATCTTTGATAGATTTATGGTCTTCTGTTTTCCATTCAGTTCTCCCATTTGCATTCCGGCCCATGACAACAGCTGCTGCCAATGAGGGACTGGTAAAAATATAATCTTTTGTAAAACAAAAGTTTGAATCAATGACTCCTTTTTCAATAAGAGAAGCACGTAGTTTGATTAGAGGTGTAGCCATACTTGGTACGGTACTAGAGGCAATTTTAGAATTTTTAAAAACAGCAAATCCGTCGGGAACAATAACTCCTTTGGAGTTTGCTCCCCTTGCCCCGTTAATATAAAAAAGTAACTGTTTAGGCCCGGCTTTGATTGAGGAATCTTCGATGGAATCAAATGTTTTATATCCCAGGGTGTTTACTAGTAATTTTGTATTACTAATAAATTCGGAAAGCATAGCTTCATCATATTCTGAAATTGACGAGCATGTAGGGATTGTACCGTTTAACACTATGGCTCGACCGGTGTCTTGGGCAATATTGTAAAATTTATTTTCAAGATATTTTACATGTGCCTTATTGAGAAGATTATCTTTGCTTATTACTGCAATACATTCGTTCCAATAATCTTCTTTGAGATGCTGTTTGAGACGTGTAAACATTTTTTCAGCCTCACCAACATATACAGTGTCAAAATTACTTTCATCTTTACCGAATAAAAAGTATACACCTGTGTTTTCCGAATCCATTCGTTTTGCGAATTCGGAAAGTTCGTTTCGAGAAATTTTATATATACGCCCATTCCAATTAGAAAGTTCGCACATAATACGTCCATTTGGGTTACCGTCAAATATATACATTTGAATTGTTTTGCTAAATGCCATAGTATTCACCTCGTTTTCTTCACTTTCTCTTGCGTTTATGCCTGAAGGATTTCTTGCGGACTCGTTTTTCCGGGTGCTGCTCCTGCCTGTATTGCTTAATACTCTCGGCAATGGTGTTATAATCCCGCTCAAACAATTCGTCACTTATCAATGTATCCAGAAGAGGTCGTGGAACCTTCTGTACTATTGCTTCCCGGACAAAGTCCTTGCTCTTTGCCTTATACACCGGAAGCTTACATATTTCCTGTATATGGGCAAGTTCAGGTCTCCACAAGAGTCTTATCTTATTTTTTATATCACACTTTGGATTAAGCTGTGGGTCTCTTATCTTATAGATATCAATCTTTTCATCAATTATCTCCACTGAGATCAATCCCCAGTATTCAGGAATATGTTCTGCAGCACTTGCTGCATGGGTACTTCCAACCACAAGGATATTATAGTCAAAGAATTTGTCATAATCCTTTATCTGTCCCTCCAGCCTTGTGTATGTATCCGCGTCGCTCTTTATCTCAATTCCGGTGATAGACTCCGGGCAGATCATCACCACGTCCGCCCTGGACTCCCCCATATTTTTTTCTTCTATTATCCTTATCTTCCCATGAGTTTCTTCAAGATACTCAAATAACGGGTCCCTTATGTCTTTATCGTGCAGCATGTTGTCCGCCTTCTTAAAGTATTTTTGTGTCAGTCCACTTTTTTCCAGTTATCACATTCTTTTTCTAATGCAATAAAATCAAGACAACTTTGAACTACTTTATTTGTATCTCCAGCTTTTCTTTTACTATAAAGTACCTTTGCATTTTTCATTATCTTTTTTTCATTCTTACGGATATATATGATTTCTTCATTAACAAGATCTTTATATGCCTGATCTGGTTCATTTTCTACATCATAGAGTTTAATAGCATCATTTGGTACTGGTATCATCGTTCCTATTTGTAATGTTCCTTTTAGTGCTTTATCGCCTCCTGTGCCAGATACAATTCTCATTACAATCAAAGAATCTCTCCGGATAGTTTTCCTTCCATCCACAACAATATAGTCATGCTTCTCCTTTGGAGAAGATAATGGTATATAATATTTGTGTGTCTCGATTTCAATAACTGCACCTAAATATTTCCTTGTATGTACACGCTTGCTTTCCTTATTAGAATATACCCTTGGAAATTTCTTTCTAAGATAACTAATGTATTCATCCGATACACTATATAATCGCATTCTTTATCCTTTCTAAAAAAGAGGCATCTGTACAGATGCCTCTTTCTGTTAAACCTTCCACTTAACGGCAGGAACTCTCCGGTTGTTAAGCCTTCCACTTAAACGGCAGGAACTCTCCGATTGTTAAGCCTTCCACTTGAACGGCAGGAACTCTCCGGTTGTTAAGCCTTCCACTTAAACGGCAGGAACTCTCCGGGATGATTATATCATCCTTATATAGTTTATGCAACATCCGAAGCACGTTGCACATACTTTCACTTACATTTTATCAGATACAACTAATTTTTCAAGTCCGAGTTATAAGTATCGCTTTACTGAATTTTATTTATAATAACTTTCTATAAAATAACCCTCACAAACAGTGTCACCACCATTTGCAAGGGTTATCATAATTTCAAAAATTTATATGTGAAGTTTGCTTTACATTAAACATTCATCTGCTTTGCTACCTCTGCAGCGAAGTCCTCATTCTTCTTTTCCATACCTTCACCAACTTCAAAACGAACGAACTTAGCGATCTTGAGGTCTGCGCTTACTGACTTAAGGTATGCAGCAACTGTCTGCTTACCATCCTCAGCCTTAACGTAAACCTGATCAAGAAGGCAGATTTCCTTCATCTGCTTAGAAATACGTCCCTCAACAAGACCTGAGAAGATCTTATTTCCTGAGATTTCTTCCTTGTCAGCACATGCGATCTCTGCTAACTGAACCTTAGCTTCCTTTGAAAGGAAGTTTGGTAAGTAGTTCATGTTTGACTTGTGCTCTTCATATAAAGCTACATCCTCTGCACTCCATACACCTGCAACAGCCTTCTCAAGCAGCTTTGAAAGAACTGGCTTTGGAAGTGAGAATGGATCGTTTAATGCACTGTCGATTGTGATCTCTCTGATCTTAGCAAGTTCATCTGCTGAGATCTCATCTCTTGAGATGTACTGTGGATTCATAGCTGCAATCTGCATTGCGATGTTTGTAAGAGCTTCCTTAGCTGCGTCGCCTGAAGCACCGTTACCTGCTACAAGAACACCGATTCTTCCGCCGCCATGGATATATGAAGCAACAACATCTGCTGAAACCTTCTCAAATCTTCTGATAGATATCTTCTCACCGATCTTAAGGATCTTATCATCAAGATCAGCCTTCATGTCAAGGATTGAAACAACATCCTCACCGTCTCCGGCCTTATCAACATCTACTGTAAGTGCCTTATCTGCAACTGCCTGTACGAACTCCTGGAATACTTCGTTCTTAGCAACGAAGTCTGTCTCTGAGTTAACCTCAACAACAACTGCTGTATTTCCATCGATTGCAACCTTTGCAATACCCTCTGCTGCGATTCTTGCTGCCTTCTTCTCAGCCTTAGCAGCACCGCTCTTCTTGAGTACTTCTACAGCTGCGTCCATATCACCATTAGTCTCTGTAAGTGCCTTCTTACAATCCATCATACCGGCACCTGTGAGCTCTCTTAACTCTTTTACCATGCTTGCTGTAATAGCCATCGTAATAACCTCCAAATAAATCTAGTATTTATATTAAAATATTATTCTTCTGTTGCAACTTCTTCAGCTTCTGTCTCAGCGTCTTCTACATCTGCTGCGTCTGCACCCTGCTGAGCCTCGATAACTGCGTCTGCCATCTTTGATACGATAAGCTTAACGGCTCTGATAGCGTCATCATTACCTGGGATTACATAGTCAAGCTCTTCCGGATCACAGTTAGTATCTGCAATACCAACAAGCTTAATACCAAGTGAATGAGCCTCCTGGATACAAATTCTTTCCTTCTTAGGATCTACAACAAAGATCATGTCAGGAATTTCCTTCATGTCCTTGATACCACCAAGGTTCTTCTGAAGCTTCTCCATCTCCTTCTTAATCTGGATAACTTCCTTCTTAGGAAGAACATCAAATGTGCCATCCTCTTCCATAGTTTCATACTTCTTAAGTGTAGCAATTCTTGTCTGGATTGTCTTGAAGTTTGTGAGCATACCACCTAACCATCTCTCGTTTACATAGTACATACCACAACGCTCTGCTTCGCTCTTGATTGAATCCTGTGCCTGCTTCTTTGTACCAACGAAAAGGATCTTGCCACCGTTAGCTACGCAATCACCGATTGCATTGTAAGCATCGTCAACCATACCAACTGACTTCTGAAGATCAATGATGTAGATACCATTACGCTCTGTGTAGATGTATGGCTTCATCTTAGGGTTCCATCTTCTTGTCTGATGTCCGAAATGTACACCTGCTTCTAATAACTGTTTCATTGAAATAACGCTCATTTTCTTTACCTCCATGGTTAAAATCTTCTGCCGGTATCATCTCTTTGGACCACCCGAGCTATAGGCACCACGCCAACTATCAACCAGCATGTATATTATTTGTTTATGGGCAGAAATATCCTGTATTTCCACTCACGCAAAGTCGATTGTAACACAAGTAAAAGTGTGAAGCAAGCATTTTTTTGCGGTAGCCACAAAAAATCCCTCCAAAACAGATCTCTGTATGAACAAAACCTGTTCCGGAAGGATTTTATAATTTCCACATTCTTATGTATTTGGGTTTTATACCATTTAAAGTGTCTATACCATTATAATGTCTATACTTTTATAACATCTATAACTTTATAATGCCTGTAACTTTTTTAATGCTTACATTTTTCGCAATCAACTTTAGATTATTTATAGCTTGAAGATGTGATCATCGCCACAATGGTATCATAATCCTCTGTGCCGTCGAATGTGTATTTGCCTGGGATTATGGAGCCTACAAGACCCTTATTACTTAAATACGAATAAAAATCCTGCGCACTCTTTACCATATTGATACCTGCCAGCAGCTTACATACATCCATTGCCGTCATATCCTTAGTTACTGTGATAGTGCCGCCCTTCTTTGTTGCGTCATCACCCGGATCATTCTTGTCTCCCTGCATATCTTCTGTCGTAGGAGTTCCTGATCCATTTCCCGAACCATTGCCGGAACCTGAACCGTTGCCACTACCGGTACCCTGTCCATTGCCGGAACCTGAACCGTTGCCACTACCTGAGCCGTTGCCACTACCGGTACCCTGTCCATTGCCGGAACCTGTACCGTTTCCGTTTCCATTGTCAGCACCCTGTCCATCGCCCGAACCGCTGCCATTTCCATTGTTGTCACCCGGTGTAACTTCGGCTCCGGCTTCTGATGAGTCCGCCTGGTTTGTGTTATCCTCAGATGAAGCCCCTTCCGTGCTTCCCGCCTGGCTGTTATCAGCATCACCATCTGCTGCCTGAGAAGAATTTTCCGTAACAGCTTCCGTTATAGTATTATTCTTGTTTACTGTGGAACTATCGCCTGTTGGCTTCTGTGTCTGAAAAGTAACCATCATAACCATCGCACCGATTATAAGTCCACATCCAAGTCCTCTAAAAAAATATCTCTTCCTCATATCATTCTCCTTGAGTATTGAACTTCAGTCCATTAAAAATTTGCATGTCTTGAATTTCAGACCAATTATCTCTTCTTAAGCTTGTTAATTACTGTTCTTGCTTCTCCGACACCTATGCCAAGTTGATTTGCAATTTCAATAATGTCCATTCCCTGACCGTATAACCTTGCAACCTCCTTGTTTGTGTCCTTCATATCATCCCAGATAGGCTCTGCCTGCTTAGGTGCCCTGTCCTTAATTTCTGCCTCAGGCTTAGTCTTTGCTGCCTTTGGTTTTCTTCCGCCCCTCTTTCTTGGAGCAGTTTTCTTAGGCTCCTCAGCCCCCGCATCATTTCCTGCAGTGCTAAGTTCTTTACCAGCGTCCTTTTTATCAGCCTGTTCTTTATCGGAATCTGACTTGCTGTCCGGTTTTTCTGTATTTCCGGTTTCCTGCCTTTTAGGTGCAGCAGTCTCCTCTGTCACACTCTCAGCCAGGATCTCTGTTTTATCAGTTTCATTTTCCCTGTCTGTGCCCCCTGCAAATGCACTCCACTTTCCGTCATTACCCATATCTGCATTATCATGTCCCACTATGTCACTCTGGACTGCCGGCTCATCAGCCTGAGCAGCTGCTTTATTTTCCTGAACTGCTGCTTCACTCTTATTTGCATTTACATTAGTCTTTTTCTTTTTCCTTCTGCGTGAATTTTTCTTTACTGCAGGCTTTGTGACCTCTGTTCCATCTACACTTCCGACATTCTTCTCTGCTGCATTTTCAGCCTTATCACCGGAATTGTTGTCCGCTGCATTTTCTGATTTATCTGCAATTCCGTCATCACCTGCTTCATGATCTGCGGAATCTGCAGATCCGTTCCCGGAATTATTTTCTTCTCACTTAGAAATGCCTTCTGCATCAACACTTTCACTGCCGTTACCCTCTGTTGCTTCAGCCTCATCCTTTGAAACATCACCGGTCTGTGCTGCTGTGCTTTCATCCTTTGCCATGCCAGCCTCTGTTGCAGCGATCTCACTTTCTGTATCAACATCTTCTGTTGCAGACGCCTCAGTCTCTGCAGAAGCCTCAGTCTCTGTCTCCTGGTCAGCTTCCTCGCTGTACTCGACAGGTGCAGGTCTCTCTTCGTCTGAGCTGTAAGAGTCATATGCCTCTGAAAGGCTCTTGTTAATATAGCTGATCATATTTTCCTTAGCCTTCTCTGAAAGCTCATCAGTACACTTCTCGATCTCGTTCCTGATCTCCTGCTCCTGCTTCTTCTTTGTATCTTCACTGTAGCTTCTGATAGCTTCCTTATGCTGCTCAATAAGCACATCATTAAATTCCTGCATTCTTCGTTTGAACTCTTCTGAGCTCTCGTTAAATTCCTGATCTTCCTTCTTGTAATCGTGAGAATCAAGTATGAAGAAGCTCACAATAACGATAATTACACCTACTATCAATGTTACAATACCAGCTGCCATATTCTTTATCTCCTTGCAAATAAATATTTTACAACCAAATTTTTATCTAAATATCAAATATATCTTTTCAACCACTATACCCTACATAGTTTTGTGAGTTTATATTTTTATGAGTTTTTATTTTCTCAGCCTTCATATTTTTATTTTATAAACCCTTATGCCTTCTTAAGCTCATCAAAAACCACATCATTCAAAACTCTGATATAGGTTCCCTTCATTCCAGAAGACCTTGCCTCAATGACTCCTGCACTCTCAAACTTTCTAAGAGCATTTACAATTACCGATCTTGTTATGCCAACGCGATCTGCCACCTTACTGGCAACAAGTATTCCCTCATCCCCCTTTAACTCTGAGAAGATATGCTTTATTGCCTGAAGCTCTGAAAATGACAATGTGTTGATGGCCGACTTGACGATAGCCACCTTTCTGTCCTCCTCAGCATTTTCCTCGTTTAACGCTCTCATCATCTCAAGTCCCACAACTGTGGTTCCATACTCACCGAGAATTATATCATCTATGTCATAATCACTGGCGATCCTGTACAAGAACAATGTACCGAGTCTCTCTCCCGCAATATCTATAGGAAGGAGAAGACCTCTGTACTGGTCAATGTTATGTCCATCAAATCCAAGTGTTGTCAGGTTTACATTCTCCTTTGTGGATAGAACGAGCAATAGCCGCTCATTCAACATGGAATCAATATGTAAACCAACCTTTCCCTCTATAAGCTCTGTAATCTCAGGTATATCTGCCCTGTTTTTTATGCCCAGAACCTTACCTTTCTTGCTTATTACCAACACATTTGATGTCAATATATCACTTAAAACATCGCAAATATCGTTGAAAACAACCTTATGCGAGTTATTATTGTGCAATAATTTATTGATTTTTCTCGTTTTATCTAACAACTGAACACTCATCTATTTCCCTCCGGACCAACGCAAAAAGAAG
>ERZ1034691.2162-NODE-2162-length-11191-cov-6.080550_pt1 | contig 11191 bp, 5 predicted proteins | sample MGYA00520638_ERZ1034691 | MGnify/ENA primary metagenome ERZ1034691 (study PRJEB33766, sample SAMN09781763) | gut metagenome | biome: gut microbiome | host: Homo sapiens | place: Madagascar | study: EMG produced TPA metagenomics assembly of the PRJNA485056 data...
TCATATATAATAAACTATTTGGATTAAATATCGAATTATTTAATACAGCCTCTAAAGTATCATATGTTAAATCTATTTGTTTTATTTCTTTTATAGTAAACAAAATACTTCGTTCAATCTCATCTTGTCTATTATACATTATTTCTTTAAATCTTCTATCTATTATATCATTAACAATCATTTTATCTAATTTAGATTGTTTTATTAATTGAGATAATTCTATAACTAAATATCGTTCAACAGCATTTGTTGTATTGAATTTATCAACGTCCATTTTAGTAGCCAAATATTCTTCGCAAACTGAAGTTGGTAAAATATCTGTTGAAAATATTACTATAGAATTTAAATCGCTTTCTAATAAATTCATGTTCGTTTCTCCTTTCTTTTTAATAAAATCATTATAAGTTTGTTTTTTCTATATAAAAACAATCGTCTATATCATTAAATAAACAAATTCTTAATGTATTATTATCATATAAAGGAGGGATTTATAATGGCGGACATTATACAAAATACTGAAATGCGTATCAAACAAGAAGATGGTTCAGATGTTATTGTTCATCCTATTACTAAGGAAGAAAATATAATACCAGCTGAAGGAAAAACTTCTCTTAGAGAATCCAAGTTTGATGACGTAGAAACATATGTTGATGAAGAGAGTGAATTGAACGTTATAAATTTCAAAGCCAATGGTAAGGTAGTTAAAACTATTAAACTAAGTGGTGGAGGAGGTTTACAACCTGGTACACTATCAACAACATTAGAATCTCGATTTACAATGAGAGAAAATGAAGTATTGGTAATACCATATACATTTAATACTCCAAATAGAGGTACTGCACATTTATATGTTAGTATCATATGTGGAGAAAAATCAAAAGAACTTGAATATACATTAGAAAAAATAGGTGTTGGTAGTGTAAATATCGGTTCATTAGATAAAGGTATAAACCAATTATCTATATATGCAGTTGACTATATGGGTCAAATGACAAATGTTATAAATTGTACTGTAGTTTGTGGTAGTATAGAAATAACATCATCATTTGATGATGAACAAGATTTCAATACTTATGCTTCTATTCAAATACCATTTAATGTAAGTGCATTAGATAAAAATGCAACCATGGTATTAAAAATAAATGTTGATGGAGTTGAATATACAACTACGGCTGTTGAAGGATATAATAGTTATGTATTTCCTTCAGAAAATAAAACTACAGGAGTTCATCCTGTTACATTACAAGTATTTAGTGATGAATTTAAATCAAATATATTAGAATTTAATGTTGTTGTAGTAGATGCTAATAAGATTTTAATATCTTCTAAGCAATCAAATATAACTGTAGAAGAAGGTACTAATATTGATATAAAATATCGTATATCCACAATAGGTCAAAATATGTTTAGTGTTAAATACTATTTAGATTCAGATTTAATGGATACAGTTAATGGTATTTTAGGCACAAATAAGGTATCTATACCTTATGCTAAATTAAAAAAAGGAGACCATGTATTCACAATAAGAGCAACTAGTACTGATGGTTCTATGGCTGGTGAATTAAATTGCTCTATTAAAATAACAGAAAGTTCTTTTAAAAGAATTGAATTCGTTAAACCTGGTTTACAAGCTTGGTTTAATATGAGCAGAAAAACAAATCAAAATATAGATAGAGATTATTTAGATAGTGAAGTATTAACAAGCAATGGTAGACGTGCTAGATTAGTTCTTCATGATTACAACTATGCTAGTAATGGTTGGATAGATGGTAGATTGGTAAACAATGGTGTTAGTTGGGCTGAAATAGAAAATTATTTACCATTAGAAGATAACGCTGAAAATGGATTTACTTTTGATATACAATTTGAATCATTTAATGCTGGTGATAATGATGCTAAAGTAATCGATTGTAGAGGAAATGATACTCCATATGTAGGTTTCTATATTGATAGTGAAAAAGCAGGAATGCAAACTGTCGGTAATAGAACTAAAACATATTATACTGATGCTACAAATATGAGAGTAACTTTTGTAGTAAACCGTTCAGCAACATATGTTGATTGGAAAACTGGAGAAAAAGGAAATTGTCCTATGATTCAAACATATATTAACGGAATATTTACAGAAGTAGCAATGTTAACTGACTCTGGTACTGGTGGTAATAAAGTATATGAAAGTATAAAGCATTCGAATAAAATATTAATAAATACAGATAAAGCCAAAAAATTATTCGGTAATAATAAAATAAAAACTATTTTAATATATAATAGAGCATTAGAACATGAAGAAATATTACAAAATTTAATGGCTGATATAGATAATATAGCTGACCAAAAAGCAAAATATGATAAAAACTATGTTACAATAAATCAAGATATACCAACTGTTTATTTTAAAGACAGTCCTGTTGGTAGTGTTGGTCCTATGAATAAAGACAATAAACAATGGATACAAGTAACATATGTATCTCCAGATGTTAAAAAATATGGACCATCATTTGATTATCTTGCATTAACATCTTATCAAGGTACATCTTCATTAGCTTATCCTATAAAAAACTATAAAATGAAATTATATGATTATAGAATAAACGAACAAGGAGAAATATTAGATAAAAAAGATAATGTTATAACTCCAGAAGAATTTAAAGCAATATCAAAATATACTAAAAAGAAAATAGATATGTATAGTCAGAGAGATGGAACTGGATATGCTGAAAATACTTTTTGTTTAAAAGCAGATTATATGGATTCATCACATTGTAGAAACACATGCACTGCTAAGATAGTAAATGATTTAGTATTTAAAGATATACCAAATCCTGCTAGACAAAAAGATCCTAAAACAAGAGAAACTATAAATGGTTTCTTGTGTCAATTATATATTAATGGTAAATGGATAGGATTATATAATTTCAACTTAGATAAATCTTGTAGTAAATCTTTAGGATTTGAAACAATACCTAATTTAGTTCGTTGGGAAATAAAAGCTAACTCTGAAACATCTCCAGGAGCATTTAATGTAACTTGGAATCCTAATGATATAAATGATATTTATACAAAAATAATGGCTGACTTTGAAATAGCTTATGATGAAGATGCATTTATGGATGAAACTGGCGAATATGACGTTACTAAATATTATGACTATCTAAATATACCACATACAGGAAATGTTATTGGAACTTATAAAGATTATGCAATATTATCATTAGCTAGATTTATAAAATTTATAAATGATACTGATGATAAAGAAACCTTTATAAAAGAAGGTCCTAAATTCTTTAATCCAAGATCTGCTTGTAGATATTATTTAAATGTTATGGCTATGGGTATGATAGACAACTTTGCTAAAAACTGTATGATTAATATGTATGGTGATGATATTTGGTGGTTTGGATTCTATGATATGGACTCTAGTATGGGATTAGACAACTCAGGTTACAATGTTTTTGAATCTGATATAGAACCTTCAGAATCAACTAAGGTATATAACTGTTCTAAATCAAAAATGTGGGTGAAATTAAATAAATTTATGCAAGAAACATTATTTGATGAATTTAAAATGATGAGAGAAAGTAATTACACATATGAAAATCTATATAAATATTTAATAACAGACCAAATAGATACTTTACCAGAAATAGCTTATAATAAAGACCAATATACTAAATATATAAGTCAAGGTAAAACAAATCTATTTATGCTACATGGAAATAATAAAGACCATTTAACAAGATGGTTATATAATAGATTCCAATATGTCGATAGTTTATTCTTACAATACAATTCACCATATACTAAAGAAAATATAACAGTTCGTGCTGCTAGACCTGATTGGGTGGATTATGAAGTCATAAAAGTTGATGAAAAAACTGAACAACATTATTGGTGGTTACAATTTGAGATAGAAACATATTGTCCTCAATATGTCACAATATGTTGGAGAAAAAACACATATGAAACAAAACGTGTAGGCTTTAATGAAAAAGTTATATTCAGAAGACAAATGGTAAATGATACAGATAATGAAATAATTTTATATTGTGCTAATAATCTTAAAAGAATAGGTGATTTAACTGATATGGGTCCTGAATCATTATTACTTGGTTCAGCAACAAAATTAGTTGAATTAAAATGTCAAAAAGCTGTTAAACTTAAACAAGCAGATTTATCTAAAAATGCTTATTTAAAAACTGTAGATTTTAAAGATTGCTCTACATTTGGTGAACTTGACGTTGCCAAAACTATGGATGTTAGTTCTTGTACTAACTTGAGAAAAATAGATGTTAGAGGTACTAAATTAACTGCTATTAAATCAAATACAGATGGTGGTAACTTAGAAGAAATTTATTATCCTGAAACTATACAAAATGTGGTATTAAGTCACCAAACTAATTTAAGAACAGTTGGTTTACCTTATGGATATCAAAATATATGGACTGGAATAAGTGGTGTTTCTGTAAAACCAAATACTTCTGTTTCATATAATACATTAGATGGATTTACTAAAAATAATGTTACTGGTTCATATTCTATAATAAAAAATGCTAATTCAAATACAATATCAGAAGATAATTTATGGGAAATAACTTCTAGTGTTAAAGAAATAATAGCACCAGTTAATGGTTCTACTACTGAAATATATTATTTTGATATAGATAAAAAATTTATATCTAAAGCTAGTATAGCTGATACTGCAATACATGGTTCTGAAAAAATTATAGAAGTTGCTCCACCATCTAATTCAGCATATTGTATGATTACAATAAGAACAGTTAGACCTCTTAGTTTACCTTCAAATATAGTAAATTATGCTTTAGTTGAAAAAGGAGATAGACGATTTGTAAATATACAAAATTTATCAAATGTACAATTATCAAATTGCTTAAATATTGAAAAGCTTGATTTATATTCAGGTTTATATGATGATGGAAATGTATTTAGAGCTATTAATAATGTTCAAACACTTACAATAGATAATTCTTTAAATATAGAAGAATTATATTTCCAAGGATTTAATAAAATACGTGAAATCAATATAAAAAATATGTTGAAAATGACTGATTTAGGTTTTGATGATATGATGGATAATACATCTATAGCAACATTATATGATATTAAATTTACAAATTGTCCTTTAATACAAACGTTATCTATGAATGTTACTGATGAAGACCATTCTGTAAGATTTGCAGAAGATGCTAAATTAGATTTATCTGGATTAACATCAATAAAAACATTTACAACAAATTATTCTATAAAAGGATTACGAAAAATAATATTACCTTCAACTATAAAAAATATTTTATTTACAAATAGATTTGGTGATAATATATGTGATGTTAAGAATATATGGAGTAATGAATGTTATCATGAAGCAGATGGTTTCGAAGGTATAGATTTCAATGGAATGAAATTAGATACTATAGATTTACAAGGATTAACATATATTGAAAAAGGACTTAATTTTAATATATCACCTACAGATAAACATCCTAATTTAAATAAAAATAGAGATGGTAGTGTAGCTAGACCTTGGTTTAGACCAGAAGGTAAAATAGATTTAACAAATTATCTTGAAGATATGGTTGGAATGCTTAAAGGTATAGATATAACTAAATGTAAGGTAGTAATAAATAATCCTTCTAAAGATCAATATGATTTAACAAGTTTATTCGAAAATGCTATATTAGATAATGTAAATACTGTAAATAATATCATATCCAAATTCCCTAAAGCAACAACAATGGATAAATTATTATTGAATTCTACAGGATTGGCTAGTATCGAAGGTATACAATTACCAACAAATAATCCACTAACATTATCAGAAGCATTTAAAAATATGGAAACTATAACTACAGATATTCAGTTTAGTCAAAATGTAACAAATGTACGAGAAGCATTTCGTGGATGTATAGGAATTAAAACAATACATGCTAACTGGAATAATGAATATACTAATATGGAAGACCATGAACATTGTTATAGAAATTGTAAAGGAATAACAACAATAGATTCATCTGAAGGAACTTTAGCTGAAGTACCTAGATTATGGGGTGGTTATGGATTTGATAATGAAGTTACTATGGTTGCTAAAATAAATATAGAATTAATCGGCACTAAAACTATAAGTATAGCTGATACTGAAGGTGAAACAGTTCACTTATATACAGATTGGGGAGACGGTACTATAGATGATTTATTGACTCATACTTATGCAAGAAGTACTGAATATACTATAAAAACACAAAAAATAAGTACTGTAGGAATACCATTTTCAGAATCATTTAAAAAAGCATTAGTTTCTGTATCTCAAATGCCTAATTCTTTAACTTATTATGCTAATCTATTTAAAGGTTGTGTTAATTTAACAGATGCTAATTTTAAAATAAATAACAAAACTAAATCAATAAGTGGTTTATTTAGTGATTGTAATAATTTAACTGGAGTAAGTATAAATTTACCTACTAGTTGTAATGATATTTCTAATTTATTTAAAGATTGCTCATCTTTAGGAGATTTAGACTTTATCGCTAATTGGGATGTTAGTAAAATAACAACATTATCAAGAACATTCTATGGATGTAAATCAGTTAGAACAATTCCAGTAGGAAATTGGAATACAAGTAATGTGACAACAATATATGGTGTTTTCCAAGGTTGTTCTGCTGCAGAAAATATAGATGTATCTAGATGGAATACAAGTAAAGTAACAACTGCATCATATGCATTCAATGGTTGTTCTCAATTAGCTGTTATAGATGTAAGTAATTGGAGTACTTCTAATTTCTATGGTGATGCAATAAGAAGTATATTTAATAGCTGTACTTCAGTTGAAATATTGGATATATCAAATTGGAAAATAGATAATATAACTACTTTAAATAATGTTTTCTCTGGATGTTCTAATGTAAAAGAACTAGATGTATCTAAATGGAATACTAGTAAAGTAACAAATATAAGTGGAACATTCCAAAGTTGTAGTAGTGTTAAAGTATTAGATGTATCAAAATGGGTAACAAGTGGAATGACTTCTTATTCTTATACATTCTCTTATTGTTCAGCATTGACTACATTAGATTTAACAAACTGGTCTTTTGCAAATATAACAACAATAGCTGGAATGTTATCAGGGTGCAGTGAGCTTGTAACATTAAAATTACCTAATTTAAGTAAAAATAAAATTAAGAAAATGACAGGTACTTTCCAAAATTGTTCTAAACTAAAAAGTATTGATTTATCTACATTAAATACTAGTTTATTAGATGATTTACAATCTGCATTTATAAATTGTGAAAATCTTACTGAAATAAAAGGTATTGAAAATTTCAATACATCAAAAGTAACATCATTGTTTAGTACTTTCCAAAGTTGTTATAAATTAATTAGCTTAGATTTATCTAGATGGAATGTATCTTCTGTTAAAGAAATGGGATGTTTTGCTTCAGATTGTGTAAGTTTAACAACTTTAAATATCAAAGGATGGAAAACATCACAATTAACAAGTATATATTCAGCTTTCCAAAATTGTAGAAATATAAGAGAATTGGATGTTAGTGGATTAGATGTTTCAAATTCCGAATCATTAACTAGTGTATTTTATGGTTGTGAGGCATTGACATCATTAGATTTATCTAAATGGAATGTAGCTAACGCAAAAACATTCGATGGATTATTCCAAAGATGTTTATCTTTAACAAATATAAATCTTTCAGGATGGGTTACAACAAAAGCACAAACTTTAAGTTATATGTTTTCAGAATGTACTGAATTAGAATCTTTAGATTTATCTTCAATGGATATAGTAAATGCTAATGATTTAAATTCAAGTTTAAATTTCATATTTAATAAATGTGATCTTTTAACTACTTTACACCCACCTAAAAACATAAATGCTAATATAACACTACCAAATAATTTATCAATTTCTTCTGTTAAAGAAGTTATTGCTAATTTAAATAATAGAACATCTAATACTTCTGCAACATTGAAAGTTGGAAGTAACAATATGAATTTATTAGAAAGCGATAATGATACACTTAATATGGCTATAACTAAGAATTGGAGTGTGGTATCATGATATTAGAAAATAGAGGACAATTAAGAATATTAACACCAGATGAAGGTAATGTTTTATTTAAAAAGAAAGATACAGATAATAGAGAATATTTTAATAAAGTATATCTTGCTATAAGTGAAACAGAAGAAGATTATTCTGAAGTTTCAAAAGATTATGCTTATGGGTTATCTACAGATAAAGAATATTTACAACTAAAAGAAAATTATGGAAATGTAGAAAAAATGCTTAAATTACAATCAGAAATAATAGATTCTATATTATTTCCTAAAACTATAATAAATAATAAACCTTTAGATAGCTTATCTGAATATATAACAATAAGAATAAACGACGGTAGTATTGATTATGAAACAGCTATAAAACATTATCCTGAATTAAAATCTAAAATAGATGCTATGCTATAAAAAATAGGGAGAGTACATTCGTACTCTCCTAAAATAAATACAATATAATAAGGACGGTGATAATAATGATTAATACAAGTAGATTAGTTTCTAGTATTAAAATGGATTTGGGTCTTATCGGAATAAGAATGCCATTTGAAAATGTTGATGAATTAATAATGGAGATAGTTAGAATAAAAACATTGCCAGTATTTAATGAATTATCTCCATATAAAGTATCTGTTGTTATAAATGTAAATGATTTAAAAGTAGCAGATACTAAAGTTGAAAGTATAACATATATATTACCAGATGATATGTTTGGTGATAGACAAATAATGATGATAAATGATGTTCAACCAGAACAAGATCAACTTACACATAGAAGTGCATATGATACAGGATTATACACTTATGATTTAACATCATGTTATTGTGGATATCAAGAACTTATGTTAGCTCAAGCTCAAGCAAATTTATTGAGTTCAGCTATGCAGGGAACAACATTTAAATTTATACCACCAAATCAATTAGAAATATATGATGGATATGGTGTAAGTAATCTATATAGAGTTGAATTTTGTTTAGAACATTCAGAAAATTTAACAACTTTACCTGCAACAACATATACATCATTTTTAAAATTAGCTACATTAGATGTTAAAAAATATATGTTCGATAACTTAAAACATTATGATAATTTATCTACAAGTTATGGTCAAATAGCAATGAGAATAGATGATTGGTCTGGAGCTCAAGATGAAAGACAACAATTAATAGAAAAATGGGAACAAAGTTATCATTTAGATTTAAATCAATACATTCAAGTTTAATAAATATAGAGGATTGGAATATTCCAATCCTCTATATATTAAAATTTTCTTAAAAAATTTCTTATATCATGTTTTATTTTGTCTTCAGTATTAACATAATATGTGTCAGTACCTTCTTTAAGAATAATATGTTTTAAATCTTTAGTTAGTTTTATTGTTTCTGGTATTACTTCACATATATTTTTTATTAATTTTACATTACTAGATTCTTCTGTTACAAAATCAGTCAACATTGCTTCGTTGACACAAAATGCATAATCTTCTTGATTTTCAAATTCAGTAGATTCAGTAGTAACTATAGGTTGTTGTATTATACTTATATCTTTACTATCATCTCTATATGCTTCCACATGAGATGGTAATATAACTGTATCATATGCTATAACATGTGCTCTAGTATTCATTATAGCGTCACCGTTTCTATTTGTACTTAATTTTGCAACTGCTCTTAAACTATGAGCAGGTTCCATACCTTGAAGTATTCTTCTTGTTAACATAGTACCCATAGCACCATCGTCAAATGTTTCAAATTCGCCTTTAAGTAAATTTCCTGATCTATAATATGAATTAACTCGACCACAAACTCTAGCAGGGTCAATTTGAGTAACTCTAGACATCTCTTTACTTAGTGGATGTCCGTATTCACTAACAAAAGAACCTTTTTTTATTAATTCTTGAACATGTGGTGCTGCTAATGATTCCATTACAGCATCTCCACTATATATTCTCTTATTTCTATTCTTAACTTCAAATGATTGAAGTACAGTATCAAATTTTAAATAAAGTAATCCATTATTAGTACATTCTCTAACATTTCTTATTTGAACAGGTTCTGATATATTTTCCATTAATACATATCCGACTACATTATCTTTTTTCATATTCTTACCTCCTATGCTCCAACTATATCTGCTAGTATTGTATTTATATTACCTATTTTTGTATCAACATAAGATGATGTAACAAAATTATTTAAATTATAAGTTGCGTTATTATTTCCTGTTACTTTCATATTCCACTTAGGAGAAGCTGCTCCACCCGAAAATGTTACTGAAGGTGAACTATAAGACATTGATAATACCCCTTTAGTATCAGATCCACCAAATATAACACCAGCTCCATATGCAGAGTCAAACCAATTAGGTACACTACTACCTCCTCTTAAAGAAGTAAATAAATAACCATTGTTTGTGGGATTTACTAATTCCCATCCACCAGTAGAACCGATTATTTCTCTTGTAAAATTACTATTAAGTAATCCGTGTGTATGATCTCCTGATACAGCTCCTATACTAGCAGCAGTTATATTTATAGTTTTATTAGAACTACCATTAAAAGTTACAGCATTCGTTCCATTTGTTTGTAATGTAAGTGAACCTGAAGTTTTTGCTGCTTCTGTAGCAACACCACCTGCAGAAGAAGAACCTGCATATTTATGAGTATGTGTTGTTATAACACCAGTTAATTTAGCTTCTATTTCAGCTTTTGTTATATCACTATTTTTTTGAGCATTTGTAGGAGCATGTGCTGATGTGGCATGTGTATATGCTGTATTACCTTTATCACCAGCAAATGCTTCTGTTGCTTTAGTTCCTATTACTGGTGGAAAAGTAGATGGTTTTTGTATAACATTTTTCCAATACACATCTGTATTTTCAGTAGTTACTCCATTTAATAATTCTGCCCATTCACCAGGTTCGCCATCATCAGTACAAATCCAGCCTATATTCGAACCTGCACTCCAAGGATTTATAATAATATCACCCATCTTGTATGTTCCTGTTGTCGGAAGTTCTTCAGCAAGAATTATTTTATTATTTACAAAATAATTATTATCTTTAGTACTTACTAATTTATTAGCATTACTTGGTATTGTCGCCATTTAAAAC
>ERZ1034691.2165-NODE-2165-length-11184-cov-8.328511_pt1 | contig 11184 bp, 9 predicted proteins | sample MGYA00520638_ERZ1034691 | MGnify/ENA primary metagenome ERZ1034691 (study PRJEB33766, sample SAMN09781763) | gut metagenome | biome: gut microbiome | host: Homo sapiens | place: Madagascar | study: EMG produced TPA metagenomics assembly of the PRJNA485056 data...
TGGTCTCTTGTGTGGTTATTATTTCGTATTGGAATTCTCGTAGTTGTCACCCCCGTGAGGGGGAGGGACGTTTCGGAAGATGTTTTTGAAACTGGATTTGTTATTTCAATCCACCCTCCCCGCGAGGGGAGGGACGCCCACCTGCCGGACAGCTGGGACCGAGCCAACCATTTCAATCCACCCTCCCCGTGGGGGGAGGGACTGTTGTGGTTTGTTGTGCTGTTGTACTGCCACTCATTTCAATCCACCCTCCCCGCAAGGGGAGGGACTCTCTGTGGTGGAGTCCCTACCTGCCCGCCTGATTGTTTCAATCCACCCTCCCCGTGAGGGGAGGGACCGTCTCCGGCTGGGTTCCATACGCTGCCAGCGGATATTTCAATCCACCCTCCCCGCGAGGGGAGGGACAGGCGGATTCCTGCTATCCATTGTCGTTTTTGAGATTTCAATCCACCCTCCCCGCAAGGGGAGGGACACCACCCTACAGGATGCGGCGGTGGAGCTGATCGGATTTCAATCCACCCTCCCCGCAAGGGGAGGGACGGCAAGTACGAGAGCCATATTCACCAGTAAGATAATTTCAATCCACCCTCCCCGCGAGGGGAGGGACCATTTCCCAGCTCTCTCCCAGCATGGTGTTGTGATTTCAATCCACCCTCCCCGTGAGGGGAGGGACCCTGCTGGGCCGCAGCGGATGGATCGTACTCCTCATTTCAATCCACCCTCCCCGTGGGGGGAGGGACTTACGGTTCGCTCCCTTTGGCTCCTTTAATTTGGAATTTCAATCCACCCTCCCCGTGGGGGGAGGGACTGGGCCTTTTGCGTATCGCTCAGAGATAGCGCGGAATTTCAATCCACCCTCCCCGTGAGGGGAGGGACAGCCCGGACATTGCCCTGCGGACGGCCCCGGAGCTATTTCAATCCACCCTCCCCGTGGGGGGAGGGACGGGCCTTAAAGGCGGCCAGAGATTCGGCGGTGGCATTTCAATCCACCCTCCCCGTGAGGGGAGGGACCTCCGGCTCCGCTTCTGCCTCCTGCTGGAAGATAATTTCAATCCACCCTCCCCGTGGGGGGAGGGACGTTCTTGCGCCTACACTGCTAGATATGTAAACAAATTTCAATCCACCCTCCCCGTGGGGGGAGGGACCAACGGGATTTTTCGGCAGCTGGGAGAAGTCACCATTTCAATCCACCCTCCCCGCAAGGGGAGGGACTCCCCCAGGGGCTTCCCGGAGGCCATAAGATCAATTTCAATCCACCCTCCCCGCAAGGGGAGGGACGCGGGGGGACTCACCAAAATGAGCCTGTCGCCCAATTTCAATCCACCCTCCCCGTGGGGGGAGGGACACGCAAGGAGCTATGCGAATTGCCAACGCTTTTTGATTTCAATCCACCCTCCCCGTGGGGGGAGGGACTGATGGTGTTTTCCTCTTCCGGCACGGCCCGCATATTTCAATCCACCCTCCCCGTGGGGGGAGGGACGCGAGAACACGGTCAACCACTTTTCCGTCCTCACATTTCAATCCACCCTCCCCGTGGGGGGAGGGACGATAGGCGTAAGCGATGCGAAACTGATTGATCGGATTTCAATCCACCCTCCCCGTGGGGGGAGGGACGAAAGAAATGATTGCAGATCAATCCATATGCACATTTCAATCCACCCTCCCCGTGGGGGGAGGGACCTGCGGAGCCGTTTCCAAAAAAGTTGGGTGTCTCATTTCAATCCACCCTCCCCGTGGGGGGAGGGACAATATTTGATCTCTCCTTTCCGAAGAGCATCGAGAATTTCAATCCACCCTCCCCGTGGGGGGAGGGACACAGGATCACCCTTCTGCGGAGCAGGGAGAGCAATTTCAATCCACCCTCCCCGTGGGGGGAGGGACTCACATCCTTTCAGGCAAAAGGCGCAAACCTTTGATTTCAATCCACCCTCCCCGTGGGGGGAGGGACCACCGGTACTATAATTGGAACGTTCAGCAGTCAGATTTCAATCCACCCTCCCCGTGGGGGGAGGGACTCCTCCCAAGTTTACACCTGGCTCCTTTTCCACAATTTCAATCCACCCTCCCCGTGGGGGGAGGGACGGGCGAAGTTCCCATTTACACCTCCGAGCTCTGATTTCAATCCACCCTCCCCGTGGGGGGAGGGACGATGCTGTTCCCTCTGCCGGTCCTCGTGGAGCTCATTTCAATCCACCCTCCCCGTGGGGGGAGGGACGTAAGAGTAACAAAGATAGCGGAATGCATATCTTATTTCAATCCACCCTCCCCGTGGGGGGAGGGACTCGTTCAAAACGAGACTATCACCGTCAGGAGAAAATTTCAATCCACCCTCCCCGTGGGGGGAGGGACGTTGCTCTGCTGCTACGCAGCTAGGCGATACAAAATTTCAATCCACCCTCCCCGTGGGGGGAGGGACGGCAGAGTTTCCCGATGGCTGCGAAGCCAAGATTATTTCAATCCACCCTCCCCGTGGGGGGAGGGACTACGGAAGGGCGGTTCAAGTCCGCCCTCCCCTATCATTTCAATCCACCCTCCCCGTGGGGGGAGGGACTCCACGGCGTAGAAGATGAAATTTATCTGTGAGGTATTTCAATCCACCCTCCCCGTGGGGGGAGGGACGCCGTCGAAGCGAGGTTCGAAAATCGGCTGAACGATTTCAATCCACCCTCCCCGTGGGGGGAGGGACCAATCAGGTAGATGTCCCCGTCTTCCAAACCAGGATTTCAATCCACCCTCCCCGTGGGGGGAGGGACCTTATCGCAATCAATAAAATAAGTGGGAGTAAAATTTCAATCCACCCTCCCCGTGGGGGGAGGGACACCTTTAAGCGAGACATCATGTAAGCCAAATCGGTATTTCAATCCACCCTCCCCGTGGGGGGAGGGACAATTTCAGGCCCTTGACAGACTTGACAGATATGAATTTCAATCCACCCTCCCCGTGGGGGGAGGGACAGCAAAAGTACACAAAAATTCTTTTCTATTTCATGCACTTTTGACAAATTCTCTCGCATTTTTCGTCACCACATCCTGTTTTCTGGGAGAGAATCAAAAAACAGGCGGCGAATTTGTCAAAATCTCAGTGCGAAGGTCTCAGGGAAATCCTGGGCGCTTCCCCCTCGCACCGGTCTATACCATCAGGGTCCCGCCGGGATCGTAGCCGGGTTTCACCCCATAATGGGTGATCTTTTCCCCATAGTGGTTTCCCAGATTATAGATCCGCAAGCTGTCCTTCTCCCGGTCCATAATGGCCACAAGTTTTGCCTCCAGAGCCCGCAGCTGTGCGGCATCTACCAGGCATTCGAAGACGCTGTTCTGGACCCTCTGGCCGAAATTCTGGCATTGCTTTGCAATGCGGCGGAGGCGGCGCTTTCCGGCAGCGTCCTCCGTGTTGACATCGTAGCTGATAAGTACAAGCATAGTTCCTCATTTCCACAGGAAGGGCGGGTAGCCGTCCAGATCTCCTCTGAGGCACCGGGCCAGCAGCAGGGCCTGGACATATGGCACCAGCCCCCAGGGGATCTTCTCCTGCAAATAAGGATGGGTGATTGTCTCCTGTTTTCGCTCCTGCCAGGCGTTCAGAAATTTCCGCCGCCCTACCTCTGTCAGCAGCACAGCCCCGGACTGGGTGGTCTCGAAATCCGTCTCAGAAAGCCGACGATTATTGACGCACGAGAGGACGAACCGGTCTGCCAGGCAGGGCCGCAGTTCTTCCATCAAATCCAGTGCCAGGGATTTTCGCCCAGGGCGGTCCTCATGAAGGAATCCCACGAAGCTGTCCAAGCCCACACTCTCCAGGGCGTTGGCGCAGTCGCTGGCCAGCAGAGAATAGGCGAAGGAAAGCAGTGCGTTAAACCGGTCCATTGGCGGACGGCGGCTGCGGCCGTGATAGAAAAAGGCGTCCTTGTCCCCCAGGATCATATCGTTCATCCGGTCAAAGTAGATGTTGGCCGCAGCCCCCTCCAGTCCCCGAAGCTGGCCGTCTTCTTCCGTTCCGGCAATGGCCGGGAGTAACTCCGAAAGGTTCTGGCAGGCGGTGCGAAAATCCACCTCATTGATTCGGGGACCATGGTCCCTGAGTGTCCGATGGAGGCTCCAGCGGGCGTTATAAACCTTGCCCAGGATCATATTCCGGGCATACAGGATGCTCTGGCTCTGGTCGTCTGCCACCCGGTATTGGACTCGACGCAGCAGTACATTGCCGCTGGAGACGCCACAGGTTCTGGCCAGGAAGCGCCCCCGGGGCGTATGGAAGCTCAGGCCGATGCCCTTTTCCGCACAGGCCCCCATCAGCGCCGGACTGGCCCCCGGATAGGCAAAGCTCACGATCCCCTCCAGGCCGTGGAGGGGAAACCGGGCTTTCTCCTGGTCACCGCAACGCACCACCACATTCTCCCCATCCAGCACCAGATAGCTATCCTCTGTCAAGACAAACAGGGTATTGAGCAGCCGTCTCATAGCGTGTCCTCCAAATTCTTTTTCAGATATGCCGCTACCGTTCCGGACTTCTGGAGCCTGGGCAGACAAATATCTTTCAGCGAGCAGGCATTGCAGCCCTTTTTCGGCTTCGCCGAAGGGGTATGGCCGCGAGCATAAAGCTCATGCATCCGCTCCAGAGCCTCCCGGACGGTCTGCCGCAGTTCCGGGGTGAAAGCAACTGCCTGCCGCCGCCTGGTCTCCCCGTAGTAGAGCGCCCCGGCCTCAATGGAGCAGCACAGCATTTCCTCCAGGCACATGGCCTGTCCGCAGAGCTGGGCCACATCGCAAAGGTCCTCTTTTGGGGACCCGTGCTTATATTCCACCGGCACCGGCATCCAGCGACCCTCGTAGCCGGGAAGGGAAATTCCCTTTTCATCCCGCAGGAATTCCACCGCATCGCACTGGCCGGACACTCCCAGACCCGGGGACGCGATCCGCATCCCACGCACTGTCAGCTTGTCCTTCCGCTTCTCCACGTTGCCCTCCTGATGGACATTGCTGTGCATGAGAGCGCCGTCTACCGTCCGCAAGTTTTCCTGCCACTGGTTCTCGATATGGATCAGTGCCCACTGGCGAGGACAGAAGAGATAGTGCTGTAGGCCGGAAAGCTGGAGGTAGTTGTCTTCGTTATACACCTTCCATCACTTCCACCTTCAAGCCTGGAAGCTCTTTCAATACAATGTCGTAATCTTCTGCCTTTGTCGGCGTATCCACGCCATCCTTCAAATGGACCTCCAGGCTCCGATGGACCTTAGCGGAAGAATACTGTCCGTCTTTACAATTGTGCTGCCACCAGTAGACCTTTACTACTTCCATGGAACCATCAGGACGAGCGGACGAGGCATCGTTGACAAACAAGGTCCTCAGGCACTCTTTCAGGGTCTGTGCGTCCTCCTCCGAGAAGCCGGTCTTTTCCGCCAGTTGGACATTGATAGAGCCTTTGATCTCGTACAGGCCGAAACGGACGAAGTGCTTGGTACCCATAGTATCGGAAGCCCGATTTTCCCCTTTCTCCTTCCTCTCTCCGTTGACACTCTTGGTAATCTGCATGGACTCAATATCCACGGGAGACATACTCACCGCCTGGTGAATAGAAACCGGTCCACGGACGCCCACAGATAGGCCCTTTGTATCTTTGAACGCAAATACCTGTCCAAAAGAACGCACATCCAGCCAGGTAGCACAAGCCATTTTGGCGTACTTTTCCCGGTCTGTAATACCTTTTAGCTTTGCGGATGCCCGCTCACTGAGACTTCCAAAGCCGTCATCACACCGGTCCTCAGACTGGACAAATATGGTGCTGCCCAAATCCTGCATCCGGTTCCGAATTTTTCGTTTGATACACACATCGGAGATTTCTCCGAAGCCATTATAATCTGTTCTGGGCCGATTTCCGTTCAATGGATCACCATTGCTGTTTGCGTTGGTAACGGATACCAATACCGCAAAGTCGATTTTCTTCTGTAACGTGCTCATTTTTCGTCCTCCTGTTCTTTCTGATGCTTCGATTTATAGAGCTCATTCCGCTGGAGATAGTAGCCGATCACAAATGTGTCCCCCAAAGGCTTGTTGATTTCCTCAGGTTTTTCGCATTCTGTAATTTTTGCAAAAATTTCTCCAATTATATTTTTATAAAAATTTTGAGAACCCGGCTTTAGCTTTGGGAAATAGGCCTGTTTCAGCTGGCTTTCGATTTGCTTTGCTGTGTGTAGCGGGCGACGGCAGAAAGCACTCTGCATTCTGGTTGCATTTGGCTCCCGGGTTTCGTCCGGTCTGTAAGTAGCCCGCTCCGCCTGCTCCATTACCGCCAGCAACCGCCCGTATTGATAGCTACGGTCCTTGCTGTTTTCGTCCAGGGACATAGAAATCTCCTCCTTATACTGATCAAAATGATATTTGCGCACCACCGCGCAGGTGGTGGACAAAAGCCATTCGTACACCCCAGGATCATACGCCTGGGGGTTAAACGCTCTGTAGACCAGCGCATCCTTGATATCCCGGGGAAATCTGGCTTTATCCACCCGGCACGAAAGCAGCCGCTGGATCTGTTGACGCAGTAATCTGTCGTCTGTCACCAGTTTCCCCTGCTGTTGGGTACCGAAAGCACAGTTCACAATCTGCCACAAAGGCGGCGCAGAAATAGCGTCTCGTTTTCCTGTCTCCGCATTCCTGCTCCACCAACAGCAAGTTGCATCCCAATCATGGAGGCGTTGCAGAAAATCTGACTCTCGAAGTTCTCCGTAATAAGTCAGGGCCAGCCGTCCGGTAGTCGCTGCATCAAAGGCGGCAATCACCACACCACCAGACCCATCTGGCAACTCACTTCGGCAGCCAGACAGCACCCTCAGAAGCTCTCCCCTATATTCTGTTGGCGTAACGCTTTTCTTTGCGGCTTTTTGCAAAAACGGTGCTGTTGCCTTGGGAACTGGCTTTCCCTTGGGATTCCAGCACAAGAACGTGCGTCCTCCAAAAATGACTCCCTGGTCCGCCGCCAGCCATCTCAATGCGTTGTGAGCCTTTTGTGATGCCCGGTAACCAACCGTGGCCGCCTGAGCATCATTGGTGAACCTACCTCGATAAGTAAAATTGCTGCTGTCATTGGCGGAAATCAACTTGGCGTTTCCGTTAATGGGAATGATTCCCTTTGGATGCTGTCCAGCGGGAGATGTCATCTCCCCTGTGATCATGCACAGTGCTTCCGGCTGTCCTGCCTGGCGGCGAACCCAATCATACCACTGAGTGTAAGCTGAAAACAGTGCCCGATTGGTCCAGCAGGGCCCGCCATTCTCCCCCAGGCCAACTACTCGCCAACGAATCAGATCCTTTTCCTTCGGTTCCGGAATGCCCTGGGTCGCCAGGTCTTGCCGCAACGTATCCCGCTTTGCATAGGTCAAAATTGGTTTGAGCATCGGATGGCTGTAAGAAGACTCCGCCCAGCTTTCCAACTGTTTTATGTAAAGCAGCCTCTTTTTAGGTTCCGTAAAATACCCCACCTGGTCGCACAACGGATGGGCACAGGGGGAGCTGGTCCGCCCCGCGGATTCCTCCGTTGCCGGGATAATGGTTTTGGTGTCCTCCTTGGACACCACCGTAGCGCTGACCATCCGTCCCTGCTCGTCCAGTGTGATTTCTAAACTAGCATTTGTGATAATGTGTGAAACCGGTGCCAACGGCAGATGTCCCTCCCGCATCACCCCTGCTAAATGAGCGTGGGCATCATAGGTCTCCACGGCCTTTTGCAGCAGTCCCATTACTCTACCTCCCCAAATTCTCGAAGGCCGCTGAAATTGTCTAGCTTTTGATCAAATATCTTCATATCCATCTCTCGCAGGGGCTTATGGGCTGGGCAGTCCTCTGGTCTCGGAAATGTAATAACGCCTCGCTTCATCACCGGATACCAGAAATTGGCAGTCATTTTTCCCGCCGTTTTCTCGGAGTAGGCTTCATCCGGATAGGTAATGCCATGATACATCAGCCCCATTCCCCACTCCGGCACACCGTCGTAGGCCCCAGCCTCTTCCCCGAATATGCAAGGCTCCACATAGCCCTGGCATTCCCGGGTCCCCAGAAAAATATCCCGTCGGCCACCTTTGTCGATCATTTTCTTGGCAATCTCATAGTGCTTGTTTTCGTTTCGGTCTCCTGCCAGTTCTGGGCGGTTGTCATTCCATTCAAAATGGGCTTGAACCTGGTATCGTACATTTTTCAGGTAGGTATAATAGGATAAATCGTTACCGCCTCCGTGGTATTTGATTGGACGAATGCCCTTCACCTCAGTCTGGACAGGCTCCATTACCCGCACCGCATCAATATACCAAATGATGGTAGGTTTCCAATAGACCGAAGAAAGTATTCCTTTCAGTGCCTCATAGGTCGGCACTGGGTAAGAGTTTTTTTCTCCGCCCACTCGCATAAGCGGATCCGAAAACAGGGCGTAGTCCCCTGTCACTTGGAACTCTACAATATTTGCGTGTTTTGGTTTTGACATATTGCTATCACACCCCCAAAAAACTTTGCTGGCACGGTTCTTTCACCAGTCCCATAGTCTCGTCATAAAAGTCCTGCCGCAGGATCCGTATCTTTCCTCCGCAGATAGGCACCAGGGCTCCCGCCTTGTCCAATGCATCCCGCAGCCAGGGATACACCGCCACCGTATAGAGTCTGGCTTCTTTCAAAATCCCCTCCATTCTCTCCAAATCTTCTGGCAGGTGGAGATTCAGCAGTTTTTCAATCAGCACTTCTCCCCGGCCATAAGGCACCAATACATCTTCCGTGTCTCCATCGAAAACATGGAATTTCTCCCCCGCGGTTTTGAAAGCCTGGTTCAGCTGGAACGGGTAGTCTTCCGGCAAATACTCCGGATTCGCAAAATTTCCATTGCTGCCCAAAAGATGCACCAGCGTCTCCTTGTAGGACTGAGTACGCACGGGGCCATCCTGAAGTCCCTCAGGAAAATCACCGTATAAAAATTGGTAATAGGTAGAAATCGCCTCATCAGAGGTCAGATCATTTCTATAGGACTCCGGGTGCAGGGCAAACTCCCTCAAAAGAGAAATAGAGGCATTCTTGCCACGCTTGATATCCTGTAGGCAATTCAAATTCTCATCGACACATCGCACCACCTGGACCAGGGCCGGGATCTCACTTTCCCCATTCCGATTGCACCGGCCAGCAGCCTGGACCACACTGTCCATTCCGGCGGTCAGGCGAATGACCCGCCCGAAAGAGATATCCACACCGGCTTCAATAACCTGAGTGGACACACACAGGGTTTTTCCCGGGTTGTTGGGGTCTATGGATGCCTTTAATTCATCCAAAGCTGTGCGTCTGTGGGCCATACACATGGATGCCGATAAATAAAATTTTCTGCAAGGCAACTCCCCAGCCTGGGTGAAAATAGACTGCGCTTCCTCTTTCTTATTGCACACCACCAGCAGGCTGTCCGTCTCCTCCAGTGTCTTTCGCAGCAGGGGCTCAAAGTCTTCCAAGGCCGTATCAGGCCCCTGCTCAATTTTTGTCCGACGGAACACCCGCCACAATTTCTCGTCATAGGGTACCATATCCTCCACCGGCACCCCAATCGGGCGCTGGGATGCTTCGTCACAGGGCTGGGTTGCTGAACAAAGAACCACAGTGGCATCACATACGCTTGCCAGGAAACCGACAGCGATATGAAACAGGCTCAGCAGATGGGTCGGCACCGTCTGGACCTCGTCAATGATAATGATGCTGCCGCAAAGGCTGGAAAACCTACGTATACAGCCTGTTTTTCCGGAAAAAAGGGTGCTCAGCAATTGTACCAGAGTGGTAATGATGAGTCTTTGCGACCAAGTCTCCATTAGCAGCTCTGACTCGTCTAACTCTTCCTGACTCTGGTCCGCCCGAACTACATTGGAATGATGCTCCAATATCAGGCTGTCATCGGCTATATACTTCCGAATTACCGCCGCATTCTGCTCCAGAATAGACAGCAGCGGGGAGACAAAAATGATCCTCTGCTTTTGGTGTGCCGCCCCATGAGCAAGAGCATACCGCAACGAAGCCAGGGTTTTTCCACCACCGGTAGGGACATTCAGCCGAATGACTCCGCCCCTTTTTTCGGCAAAGTTACGGCATTGATTGGAAATAGTCCGGCGTGCCTGGTTGATTGGTGTGTCGCAGGGCAGTTTCCGTATTTTTTCCTCCACCCGCTCCAGTAATTCCCTCCATAGCCGTCCCTGCTGCTCCGAAGATTCCGGTCTTGGGAATTGGCAGCCTGTCTGAAACTCTTTGGTGTCCTGCCTGTCTCCGGCAATCAAGGCCGAAGTGATCAACCGGATCAGCAAAGAAAGGTAAACGTAGGGTTCCTCGTCTCCTCCTTCACCCAGTGATTCCAATTTTTCAAGGACCCGCTCTACCTCCTGGACAGCCTGTCCAAATAGCCGGTCTATCTCATCCAGGTCTGCGCATTCCGCCAGATAATTTCCTATGGCCTCCTCATAATCGATCCCCTGTTTTTCCATCCGATGCAGCAGCCCAGACCGATGTTTTTCATCTACGCCATCAAATAATCCATGATGCGATCCTACACTGTAAGCCAGGATCTCCGCTGTAAGCGGACCATAAACGCCAAAGTCCTCCCGGTGCCCATATCTGGATAACAGAAAGCGGACCGCCGCAAAGGTGTGGTTTACGCTGCCCCGAACTACGGGCAATCCCTGAAAAGCCCGCCATATATAAGCAGCAAATGTTTCGGTTGCCTTCCCCATATCATGAAGCAGTCCAGCCAAGTAAGCAGTCGCCGCCAAGGATACCCCCGACAGCATTCCGGAGGCATAATTCGCCGTATTTCTGCAATGTTCCGCTACTGTCTGGATCTGAGGCGCATCTGCCCCCTTACGGATGTGGGCCGGGTATGCGGTTGACATCACACATCACTTCCTCATTTAGATTCTAATAACACTTTGCAAATTTGTCAAATTTTATTAGCGGTTTATCGGTTCCTTTCTCCCATACTCTACCATCCTTCCCGTCCCATAACCCGTACATTTACCCCTTTCCCCCCCAAAAAATTTTTCTCCCATATACAAAAAAATCTGCGCACCAGCCATTCCGTCTGGTGCGCAGATTCAATTCATTTACGTCAGATTCAGCTTCTTGCCGGTCAGCCAATAGATGAGGGCGTATCCCGCGCCGATGGTCACCAGGGAGCTGATGTTCATCATGT
>ERZ1034691.2172-NODE-2172-length-11152-cov-8.356583_pt1 | contig 11152 bp, 12 predicted proteins | sample MGYA00520638_ERZ1034691 | MGnify/ENA primary metagenome ERZ1034691 (study PRJEB33766, sample SAMN09781763) | gut metagenome | biome: gut microbiome | host: Homo sapiens | place: Madagascar | study: EMG produced TPA metagenomics assembly of the PRJNA485056 data...
ACAGGAATGTATGCCAGAGAGGAAGATGTACTCAGTGCTGTGTACTACCAGCTAAAACAGTACATCGATCACCGCTTTATTACCAAAGATCAATATATGCAGGAAATACAACGCCTGGATTCCGTCATTGAAGCAGCTTCTCTCAAATATGAGGAAGCTACTGAGTTCAGTATGAAGCAATATGAGAAGTATGTCATGGGTGAAGGTTCTAAAGAAGCCATTGCGGCTGCACGACCAGCAAAGGAACAGGCCGAAGCGGAACTGAACAGGGCGATTGCAGATAAAGAGACCTATAAAAAACAGTATCGGGTGTTCTGCAAGTTGCTGAAAGCTAGCAGAAAGGTAGTTCCGTTAAGCGAGATTATTGATTGTATTGAACGGATCGTGGTTGACGTTGATCGAAAGATTGTGGTAAAATGGACTGAATAAAGAAGAAAAAGGGGCGAAGTCAAATGCTCAGAATTGATAAAGCTATTCTCGATACAGACGGCGTAATATGATGGCAAGAAAGAAGTCTTTCGACAGATGTTTGCCGATTCTCATGTTTGATATGATTTATCGCTCTGCTGGTACCGGTACGTCTACAGTGATTAATCACGACGCCAGATTGCAAAGGTGAAAAAATGGGAGTAATCCAAGAATTCTTTAATAATCGAGAAATAGCTATCGGGGTTTGGGTTATAATTGGCCTTGCTGTTATTCTCCCTACTAAACCTGCAAGACAATTTATAAAAACCGCCATTACAATTTTGTTTTGCAAGAAATTTGTAATATTTTACATTGTATTTATCAGCTTTTTGGGATTGGTGTTGTGCGCATTAAATTGGGCAGGATTTTGGGATCTCAGTTTGTTGAAAGACACCGTATTTTGGGTATTGTTTGTTGAACTTCCTCTTTTTACCAAGGCGATTGAGAAGGCTGACGGTGGACGCTTCTTCTCAAAACTAATTCGGGAAAATGTTGCTATAGCAGTTGCAATTGAGTTTTTTGTAGGATTTTGGACCTTCAGCTTAATAACGGAAATTATCCTTATCCCATTAACAGTTTTGATTTCCATCATGCAAGTATTGGCCGGACAAGATAAAAAGCACCGATCTGTGAAACGCTTCTTTGATGGTTTGCTGGTGCTGTGGGGAATAATACTGTTGATTAATGCAATTTACAGCCTCATCCATGTTCCAGATGAATTTATGAGTTTTGACACCTTGAAGTCACTATTGCTCCCGCTGGTACTGTTAGTGTTCAATCTTCCAGTTGTATATGGATTGGCATTATACAATACTTACGAACAAATCTTCATCAGAATAAAAGGTTCCAAATCAGAACAAAAGAAAATGAAATGGCAAGTAATTCGTTTTTCTGGAATAAACCTTTCAAAAGTATCAGCTATCAGAAAGAACCTGCCAAATACAATTGTTTATAGTCGAACTTCAAAAGACCTACAGATAAATCTTAAAAAACTGGCAAGACGATTGGACTTACAGATAGGAGAAAACTACATGAAGCGCTCGCGTTATTATGTATTTGCTTGTATAGCCGGATTGATTCTGAGTTTTGTTGGACTCATAGGAGCTAATTCGGATGTGACCTTAAAAGACCTTGTTACATTGAATTTTGTATTTGATATGCCGAGAATCAAGGAAATTCTGACTTATATCTTCTCTACAATGATTGTTTTCAGTGCGGCATTGTTATTCGTTGCAATTGGTTTTGCTAAAAAGCAGAGAGCGGATATTTCCCAAATCAAAAAATATGCCTTATATGAGCTTTTGCTATCCGTTAAAATGCAGCATTCTCAACTGGTAGATTACCCTCCTATAGACGAACCCACGGACTTGTTTTGTGCTTATGTACATAATGTATATGAAGTTCGGGCTGCTTGTGAGAAAGTGTTGGCAGCATATGAGAATCTCCTAACAACATGGGAGCAAGAAACGGTGAAGAGCTTACAGCATTCTGCAATAGTCTTGTCAGATGACTTTGGTATTACTGCCGAAAATTGTGGAGAATATTCTGCTACCCAATTTTGTGGTTTTTATTATGAAAAAGTTCGAACTGCTCCGCAGAATGAAAAAATCAATGTATTTACTCACAAGATCAAAACGGATATAGAAAAATACTCAAAACATATTGAGCAGTTTTGCGAGGACTTTAAGCACTATTATTGATCCAATTCAACAGACGATGTCTGTTGCGCTGAATCAACTTGTGTCACTCTTTGCATCGCTCTTGTTGGCACTTACGAAAATATTCTTCAAAAAGTATTTGACCATCTTGCACAGTATCATTGTTCAATATGCAAGAGCAAAAAGGTCAGCATTGATGGTGATGACTCAGACGAGAATGGAATGGTTCAAAAATGCTACTTACGCTGCGAGAAATGTGGTTCCATAACAGAAGTCGATTTTGAAAAAAGTAGCGGCGATAGCCCATCGTATACTACTGGCAGGGGTGTTGAGTAAGATAACTGCAGCATTTATACCCTGACTATTCAGATGGAGTTTGATGAATAATATGAAAATCAACAGGCTAAAAATTGTCAACTACAAGCTTTTTCAGAATGTTACCATTGAAATGAACGAGAATATAAATATCTTTGTTGGAGAGAATGATTCGGGAAAAAGCACCATCTTAGAGGCCCTATCAATGGTTCTGACCGGTAAAATTAACGGTAGCAGTGTCGCAAATCGGCTTAATTTGGATTGGTTTAATGCTCAAGTCCGACAAAAATTCAAGGAATCTATTGAGGCTGGTAATACGCCTGACTTGCCCACCATTGAAATTGAGGTATACTTTGCTTCTCCCGATGAAGATGAAATTGCAATAAAAAAGTATAGAGGCACAAATAATTCACTTCATGAGGATGCTGAGGGTGTCAAACTGGAAATAATATTTGACACCCAGTATGCACCAGCATACAAGCAACTCCTGGTTGAAGGAAAAGTCAGAGACATCCCTGTTGAATACTACAGGGTCAATTTCAGGTCTTTTGCAAATCCAGAATACTATGTCCAGACAACGGCAAGAAAAGTGGCATGTATTGATACTACAAAGAAAGACTATGGTCCGGTGCTGAGTCGCTTTGTTTCTACCAGCATAAACGAATATCTCTCGGAAGAAGATATGACCGAGTTGCGTCATGCTTATAGAGCAAATCGACATGAATTTACTGAAAATCAAGCAGTAATACGGCTTAATCAAAAACTACAAGAGGGTCACAGCTTTGATGGCAAAACGATAGGACTAAACTTAAGAGAAAGTGGAATTGATGAATGGAAGGGAGATATGTCTATTTCATTAGATGGCATTCCTCTTGAAAATTCGGGTTTCGGCACTCAAAATATGTTTAAGTCGGAAATTTTCCTGCTTCAAAATACGGATGTTGATATTTTAATAATTGAGGAACCCGAAAATAACCTTTCCTACTCAAACATGTCTATTCTCATCTCTAAACTGTCTGAGAGCAACGGAAAGCAGTTGTTTATTTCAACCCATAGCAGCTTTGTCGCAAATAAACTGGGCCTGCAGTGCCTTCATCTTGTTGCAAATGCGAGGACGACACCATTCAAATCATTAAGCAGTGATACTTACAACTACTTTCTAAAATTACCGGGCTATAACACGCTACGAATTCTTTTGGCGAATAAGGCAATATTGGTTGAAGGACCGGCTGACGAATTGATACTGCAAAGAGCATATATTGATAACTATGGAAAACAACCGATAGAAGACGGAATTGACGTAGTCGCTGTCGATAGCTTGGCGTTCCAACGATATTGTGAGCTTGCTTCTCTAATTAGTAAACCGCTGACTGTAGTTACAGATAATGACGGTAACGCTGAAGCTGTTCGTAAGCGCTACGAAAAATACACAGGCCTTGTTACTCTTTGTGTGGAATCTGATAATACCCTAAACACGCTTGAACCTTCTGTCCTTGCAGCAAATCTTGATACCTTTGGATTGTTCAAATCCATCATCTACTTAGGAAAGGACATAGAAAGCAGAGATCCAGATAGCATTAAGAGCTTTATGATAGGAAACAAAACTGACTGGAGTATGCGTGTCTTTACCAGTGAGAAGAAGATAAACTACCCATCATATATTTTAAAAGCCATCGGGATAGATAGTGAAAATGTGGGTGATAGAGATGAATAATCAAGTAGTATTTGCGGCAGCGGGGCATGGAAAAACATATTCACTGTGTTCACAAGCCAAAACCGCCATAGATAACACCAATAAACATGTGCTGCTTATTTCATATACAAATGAGGGAGTTCGTTCTTTAGAGAATGAGTACCGGAAGCAAAACGGCGGTGTATTGGATGACAGAGTCATATTCAAATCTTGGTACAGCACTCTTCTCTCTGAATTTATAAAACCATACCAGTGCTCACTTAAACTAAAAGAAAAGCGCTATAAGCAAGAGTTTCCAGTTACATTGCCAGAAAATTTTGTAAATTCCATTGCATTTTATGATACAGAAGCACCGCCTAAATGGTATAACCAGACCCACGTACAATATTACGTGAATAAGCGTGGCGATGTTGTTCCTGACAGGACAAGCCATTTAGCTTGGCTATGCAATGAGCATTCTAGCGGAAAAGTGATTAGGCGAATCCAAGAAATATACTCTCACATATTTATTGATGAACTCCAAGACTATGCTGGTTGGGATTTGGAAGTCATAACTTTGCTATTCAAGTCCAAAATACCTATAACATGTGTAGGCGACTACAAGCAGGCAACATATAGGACTAGGACAAATAATTCACTGAAGAATAAACAGTATAGAGACGAGAAAGTTCGAGCCTATTTTCTCATGCTTGAAGCACAGGGTTTATGCGTTACTTCATATGCGAATACCACAAGACGATTCAATCAGGAAATATGTGATTTTATCAATACGATCCACGGAGATGCGGATTCGATGGTTGAACCCGATCCAAATAATCAGCAAGAAATGCCAATAGAAAATAGCGGAGTCTACATGATGAACGTGGATAGTCTGCGTGAATACTGCGAATACTACCATCCAATAATATTGCGATATGACAAAAAGGCGAAGGTTGGTTTTCAACATGACTGCGATGTCTTCAACTACGGTGGGTCCAAGGGCGCAACATATGAAAGAGTAGTAATCATACCTGTCAGTACAACGTTACCATTTATAGAAAGACAGGTGAAAATCACGTCCAATCAAACGCGAGCTAAATTTTATGTTGCATGTACGCGAGCGAAGCATAGTGTTGTTTTTGCTATGGAGAACCCCTGCGAAAACGGGGTATTCAAAGCAACCGATATTCATTTCTCTGATAAGTCTATTCCAGCATATAAGTTTAGTAAGCCTGACTCAGATATTTGATTAATCGAACCATAGTAAAAACAGAAATCCCAGATTACCACTTGTTGGTGGTTTGGGATTTCTGCTTTTGCAGGAAATATTTTTTTGTCGTGTGCTTGACATACGGGTGCCGCAGTCCGTGGAAGGGAATCATGGGCAGCTTGTCCGCTTCGGCTTTATCGGCGTTGTAGTGGTTGAGAATATCTTGCAAGGTACTGTAGGGGGTGTAGTAGCTCATCATTTTGCCGTTATCTTGGGTGAATATCCAGTTGTCACCTTCCCAGTAGGCCCCCACCTGCAAACGGTAACGGGTCTGTTCCAGCTTCCATTGCTGTAGTTGCTGGGTGATGCTGCGGGGAATGGAAATCAGGCGGTAGCTGTTCCGGGTCTTGGGAACCTTCACGATCTGCTGCCCGCCTACCACGGCGGCAGCCTTTGTGACCGCCACGGTGTTGTTTTCAAAGTCCACGTCGTCCCAGGTCAGAGCCAGGATTTCGCCCTTGCGCAGGCCGGAATAGATGGCCAGAGAGAACAAAACTTTCAGCTGTGTGGGAAGCTCTTTGGTGCTGGTGTAGTCGCCTACGGTGTACTGCTTGCCTGTGTCATCCGTCCGGGTGTGGCCCTTTGTGTGGATGGTGTAGGGCTTGCTTATGTAGTCCAGGAAGGTGGCGGCTTGCTGAGGGGTGAAAAATTTTATTTTTTCTGCGCTGTCCTCTGCCTTGACCCGGACGGCATCACAGGGGTTTCGCTCTATGGCCTCCCATTCTACTGCAGTCCGCAGAATGGAGGAAAGTACATTGGAAACCTTGTTGATGGTTCCCTTGCTGTAGCCGCCCGGTTTCCCATCGTGGCGGCTGCCGTCCTTTGTCAGGGAGACGAAAAAGGCGTTGACCGTGTGGGGCTTGATTTCGGATAGCTTGAGATGTCCCAGAGCGGGCAGAATGAAAGAATCAATCACGGCCTGATATTTTTCAAGGGTTCCGGGCTGCAGCTCCTGCTGGGCATTCTCGGCTGCCCAGCGGGTGATGAAATCTTTCAGGGTGATTTTCTCACCTTCCAGGAGTTGACCGTTCATGCACTTCTGCTCAAAGGCATAGGCAAAAGCCTCAACGGCCTTCTGCCGCTTTTTTGGGGTCAATCCGGCCTCAGGGGTATAGGTGGTGTATTACAGAATTTGCTTGCCATACACATCCCGGCCCATGCTGACGGCGATTTGATAGGCTCCATTGCGTTCTTTGATACTTGCCAATAGAAAGCCCTCCTTTCGGATGGTATAGAAAGTGTGGCGGGGGGGGGGCCCGCCACCCTGGGGGATTATGCTTGCGCCGCTTCGTTGTGGTGGCCCTGCCGGTCTTGCTCCATCAGCATATCGACAAGCGTTTTCACATCCCGGGCAATGCTCATAATGGAATCGCCAATAGCCTTTTGCAATGCTTCTTGCATGGAGTAGCGGGCAAGAAATGACTTTGCTGTCTTACTTTGTGCAAGGTCCATTCGCTCGCCGTCCGTGAACTCCTGGAAAACGAAAGTAAGGTCTTTCAGGTTGTCAAGGTCAATGCTGATATCCTGGGCCAGGTCGGAAGCGCTGGTGTACTTGAAAGCTGTATTCATGATTTTATCCTTTCTCTTGACGCTTTGCGTCAGTTCATGTATAATTTGGGTGTGCTGATTCATGTTGCGTACTGTCCGTTCAGTACGTCGAACCTCTTTCTGCATCCCCTGAGCGCTTGAGCGGCGCTCAGGGGGCTTTTTTAGGCTTCAAGGGACTGCACCTGGGAAGCACCGAAAAACGAAAGAATCCGCTTGCCGCTCTTGGTGGCGGGGTCATTCACGGAAGCCTGATACAAGGCCTTGCTCTCATGGACGACTTCATAGCCCAGAGCCTTCCAGCCTGCCCAGGTGTGGGTCTCCTCGGTGATCTCGGCGGTGGCCTTGGCGGCGTTCTGGGTTTTGGCATTGGCCCAGGCCATCCGCAGGGCCAGGGAGAAGGAAGAAACGCCCTTGCGGAAGAACTTCCATGCGGCTCTCATAATGCTGTGCAAATCGTACTTTTTCATATTGCTGCCTCCTAAGTATTGTTTGCCGTCTCTCCGGCTGCCTCCGCTCTTTTGTGTTTGTCATGTATGGGTTACAACAGGCGGTGTTGAAATTGGCTCCCAACCTTTACACCCATATTCTGCTACATTAGTACCAATGTATCAAGACGGAATAATGAACAAATATACTGGTACTAATGTGTTGAACTTGTATATAAGTACCAATGTATCTTGACAATATTTTGCGGACATGATAAAGTTACAGGTACCAATATATAGGAGGGGTAGGCGTGGCATTAACAGAGGCCCAGCGAAAAGCAAATGATAAATACATCAAGGAACACTATCGGCAAGTAAAGTTGTCTATGCCAAACGAAGAAGCGGACGAATTGGAAAGGTATTGTTCCAGCAATGGATACACAAAAGCCGGATTTATCCGGCAAGCAATCCGGGAGAAGATGGATCGGGATAATACCGCCACAGAGGAGGCAGAGGCATGAGAACCTATACGATCATCGGCGGTGTCAACGGCGTGGGCAAGTCCAGCTTCACCGGCGTTCTAAAAGAGCGCTGCACTGACCTGGGCATTATCATTGACGTGGACAAAATCACCGCAGAGTTGGGCGGGAATGCCCTTGCAGGGGGCAAGGCTGCCCTGAAAAAAATCAATGAGTGCATCGAAAAGGGTGTTTCCTTCACCCAGGAAACCACCCTGTCAGGGCGGCGTACAGAGGCCACGGCCAAGGAAGTAGTTGAGAAGGGGTATCGGGTGCGGCTGTACTATATCGGCCTGGACAGCGCCGCAGAGAGCGTTTCCCGGATTGCCAACCGGGTAAAACGTGGCGGGCATGATATTCCCACCCAGGACGTAGAACGCCGCTTTGCGGGCCGCTGGGAGGCTGTGGCAAAGGTGCTGCCCTACTGTGACGAAGCAGAGTTCTACGACAACGACAACGGCTTTGTACTGGTGGCGGAGTATCGGAACGGAGAACTGCGGACAGTGGGTGGCCTTGTTCCCGGATGGCTGAAAGAGCTGCGGGCATATCTGGACAGCAACGAGAACTAGAGGACGGAACGGGCAGCCGTCGCCCTTGTTAGGAGATGTGGGAGTGTCGCCCCACCTAATTCTCGGAGCGCTGGCGGATCACTTCGGTGGCCCGCTTTTCGCATAGAAAGCGCCCCAGGCTGTGAGGCCCAGGGCGCTGCTGTGGCGGGCATTAAAGTGGTCGATTTCGACCACTTTACTCAATATCCGATGAATCATCATCGTCCGAGTAGCTGGGCCAGTTTTTGGCATTTTTGAAAATCGTATTAGATTCATAGCTGACTTCAAAGAGCGGCACATGGTGGCCGAGATGGTCTTTGAATAGCTCTCTATTCGCATCATCCAGTGCGTTATATGCCGGGAAAATCTGATTGTCCCATGTCTGCTCGTCAATTTTTTGGGAGCAATGCGGGCATTCTCTGGCTTTCTTATACCGGTTATGAAGATCCCGGTGGTAAACTTCCCATGTTCCGCCACAATAGTAGCACTTGATTCGTAAATAGCCCATATGTATAAGTTCCTCCCTATGCGCTCTGGCCCTTGCGGTGGTAGATTTCCCTATCCAGGGCATAGGCCAGGCTGTCAATACTGTGGTTGTCTTTGTCTGGTAGACGGCTTAGAATGTTGCCGTCCTTATCCTTCTCGTACTCGTAGTTTGCAAGTTCCCTTGCAGCGTTGGGCGTTTTGGCTGGGTCTACGACAATGCGCCGGTGCTGCAACCACTTCACCCGGTATTCTACACATCCCGGCTTCTTGTGGCAGGCCAGGGCTTTTTTGATTCCGCTGTCCCGGAGGTCGGCAATGCTTTTCGGTTCTGCTGCGTCGCAGTAGACGGGTGGCGGGCTGCCTTGGAGAAATTCATGGTAGAACTCGTTGTAGACGCTGCCGGGGCTGTCCCCATCAATAAGGGGCTTGATTTCTGCCGCAAGTTGCCTGTTCGAGAGGCCACGCTTGTAGATTTCGTTCAGCAGGTAAATGGTTTCATGCTTCCGGTCATAGCTGCACCGGAGGAAGCACGCCGGATCAGCGGCAAAACCGAAATCCACGCCGTAAAAGAAATATTCCATGTTTCGGATTTCTTCGGGGGTGATCTCCCGTACTTCCAGTGCCGGGAATACTTCCGCACCTGTGCCGGTAGCAATGCCCAAATACTCATGCTCGAATGCTTTGGGGTTTGTGGCCTTTAGGCGCTCCGCTTCCAGAATAAAGGCATCTCCCAGCCAGTCCGGCGGAATCATGGTATAGTCAGTGTGGAATGTAAGAGCCTGGGTATCTGGCTCTGTGATAAACTGGTTTGCCCAATTGCTCATGCTCATAGGCGGGTTGAAGCTGCGGAATACCATTAAGAAATATCTAAGAAACTATCACTCCCAATAATGGACTTTGCGAACATTCTTCGTTCAGCCATTTTCAAACATTCTTTCACTTTCACTGATATACGGCATCAACGCCGAAAATGCCGCAAATTCAAGAGGGGAGAGGGGCGTGACCTCCCTATTCTCGAAGTACTGGAATACAGCCTTGATTGCTTTCCCGGCTGATTCATCCGGTACACTGTCAATCAATGCCTTTTGATGGCGAAACAGCTTGAACCATGCCGGACGGCTTTGACTTTCTTTTTTCTTTCTTTGCCATTGTCAAACGTCCTTCCCGTTGTCGTCCATGGAATACCGAACAAACGTACAGGGTTCCCCATACCGGTTCTTCTGGGTGACGAATTCGCCCTTGATGTGGTAGCCCTGTTTCCGCAACTCGCAGATGCAGGAGGACAGCCGCCCAATACCGTATTCCGTAAACGTCTCCGCCTGGGTAAGGCTGCCCACATCTTCAAGATGGCGCAATATCTGCTCAGTTTGGATCACTGGCCTTCGCCTCCTTCCCAGCATTGCGCAGGCACTCAGCCTCAATTGCGGCAAGGTAAAGCGGCGCATTAATGTAAAATCGGTTACCGGTTTGAAATCCGGGGACGATCCCGTTCCGAATGTCGGCACGGATTGCGGCCAAAGATTTGATGCCACGGCGGGCAAACTGGGCCGCCGATTGGAAATCAGGATTGTTCTTCAAAAAATATCCCTCCCTTAAAACGGAAAAATGTATTATCGGGTGTTTTCGAAAACTACCCATAGTATACAGGTGCAAACCGCAAAATACAATAGAGTAAAAGACAATTACTATAGTCATATCGACAATAAATTAGTGATTATTGCGAAATTATAGGAAGCGAAAGTTAGAAAAACACGGTTTTTTAAAGATGAATAAAATGCGAATAAAAAACACTCCCAACCATTGCGTTGGAGGGTTGGGTGAAAATGCGCTAGGGAAATGCGGACTTTTGGCATTTTCCTGTTTCAATGCAAAAATGACTGGAAAATTTTACCTTATTAGGAAATTTCTTTCTTGCACAATATCGGCTCAAATGTTCGAAATTGTGCAATGTGTAGAAAAACACGCTCCCATACTCTTGCATCTACAAGTGCATGGGAACGTAGCTTTGTAATCAAGAAAAGAGCCAGGGAAAATGTCTACCCGTTGTCTACCGGATTTTGAAAAAGATAAAAACCGATAAAATTTGATAGTAACTATTATCCGCTGTTTTTGGGGGCTGTTCCTGTGAAAATCCAAATTTCCAGAACAATAATGATTGAAAAAACAGGTAGCAAGCCCATGGGCCACCGCTCGTAATGAGAAGGTCGCCTGTTCGAGTCAGGTCACTAGCTCCAGAAAAACACC
>ERZ1034691.2173-NODE-2173-length-11150-cov-6.843443_pt1 | contig 11150 bp, 10 predicted proteins | sample MGYA00520638_ERZ1034691 | MGnify/ENA primary metagenome ERZ1034691 (study PRJEB33766, sample SAMN09781763) | gut metagenome | biome: gut microbiome | host: Homo sapiens | place: Madagascar | study: EMG produced TPA metagenomics assembly of the PRJNA485056 data...
TACCTCTCCAACTACCTGATACATATTATCATCAGATATAACATTTATTACATTAGTGTACTTTTTAAATATATCTGCAAGTCTGTCTGCCTCCATAAGTCCGTCAGACACCTTATATGCACGGCCCTTATGATGTGCATCTATCTTTTCACGGCTCATGCCATGTGCCACTGTTATTCTTCCACCAGCCTTCAGCTTTCCTGATAATATTTCTATAAGTCTGTCAGGCTGTGTAAAATGTGGAAACGCATTATATATAACAACCGAATCATAGCCATCACATAAATCATATTCCATGACATCTGCACAGATGAATTCCACTCTTTTATCTTTAAACTTACTCTGTGCTATTTTAATCATTTCACTGGATATATCTATGGCTGTAACAGCGCTTACGTCACGCGATAAATAATCAGGTATAAGTACTCCTGTTCCACAGGCTACATCAAGAACCCTGCTATCCTTTTTTACACCGGCATTATCAAGGATCATTTGGATAATATCATCATTTCTTATCATACAGGCATCCCAGCCTGGTGCACATTTATCAAAAAATTCTATAACCTCTTTCTTATCAATCATAATAGTTCTCCATTCTACACACTATTTTCATTTAGTTAAAGAAGGTAGAGGTATCTATTTTCTTATATCCACCAAAGCTTAACGGTGCAGAAAATATCTCATCTGACATAGCTTTTCCTAAAAATGCCTCAGTAACCTCATCTGTTTTTTCTTTTATATCAACATCCTTAAATAATTCAGGATATACTGTTTTAGCTATATACCATGTATTGATCAGAGCTATTTCATAATTAGTATAATAAGCATTATATGCCATCTCAAGATATACCTCATTATTATTCCATGCCTTACATGTATTAAACATATCCGGATTATTCTTATATAATGGCTTAATATTCTTAACAGCTGCTGCATCAATGATCATTATATCTATTGAAGCTCCGATATCTGTGAATTTTTCTTCTTCTATAGACTGAATACCATTCTTTGCAAGTCCTGTTACCGCATTTTTTACATTTGCTATATTAAATGATACATAATTCTGTGCTGTCATAAGATGATTGGTTGTTCCCCAGTTACCAAGACCACATATATATACAGATGGTTTATCTTTATCTTCAATACCAGCAGTTCTTTCTGTTATCTGTTTTCTCTGATCATCTATATATTGTGTAAGCTGTTCTGCCTCATTTTCTCTTTCAAATATCTTACCAAGAAGTTCCATGCTTTCCTTAAATGAATCATCAAACACACCATTAACTCCTGCCTTTAAAGTAATAACAGGTACCCCAAGCTGTTCATAAAGTGCATTTTCTTTTTCTACATCCTCATACTCTGATATAACTATATCAGGGTCACATGAAAGAATCTTCTCTGCTTCCGCTGTCTGTGCATTAGGACCTCCAACACCACAGGATGGGAGTTTGCTAAAGCTTTCGCTATATGCCATAACATAAGGTCTGGCTACCGAATCAAACATTTTAGGTCTGTCCTTAAGAGTTGTGTTATCTATATCTTCAACACCACACAACAGACTGACATCTCCAACGTAGCTATACATTCTTAACGCTCCGGCACCTATACATACAACTCTTTTATAGCTTCCCGGCTTAACTGTAACACTTCTTCCAATCATATCTGTTATTGTAAGCTCTGCCTGATTTTGTGTCGTGCCTGTACTATTATCAGAAGTTGTTTTACATGCACACATGGCAAATATGGATACAACAACCATAAGACATGCAGCCACCTTTTTGATTAATTTACTTTTCTTCATATTTTTCATATTATTTTGCCCTTTCCTTTTTATCATCATGAGATTCTTGTCATCATGGGATTCTTGACTACAACTTTTCTGTCATCCACAGTAATAATCTTTACATCAACATCGTATATATCCTTTATGAGCTCTTTTGTAACTATATTATGTGAACCGGCATATTTTATTTTTCCATCTTTAAGGAAGAAAAACTTATCGCCGAAATATAAAGCCTGGTTTATATCGTGCAGCGATGACAGTATGGATATATTCTTTTGTTTAGCAAGCTTCCTTGCTTCAAGAATGATCAGTTCTTCGTTGGCAGGATCAAGATTCCCCGTCGGTTCATCAAACACTATAAGTCCAGGTTGCTGTGCCATGGCTCTTGCAATAGCAATCTTTTGTCTCTCGCCTCCTGACAGCTCTGAAACACTGCGCACTGCAAGTTCCTCAAGCTTCATCTCTTTTATTATATTCTCGACAACCCTTCTGTCACTATCTGCCGCCCTTACTCCAAAATATGAAAGCCGTCCAAGCATTATAGAATCATACACTGATAATGTACCAAACTGTATATTCTGTGGTACATATGCTATTTTCCTCGCTCTCTGGCTCCTTGAAGCCTTAGTCATATCAATACCATCATAGCTTATAGTTCCTGACACAGGTCTGCTTATTCCTAATATATTGTTAAAAAGTGTAGTCTTTCCTGCTCCATTTCTGCCCAGCATTATTCCTATTTCACCTTTTTCAAGCTCTAAAGATACACCATCAAGAACATATGGGGATGTTTTTTTATATCTGTAACACAGATTGTCTATCTTAAACATTATTGCACCTCCGTGAAAATATAATTGCAACAAAAAAAGGTGCACCAAGCAGTGAGGTTATGGCTCCTACTGGCAGAGCCGAACCATTTCCTATGCTTCTTGATATTGTATCAGCAAACAAAAGTAAAAGACTTCCCGTAAGCGCTGACACAGGTATGGAATAGTGGTGATTCTGTCCCCATATTTTTTTCGTTATATGCGGACAGATAATACCAACAAAGCCTATTATCCCAAGAAATGATACGCATACCGCAACTATAACAGAACTAAGAAGCAGCGATATGAATCTTAATAATTCAACATTTACTCCTACACTTTTAGCTGCAACATCACCACTAAGTAGTGCATTATATCTCCATGATAGTATCATAAACACCAAAAATCCTGCTGCCACGACAACAAACATAATCAGATCTGTCTTATAAGTAGCTCTCCCAAGATCACCAAAATTCCATATAACAGCTGCCGACAGACCTACATCTGTTGCATAAAACTGAAGTATCGTTGTGGCAGCAGTCCAGACAGAACCAATAGCAATCCCGGCAAGTACTACAACACCCGGATCAAACGAACGTATCCTGCATAATCCAAGTATAACAAGCACTGAAAGCACTGAGAATATGAAAGCCATAAGTGATGCTGCATATGGATTAATACCTGATGTATAGTTACTTATATTGTTTCCTGTTGATAAAAAGCCACCTGCAAATGCTATGATGGACAGATTAGCACCAAACACAGCTGCATTAGATACACCTAATGTAGATGGTGAAGCCATAGGATTGTTAAGTGTTGTCTGCATAATAAGCCCTGATACAGACAGTCCTGCCCCTGCTATAAGTGCTGCAAGCACACGCGGAACCCTTATATTCCATATTATCCTTATCTGTGCAGGTGTTCCTTTTCTTAAAAGTGCATGTATGCAATCCATGAAGGTCATATTGGCAGAGCCTGCAAAAAGACATTCTATTGTCATTAGCAGTGCTATTAATACAAGCACAGCTGCTGCTATACTTTTCTTCCTGTTTTTACTTTTAATATATTCAGCCATATATCCAAATCCTTATTTCTTTTACAATACAAATGTCCCAAACAAATCTTTTTCAGATACCTTAACTATACAGCATACCTGAATGTTTTATCTGGGACATTAAACCTTATCAATATATTATATATAATTTTTACACTTTCACAAGCCGGGTGGGGGGATAATCATAAGAACTTTTTAACAGACTTCTGGAAGTCTTCTACTGCTTTCATATCACCATTTTCAATGGCATGTACTATACAATGTGTCATATGTTCATTAATAATCTCTTTACCAAGATTATGTAATGCTGAATTAACTGCCGTTAACTGGATAAGTACATCAGCACAATCATCATCGTTTTCAATCATTGTCTTTACATGCTGAAGATGTCCTATAGCCTTTGATATTCTGTTAAGCTGTTTCTTTTTAGCTTCAGGTGAATGATAGTGTCCATGTGGATGTATTGTTTCGCTCATTATCAGCCTCTCTTATATCCTATATAAATATGTCAGGAATAAATATCCTGACACTGATATCATATTATCCCACACAGTAATAATCTGCAACCTTTTTCTTTGGATCTTCACTTTTCCTGTATACATACATTGCTTATATTTTTACGTTTCTTTATCTCAACTAGTTTCTTTATCTTAACTACATAGTCTGGCAATAACTTCTATAACCTCGTCAAGGTCAAGTGGTTTAGCCATATGTACATTCATGCCTGCTGCTATACATTTTCTTGCATCCTCTTCAAATGCATTTGCAGTCATGGCTATTATTGGTATCACCCTGGCATCAGCTCTGTCCATAGCTCTTATTAATCTTGTCGCTGTCATTCCATCAAGCTTAGGCATCATAACATCCATGAGTATGGCATCATATGTACCTTCCTTACACATACCAAACTCTTCTACAGCCTGCTGTCCATCAGAAACGGTCTTAACTAAAGCCCCTTCATCCCTAAGAAATGTTTCTATTATCTCCTGGTTAAGTTTGTTATCCTCAGCAAGTAAAAGACGTACACCTGTAATATCTAGTGCTTCACCCGTATTCTTTTGTGCATATCCTTTCATATATTCTTTTTCTGACTTTTTATGTGTGATAAGTTCTTCACTGGTATTATTCTTCACATCTTGTACATCTGCTGTTTTAAATGGGATTCTTATAACAAATGTTGTGCCTTCATCCTTTTTACTTATGGTTTTCACAGTTCCATCCATCTTATCTATAAGTCTTTTTACTATAGCCATCCCAAGTCCGGTACCCTGATATATACTTCTCGCATCTGATTTTTCCTGTGCAAAGGGTTCAAATATGTGTTTTAAGAACTCTTCATTCATTCCCACTCCGTTATCAGATATAGTCCACTCATATAAAACCTTATCACTTGTTTTATATACACACGAAAAATCAGTTCTAACATATCCCCCTACTTTATTATATTTAATACAGTTTCCATATATATTAAGAAATATCTGTCTTAAATGCAGCGGACTGCCATATACATAAGGATAAAACATATTTTCTGATGGTCTGTCATATTCTAGTGTAACACCTGCATCTGCCGCCCGCTGTTCTACAATCGTGATTACATCCACTGCTAGCTGGTTAAGATCAACAACCTCATTGGCAAGCTCTATATCTCCATCCTCAAGCTTGCTCATCTGTAAAACATCATTGATAAGTGAAAGAAGATGATTGGCAGCAACCTCCATCTTTTTCCTGTTTTCATTAACCAGTGCTGTATCTGTCATATGTTTCTCATCTATCTTTAAAAGTCCGATAATTCCATTAAGAGGAGTTCTTATATCATGTGTCATCCTCGAAAGGAAATCCGATTTTGCTGCATTTGCCTGTTCTTCCCTTCTTATAGCTTCCTCTAACTGTTCGTTCTTTTTTGCAAGCTCAGAAGCATACTGTTGTGAAAGTTCGCTTTGTTCTTTTTCATAAATCTGTCCTGTTTTCCATCTTAACATATTGTATATTACTATTATGTACATATATATGGCAAATGTATATATTATATGCGATATTGTATTATCAAATATAGCTCTCTCAGGAAGATATATATACACATAATAATCCCTTCCCCTCTTCATAAGACCAAAATCATGATTATAAGGTGATTTGCTGCTCTGTGCGTGCATAAGCTTTCCGCTCTCATCTGAATCCTTTATTTTCTTTAATATAATATAATCATCAACACTATTACCTATCATATCTTCATTGCTGGATGATATTATTTTATCTCCACTTGTTACAACAACTGTTCCACCCTCGCTGTCATAATATCCAGACAATATATGATCAAAAGACAGATTGTAATCATCAGCATATTCTGTCGATGTATGATAGCAGGTTATAACTATTCCTGTTCCATCTGCCATACCCTTAGCAGCCATATCTACATAAGAGCCATCCTCTAAGTCTATTCTGGTTGCAAATGATTTCAAAGCATTATCTGCAACATCTAATAATGAACTGCTTTCCATATACTCATCAAGCTCAACAGTTTCCATATCATCTTTATAATACTGTGCTACAGGCTTTCCATTATTGTCTAATAATATAACTGCACTAAGATAACATTCTTCTGTATTCTTTTTAAGAAATTCCTGTGAAAATATATAATCTGTATTTTCTTTTATTCTTTTTTCATATATTATATTCTGTTTTACCTGCTGTGCGCTTTCAATAATCCTCATAAGACTCTTTGTCTCGGCTGCAAGATTAATTCTTGTCACACTATTACACTGGTCATTAATATGTCCTGCTGTATATGACAGATTTTTCTGTGCTGATATGATATCTGTTCTTATTGCAAAAGCAGCTACAATAGCAATAAGAATCACTCCCATCACCGTTTCTATAAGAAATATATTTATGTTTTTTTTACCAATATAATGCTTCTTATTCATAAGCTCCTACCTCCAGATACTTATCAGTATCTCCTACGTATTTTTCCAGTATTTCCTTTTCCGTACCATCATCACGCATATTAATAAGTATATCTGTGAGTCTTCTGTCTATATCACGTTTATCATTTTTATCAAATGCAACGCCAAGACCAACTGTATCTAATGCTTCATCAAGTATTCTGAACTGCATATTATAATCCTTCATATACTGATTTATGATAACCTCATTTACAGCAAGAGCATCAGCGTATCCTTTACTCAACATAGGATATGTAAGCTCCCTGTTTTTCATGGACAACAGTGAACGTATCCTTGGTATTCTGCTGTCTTCCATATTAAGAAACATCTCCTCCGGCTTACTTGCTGCCTGTACAGCTACAGTTTTATCCCAAAGGTCTTCTATAGTATATATATTACTGTCTTTATTAACTGCGATCACTATACGGCTTTTCATATATGGACCTGCCCATCTGTACTTATCTTCTCTTCCATTCATGCTAAAGCTTCCCCATATACAATCTATAGTATGGCTTGATAAAAGCTCCTGCTTATCATCCCAGTTTATATTTACAAATACTGCTTTATATCCCATCCTTCTGAATGCCTCTGTAGCAAGCTCCACATCTATACCTGTCGGATTACCATCAGAATCCACATAATTAAAAGGCGGCTGAATATCACTTCCGATTATAATTTCCTTAAGCTGCACACCTTCATTTGCATTAACATCATACTGATTATCCCTACATCCACACAGTACAGCTATAAACATATATATAATAAAGCTGATTGATATCTTTCTTTTTATATTATTCATCTTTCTCACCCTTCTTAGCCTTTATCCCACTCTTTTAATAATAAGCTCCTTAGTAAATCTCATTACACCAAAGGAAATATTTACAATATTTATACCACTAGTTAATAGTCATATTTTGTCGAAAAAGGAATGTTCGACAAAGCATAAAATGTATGCTATGATACATAAAAATCAAGAAAGGAGTACTCAAAGTGATGAAAAAAAGAACATTGCGACTTATTAATTACATATTTATAATCGCTATTCTTTTGGGAACTATGTACCTCGATAAAGTACAGGCTTATTCCTGTGACCTTTTTAATGAGAATATTTTTTCTGACACATCATACTCATATAGTTGTGAAAGTACTCCAGATGCCAGTTTTAATTCTAATATCAGATACAATCATGAATGCAGGGTTTTTGCGACACCAGAGCCTTCTATAGATGATTCAAGACCTTGCACCACACAGATGTTAGGTAATCCTAACTCTAATATATCAGAAACCATAAATATAAGAACTGGCATACGCTATTCTGCAAGAATTAATGCTATGCTTATATCAGCTTATTACAATGCTGACAATAACCATGAGCATTATTTTACATATAACAGATCTACGGAAAATCTTTTTTCCATCCTGACGGTTGTCGTCGATTATATCCACAATATGGACGGTGAAAAATAGGCTGATTCTCTTTTTATGATGATGTCAATATTTTATGTTTAGTGCAGACAACTAAAAAACTAAACTAAAAATTGCGCAAAGAAGCAGCGCAAGAATGGAGAATTATTATGAACATATTAACATATATAGCTATCGCTATTGGTGGATTTGTAGCTATAGGTTCTACACTAAGTATTACACTTGGAATTTTCGGAACTATCATATATAAAATCATACGTTCCATCAGATATCGTATATCTTTATTTGACTAATTAACAGATTTAACTAATTATTATTATATTGCAGGCTGTGATTATCATACAACTGGCATACAAAGCATAATAATAAGATAATGTTATAGGTCTATAGTATAGATTTACAGCCTGCGGAATGGAGTTTATATGGCAGGAAATATAACTGTTGCTATTGTTATAATACTTATTATCGGTGGAATTATATTCGGCTGCTGGGTCGACAGGGCTGATACTAAGATAGCCGACAGGAAAAATGAAGCAGCTTCTGATAAGCAGACTGCTGGTAAATAACAGATATTAATATTGGGAACCGCATCAAAGTGCTTTGTGCATGCAAAGCTCTTTGATACGGCTTTTGCTTCCCACTACTCTGCCGTGCGCAAGTCCAAGAAAGCAAAGCTTTCTTGGACTGTAGGGCATTCGCCCTATCAGACTAAAGTCTAACAAAAAGCTTTGTGCTAGCACAGCTTTTTGTTATCCTTTCGTCTGGCACGGCTCATTTAGATCACATAGTCCCAGACTTCATCTTTGAATACTATTTTTCTATATGTTCCGAAGTCTGTCCACTTGTTGAAGAATGTATCATTGAGAGCTTCTTTGCCTTCCTTAACGGCATCAAGTTCTGCGAGTAACTGGGCGTATTCGCTCTCGTTGGCTGCTTTGACTGCAAAACCTCTGCTGTTTACAACTGGAAGTCCTGTGTATGTATAATCTTCTATCTTTTCTATAGACTCTATCTTCTTATTTCTTACAGTAACCGCTACTCTGTCCCTGAATACTATTACATCAAAGCTGTCAGGATAGTTGTAAGAGTCACCACTTACACTGATTTCCTGTCCTACTGTATAATTCTTTCCGGCAGGACTTACCTTTGTAACTGTGGCACTTTCAAGATTGTAATAATATTCTTCAAATAAATCTGCATTACCCTTGATATTGCCATTTACAAACGCACATTTGACTTCCTTCTTGTCATATGCACTTGTGTCAGTAACAACACCGCAGGCAGATGTCATGTTGCTTATTCTGTCTATAAGTATAAGCTCACCAAGTGTCTTATGTTTAGCGAATTCATCTATGACAACAGGCTCCTGTAGTCCGATATCGCATACTGCGATTTCATTCTTGCTAAGTCCGTTAGCCTCAATAAACTTACCTGTATTAACATCTATCTTGTACTGGATATTCCTTAATACACCAAGTACCTGCTTAGTTCCTATCTTTACGATATAATCCTTACCAACTGTAAGTTCTTCATCATCCATCCATAGCATTGTAGCTGTGAAAGACTTGATAACTGGAAGTGTTGTCTTTGCTGCAAGAACGCATCCTCTTGATACATCAACTTCCTTATCCAGCTGGATAGTAACAGGCTGTCCTGCCTGTGCACTCTGGCTGTCCTTATCTCCTATAAGAATACTCTTTACATTGGCAGTTTCACCACTTGGAAGAGTTGTTATCTCATCACCTACAGATACTACACCAGACTCTATCTGACCCTGGAAGCCTCTGAATGTATGGTCTGGACGGCATACTCTCTGAACTGGCATATAGAAGCCTTCTTCCTGCTTCTTCTGACTTACATCAACATTTTCAAGATAAGTAAGAAGTGCTTCACCATCATACCAAGGTGTGTTATCTGACCTCTTAGTAATATTATCACCCTCTGTAGCTGAAACAGGAATAATCTTTACACTTGCCAGTCCTAATTCCTTAGATAATTCATCTATCTGTGCTGTAATCTCATCAAATCTTTCCTTAGAATAACCAACTAGATCCATCTTATTAACTGCAAATACGAAATACTTGATGCCCATAAGCGAGCATATTCTTGCATGTCTTTTTGTCTGCACAAGTACACCCTGCTTTGCATCTACAAGAATGATTGCAAGGTCTGCAAATGATGCACCAACCGCCATATTTCTTGTATATTCTTCATGTCCCGGTGTATCTGCCACGATAAAGCTTCTCTTATCTGTTGTAAAATATCTGTATGCAACATCAATTGTGATACCCTGTTCTCTTTCTGCCATAAGTCCGTCAAGAAGAAGTGAGTAATCAATAGCACCCCCACGGCTTCCTACTTTACTGTCAAGCTCTAAAGCCTTTTCCTGATCAGCATATAAAAGCTTTGAATCATATAATATATGTCCTATTAATGTAGACTTTCCATCATCCACGCTTCCGCATGTTATAAACTTTAATAATCCTGTCATCTTAGAAATACCCCTCTCTCTTTCTTCTTTCCATACTTCCTGCTGCTTCGTTATCAATAACTCTTGTTGTTCTCTCAGAAGATACAGCACTGAGTGTTTCATCGATTATCTCATCAAGAGTTGTAGCATTTGACTCTATTCCACCAGTTAAAGGATAGCAGCCAAGTGTTCTGAATCTTACATTCCTGTATTCTATCTTTTCGCCTTCCTTTAACTTGAAACGGTCATCATCAACCATTATAAGCATGCCATCTCTTTCAACTACAGGACGCTTATCTGCATAGTAAAGAGGTACTATATCAATATTTTCTCTCTTAATATACTGCCATATATCTGTTTCAGTCCAGTTTGATATAGGAAATACTCTTATGCTCTCACCCTTATTGATACGTGAGTTGTAAAGCTTCCACATTTCTGGCCGCTGGTTCTTAGGATCCCATGCCTGATTTTCATTTCTGAATGAGAATATTCTTTCCTTAGCCCTTGACTTTTCCTCATCTCTTCTGCCACCGCCAAATGCTGCTGTAAAACCATACTTGTTAAGAGCCTGCTTTAAAGCCTGTGTCTTCATAATATCTGTATACACTGAACCATAGTCAAAAGGATTAATTCCCTTCTTAACACCATCTTCATTGATATATTCTAACATTTCGAT
>ERZ1034691.2175-NODE-2175-length-11145-cov-24.396844_pt1 | contig 11145 bp, 8 predicted proteins | sample MGYA00520638_ERZ1034691 | MGnify/ENA primary metagenome ERZ1034691 (study PRJEB33766, sample SAMN09781763) | gut metagenome | biome: gut microbiome | host: Homo sapiens | place: Madagascar | study: EMG produced TPA metagenomics assembly of the PRJNA485056 data...
TGTGGTGCTCCGTCCCGCCTTCACCCTGGGCGGCACCGGCGGCGGCTTCGCCTACAATGAAGACGAGCTGGAGGAGATCGGCCTCAATGCCTTCAACCTCTCCCCCGTCCATCAGGTGCTGATCGAGAAATCCGTCAAGGGCTACAAGGAGATCGAGTTTGAGGTCATGCGGGACTCCAATGACCACGCCATCACCATCTGCGGCATGGAGAACATCGATCCCGTAGGTGTCCACACCGGTGACTCTCTCGTGGTAGCCCCCATCATGACCCTTTCTGACCATGATCTGAAAATGCTCAATGACTCTGCCATCAAGATCATTCGGGAGCTGAAAATCGAAGGCGGCTGCAACGTGCAGTTCGCTCTGAACCCCAACTCTTCCGAATATTACCTCATCGAGGTCAACCCCAGAGTTTCCCGCTCCTCCGCCCTGGCCTCCAAGGCCTCCGGCTACCCCATCGCCCGGGTCACCGCCAAGATCGCCGTGGGCATGGCTCTGGAGGATATCAAGATCGCCAACACCACCGCCGCTTTCGAGCCCAGCCTGGACTATGTAGTCGCCAAGCTCCCCCGGTTCCCCTTCGACAAGTTTGCCTCCGCGAAAAACACCCTGGGCACCCAGATGAAGGCCACCGGCGAGGTCATGGGCATCGGCGCTACCCTGGAGGAATGCCTCCTGAAGTCCGTCCGTTCTCTGGAAATCGGCGTGTGCCACTTCTACATGCCCAAGTTCACCCACATGGAGACCGAGGAGATCCTGGAATACCTGAAGCAGTTCCGGGACGACACCATCTTCGCCGTAGCGGAGCTGCTGCGCCGGGAGGTATCCGTTGACCGCATCTACGCCGTGACCCAGATCACCCCCTACTTCATCGAGTCCATCGGCAAGATCGTGGCCATGGAGAAGAAGCTCTCCGCCAATGTAGGCAGCGTGGAGGTGCTGAAGGAAGCCAAGGTCATGGGCTTCGGCGATAAGTTCATTGCCCAGCTGTGGCAGTGGAAGGAGCTGGATGTCTATGCCCTGCGCTGCAAGGAGAATCTGTTCCCTGCCTTCCGCATGGTAGACACCTGCCACACCGGGGCCTATATCCCCTACTTCTACTCCTCCTATACCGGCACCACCGACTCCCGGCTCACCGATAAGAAGAAGATCGTGGTCCTGGGTGCCGGCCCCATCCGCATCGGTCAGGGCGTGGAATTTGACTACTCCACCGTCCACGCCGTGAATACCATCCGCAGTGAGGGCTACGAGGCCATCATCATCAACAACAACCCGGAGACCGTCTCCACCGACTACACCACCGCTGACAAGCTGTATTTCGAGCCTCTGACCCCGGAGGACGTCATGAATATCCTGCACTTCGAGAATCCCGAGGGTGTCATCGCTTCCCTGGGCGGCCAGACCGCCATCAACCTGGCGGACCCCCTGATGGAGCGGGGCGTAAAGATCATCGGCACCGACTGCGCCGCCATCGACCGGGCCGAGGACCGGAACCAGTTTGAAAACCTCCTGAACCAGCTGAACATTCCCCGGGCCAAGGGCAAGGCCGTGACCAAGATCGAGGACGGCATTGCCGCCGCCGCGGAGATCGGCTACCCTGTGCTGGTCCGGCCCAGCTTTGTGCTGGGTGGCCGGGCCATGCAGATCGTAGCCAACGAGGACCAGCTGCGTCACTACCTGCGCACTGCCGTGGAAATCGACGAGGACAAGCCCGTGCTGGTCGATAAGTATATTGAAGGCCGGGAAGTGGAGATCGACGCCATCTGCGACGGCCGGGATGTGTTCGTCCCCGGCATTATGGAGCTGGTAGAGCGCACCGGCGTCCACTCCGGCGACTCCATCTCCGTCTATCCTCCCTTCTCCATCTCCGACAAGGTCAAGGGCATCATCCTGCAATACGCCAAAAAGCTGGGCCTGGGCATCGGCATCAAGGGCCTGTTCAACATTCAGTTCATTGTGGATAAGGCGGACAACGTGTATATCATCGAGGTCAACCCCCGTTCCTCCCGTACCGTCCCCTTCCTCTCGAAGGCCACGGGTTACTCCCTGGCAGACATTGCCACGGAGGTCATCCTGGGCAAGAGTCTGAAGGAGCAGGGCATTTTCGACATCTATCCCGACGAACAGCCCCGGTGGTACGTGAAGGCCCCTGTCTTCTCCTTCAATAAGATCCGCGGTCTGGATGCCTACCTGTCCCCGGAGATGAAGTCCACCGGCGAGGCCATCGGCTACGATAAGACCATGAACCGCGCCCTGTATAAGGCCCTCCAGGCCTCCGGCATGAAGCTGCAGAACTACGGCACAGTCCTTGCCACCATCGCCGACAAGGACAAGGACGAGGCCCTGCCTCTGATCCGCCGGTTCTATCAGCTGGGCTTCAACATCGAGGCCACCGAGGGCACCGCCAAGTATCTGAAGGAGCACGGCATCCGGACCCATGCGCTGAAGAAGATCAGCACCGGCTCCGATGAGATCCCCAACGCCCTGCGCCAGGGCCACATCGCCTACGTCATCAACACCAAGGACCCCGCCTCCGACGCTGCCGTTGACGGCGCTCAGATCCGCCAGATCTGCACCGAGTACAACGTGACCCTCTTCACAGCCCTGGACACCGTGAAGGTCCTGCTGGATGTGCTGGAGGAGACCACTCTGACCATCTCCACCATTAACGCTTGATGCCATGAAAAAAGGTATTTTTACAATTCTGACCAATGAGGCCCTCACTTCCAGCGTCTACCGCATGACGCTGGAGGGGGACACCTCCGCCATCACCGCCCCAGGGCAGTTTGTGAACATCCAGCTTGCCGGGAAGTTCCTCCGGCGGCCTATCTCCGTCTGCGACTGGGAGGAGGGCAAGCTGACTCTGGTCTACAAGGTGGTCGGCCAGGGCACCGCCCAGATGGCGGCCATGGCCCCGGGAGAGCGCCTGGATATCCTCACCGGCCTGGGCAACGGCTACGACCTGTCCATTGTAGGGGAAGCACCCCTGCTGGTAGGCGGCGGTGTGGGTGTGCCCCCTATGTATGGCCTTGCCAAGAAGCTGCGGGCCCTGGGCAAAAAGGTCCAGGTGATCCTGGGCTTCAATACCAGCGGGGAGATCTTCTATGAAGCGGAGTTCCGCGCCTTGGGCTGTACCGTTTCTGTCACCACGGTGGACGGCTCCTACGGCGTGAAGGGCTTCGTCACGGATGCCATGAAGGACCTGATCTACAGCCACTTCTGCGCCTGCGGCCCGGAGCCCATGCTGAAGGCCCTGTATCGGGCAAGCCAAACCTCCGGCCAGATGAGCTTTGAGGAGCGGATGGGCTGCGGCTTCGGTGCCTGCATGGGCTGCTCCTGCAAGACCCTGACGGGGAACAAGCGCATCTGCAAGGATGGCCCCGTGATGAAGAAGGAGGAGATTTTATGGGACTGAACGTAAATCTCTGCGGTATTGAGCTGGACAACCCTGTGATCCCCGCCTCTGGCACCTTCGGCTTCGGCTATGAATTTGCGGAGCTTTATGACATCAATATTTTAGGTACCTTCTCCTTTAAGGGCACCACCAGGGACGCCAGATTCGGCAATCCCACCCCCCGGATCGCCGAGTGCCCCGCAGGGATGATCAACGCCGTAGGCCTGCAGAATCCCGGGGTGGAGGCTGTGATCGCCCAGGAGCTGCCAAAGCTGAAACAGGTCTTCCACAAGCCCGTCATGGCCAATGTCTCCGGCTTTTCTGTGGCTGACTACGCCTACACCTGTGAACGGCTGGATCGGGAAGAACAGGTCGGCTGGCTGGAAGTCAACGTCAGCTGTCCCAATGTCCACGGCGGCGGCATGAGCTTCGGCACCTGCCCGGAGTCCGCGGCAGAGGTGGTCAAGGCCGTGAAGGCCGTCACAACCAAGCCGGTGTTCGTCAAGCTCTCTCCCAATGTGACGGACATTGTATCCATTGCGAAAGCCTGTGAGGAGGCGGGAGCCGACGGCATCAGCCTCATCAACACCATGCTGGGCATGCGCATCGACCTGCGGCGCAGAAAGCCTGTCATTGCCAACACCATGGGCGGCTACTCCGGCCCCGGCATCTTCCCTGTGGCTGTGCGGATGGTCTACCAGGTGGCCCGGGCCGTAAAGGTCCCCGTCATTGGCATGGGCGGCGTTCAGTCCGCCGAGGATGTGATTGAAATGATGCTGGCGGGAGCCACCGCCGTAGAGGTGGGGGCCGCCAACCTGGTGGACCCCTGGGCCTGCAAAAACATCATCGAAGACCTGCCCCGGGCCATGAAAGAATACAGAATCGAAAATTTGAAGGATATTATAGGAGGCGCACAATAATGGGTAAAGACGTGATCGTAGCCTGCGATTTTTCCAGTGCGGAGCAGACCTTTGCTTTCCTGGATCAGTTCACCGGCAGAAAGCCTTTTGTGAAGATCGGCATGGAGCTTTACTACGCCGAGGGGCCGGAAATCGTCCGGCAGATCAAGGCCCGGGGCCACAAGATCTTCCTGGACCTGAAGCTCCACGATATCCCCAACACCGTCAAGAAGTCCATGGCGGTCCTGCGGAATCTGGATGTAGACATCACCAACCTCCATGCCGCCGGTACCACTGCCATGATGAAGGCCGCCCTGGAGGGCCTGACCCGGCCCGACGGCACCCGGCCCCTGCTGATCGCCGTGACCCAGCTGACCTCCACCGACCAGGAGGCCATGGAGAAGGACCTGCTCATCCACGAGCCCATCGACCAGGTCGTCATGCACTATGCCGAGACCGCTAAGAACGCGGGGCTGGACGGCGTGGTCTGCTCCCCCCTGGAGGCGGAAAAGGTCCACGACCGCTGCGGCAAGAATTTCCTGACCGTCACCCCCGGCGTCCGCTTTGCCGACGGAGACATCGGTGACCAGAAGCGGGTCATGACTCCTGCCGCAGCCAAGGCCATTGGCTCTGACTACATCGTGGTGGGCCGCCCCATCACCGCCGCGGCGGATCCCGTAGCTGCCTATGAGCGGTGCGTTTCCGAATTTGTAGACTGAGGAGGAAATTCAATTGGAAACCTACAAAAGAGAATTTATTCAGTTTCTGGAAAAGGCCGGAGTGCTGAAATTCGGTGACTTCACCGCCAAGTCCGGCCGGAAGATCCCCTACTTCATCAACGCCGGTATGATCAAAACCGGCGAGGAGATCGCCACCCTGGGCGAATTCTATGCCCATGCCTACCTGGAGAAGCTGGGCAAAAAGCAGACCGTTCTCTACGGCCCTGCCTATAAGGGCATCTCCATTGCCGTGTCCGCCGCCGTGGCCCTGAGCAAGGAGGGCCTCAACGTTCCCTTCTTCTTCAACCGGAAGGAAGCCAAGGATCATGGCGAAGGCGGCGTATTCGTGGGCTACGTGCCTCAGGAGGGCGAAGAAGTGGTCATCACCGAGGACGTGATCACCGCCGGTACCGCCATCCGGGAGAGCATGGCCATCCTCAGCAAGCTGGAGGGTGTCAAGGTCGCCGCCACCTTCATCATGGTGGACCGCAAGGAGCGGGGCAAGGGCGAGAAGCTGGCCATGGAAGAGGTCGAGGAGGAGTTTGGCTTCCCCGTGTACTCCGTGGTGGATGTATATGACATCATCGAGTACCTGGAAGAGGATCCCAAGAACAAAGAAAATGTAGACCGGATCAAGGCCTACCTTGCTGTCAATGGAGGCAGAGCATGAGAAGTTTAAACAGCATTCTGGATCTTAGCGTGGAGGAGCTGGACAGCCTCATCGCCACCGCCAAGGACATCATTGCCCACCCGGAAGCTTACCGGGAGAGCTGCAAATATAAGAAGCTGGCCACCCTCTTCTATGAGCCCTCCACCCGGACCCGGCTGAGCTTCGAGGCCGCTATGCTGGAGTTGGGCGGCAGCGTTCTGGGCTTTGCCTCCGCCAATTCCTCCTCTGCCTCCAAGGGCGAGAGCATGGCGGATACCGCCAAGATCATCTCCTGCTACGCGGATATCATGGCCATCCGGCATCCTATGGACGGCGCCCCCTTCGTGGCCTCCCGGAACGCCTCTGTTCCCGTCATCAACGCCGGTGACGGTATGCACAACCATCCCACCCAGACCCTGGCTGACCTTCTGACCATCTCCCGGGAAATGGGACGGCTGAACGACCTGACCATCGGCCTGTGCGGCGACCTGAAATACGGCCGCACCGTCCACTCCCTGATTGAAGCCATGAGCCGCTACACCGGCATCAAGTTTGTCCTCATCTCTCCGGAGGAGCTGCGGCTCCCCGGCTACGTGAAGTTCAACACTCTGGAGAAGCACCACATGGCCTACGAGGAGGTCACCTCCCTGGAGGAGGCCATGCCCAAGCTGGACGTGCTGTATATGACCCGGATCCAGCGGGAGCGGTTCAGCGACCCCGATGCCTACGCCCGGCTCAAGGACAGCTATATCCTGGACACCGGCAAGATGAAGCTGGCCAAGGAGCACATGTGCGTCCTGCACCCCCTGCCCCGGGTCAATGAGATCAGCGTGGCTGTGGACGATGACCCCCGGGCCGCCTATTTCCGCCAGGCTCTCAACGGCAAGTATATGCGGATGGCCCTGATCCTGATGCTTCTGAAGGAAGCGGAGCAGGACCCCACCCGGGAGCCCATCCGGGGCGAGCTGCGCTACGACCTCGTCTGCCGCAACCCCCGGTGCATCAGCGCCACCGAGCAGGAGCTGCCCCAGATCTTCCGCCTGACGGACAAGGCCGCCGGAATCCATCGCTGCGTCTACTGCGAGCATATCGCGGAATAAGGCTCCAAGATTCAATAATGCAAACAATCAGGGCATGGCACCCTTCTTCGCGGTGCCATGCCCTGATTTCTGATTTTCTGTGCCATCTATCTCAGCGTCACCATGCGAATCTGCTCCAGTCCATCTCCTGATCCACCGGGATCCTCTCTCCGGAATCCAGCCGCACAGCCCATCCGCCCTCGCTGACCAATTGGACAGGCTCCTTGATCTCTGTTTCCAATATCTGCCAGTCCGTGGTGTGGATCTTCTCAATATCCTCTACTGTGGCAGTTCGCCCATTGACGGTAGGCGCCATATCGCAAAGCTGGGTGTACCGGCCCAGCTGCCAGGCTCCGTCTATGTACCCGAACATGACAAAAGACGAGCCTCCGGAGCCGTCACAGAGGGCTGCCAGGCTGTTCCCGCCAAAGCAGATACCATTCACGCACCACACGGTTCCCGGAAAGCAGATATCCGCAATTTTCATCAACTGACCGTCCAGGAAGGTAAACACCGCCGCACTGATGCCATCCCCAAAAATCAGTTCCGGGGTCCCGTCACCGTCAAAATCGTGGAGGCCCAGGTACATATCAGTTTCCTGGTAGTCCCGCAGCCCATTGGGGTCTTCCAGGTATTTGACACGGTTGTCCATGAGGACATAGGTATAGGCCTCCTGCCAGGTGGAAGCATCGACAGCTACCGGTTTCAGCCGGATTTTTCCGTCCGGCCTGCGTGGAGATGGATTAACGGCGGTATAGGGATGCCACTCAATATCCATCTTTCCACTCCCTTCTCTGAAGCGGGTCATATCCTGGTCCGTATATTCCGTGCCATAAACGGCATCGTACTTGCCGTCATATTTCAAAACGATATAAATAAACCGGCCGCCAGTGTCCCATTGGAGGTCCACGATGGCCTCCTGACTGCCGTCACCATCGAAGTCCGCAAAGGCATATTGGGTGATGATAATGCCGAAATCCGTATATGCCTCTGCCTTTTCGCAATACGCATCCAGCGTTACAAAGCCGTACTCACCAATGAAGCATTCTTTTTGATTTTTGAGGACTTGCAGAAGGGAGTCCTTTTCGGAATCGTCAGCTGGTATCCGCTCTTCCTGGACTGTTTCAACCTTCGCCAATGGTGTTGGCTGTTCCGGTTCCTTTGTAGGACGGCACCCCGTTATCAATAGAGCCGCAAGTGCAAAGGCAAAGAAGATGAGTCTTTTCATCGCTCGTTTATCTCCAATCTGAGTTTCGTTATCGTTATATTCTATATTACTATGGAATGACATAATTTTCAAGTAGCCACCCCCCTCAGCCACGTCATCCCTGTTGCGGCTGAGGGGGGGGCTTTATTCTGCCGATTCCCGATTGAGCACCGGCTCCAGCCTTGTCCCATCCGCCAGCAGAACATAGTCCAGCTGGCTCAAAACAATAGGTGTCTGCGCCAGGAGGTTGTCGCCGTCCCACTGGAGTGCAATGGAGCTGTCGTCCTTCATAACGGCCCGGACTGGGGTATCCGTGTCCAGTTCCAGAGATGCTGAATTCATATCCGGAGTCAGGTCAAAATCGACGCTGGCACCGAAGGGTGTTATTCGAAAAGAGCGGAGTGCGATAGGTTCCTGTTTCATGTATCCCGTGGATTTTTCAGCATCGGCATAATAGCAGACTTGGGCTTGGACAGGGATTGGCCGGGTGATGAGTTCTATGAACTGGTCGTCCGCATCCAGCGTCACCTCAAAGTCCCACTCTTCGTCGGTCAAGATATCTGCGCAGAACAGACCTGCCGCTTCCTCGCCGCCGACAATATACGCCTCCTCGCCGGCGTGCTGTGCGTCAATGGATTCTGCCACTGCCGTATTGGTATAGTCCAGGTACACGCCCATGAAACGAATGCGGAAGGAGATGTCCTTTCCAAAGGGCTGCTCCAATGTCTGCGGCCGGTCCGGGTAGAGCTTATTACAGCGGATCGTCATGCAGTATAGAACGGTATTGGCCTCACCGTCATTGTCTGGCATCCAGTCCCCGTTGTCAATATACATATAGTTTCGTTCCCGGTCCACATTCCCGATGGAGGCAATGGCCATGGAATAGGCAGCATTCTTCCCCACACTGTAGTTTCCGGGCATCAGATGTTTGGCCTCTGTCGAAGGAGGATTCAGGTATTGCTCCAGATTAGTTTCCTGGGGAGCTGTGACCTGGAACACCAGGTAGGCTGCGGTTCCGTCGGAAATAGTGGACTTCAATTCAACGGACCACTCCTGATTTCCCTGGGTCTGCCTCACCGGCTGCTCATTGCTTTCAATATAGTCAATCTGTTCCGCGGACAATGGGCCATCACTTCGCATGGAGAAGACCTGTTGGAGCCATCCGCTGGCATACACCACCGCACACCCCACCAGCAGCAGCGCCAACGCAACAATCGCTGCAACCAGCCACAGCTTTTTCTTAGGCAGCCGCCGGACCTGCCGCTTGCCCTGCCGGAACTCCTCGGCGGCAATGACATAGCTGTCCCGCACATCATTGAGCCCGTACAGAATATCCATGGTGTTCATACCCTATACCCCTCCTCTGCGAGCTTCTTCCGGAGTTTCCCTCGGGTCCTGTGGAGCATGGAGGTCACCTTACTCTGGCTGAAGCCGGTAATGTACGCAATGGTCTCGATGGAGTCCATATACCAGTACCGGCACAGGAATACATTCCGCTCCGTTTCCGGCAGGCTGGCCAAGAAGCCGTTGAGAACACGGGTCAGCTCCCTACTGGTAATTTCCGCCTCCATTCCTCGGATATCCACGCACTCTCCCAGTTCCTCCAGGGCCAGGATCATCTCCTTGCCACCCCGCTTCTGGGCACTTTGCTTCCGCCAGCGGTCAATGGAGATATGCCGGGCGATTTTCCCCAGAAACGCCTGCAAGAGCGTAGGCTTTCTGGGAGGGATGGTATTCCAGGCCGAAAAATATGTATCGCTGACGCTCTCCTCCGAATCCTCCCGGGAGGCTAAAATATTGTAGGCAATGGTATAGCAGTACCCGCCGTACTTCTTGTCTGTTTCCACAATGGCCTGTTCCGACCGGTCAAAGAACAGCTCCACAATTCCTTGATCCTCCATGGGATCACCTCCTATTTTGTCTTACACTTATATAGGCGTAAAAGAAGACAGGATATTGCATGGGTTTCAAAAAAATTTGAAAAATCCCCCCGGGATTGCTCCCAGGGGGATGATGATCTTGTCAGACCGGATTAAGGATTACTCCTGAACCTCGGTAACAACACCGGAACCGACGGTACGGCCGCCTTCACGGATAGCGAAACGCAGGCCCTTCTCGATAGCGATGGGGGTGATCAGCTCGACCTTCATGACGACGTTATCGCCGGGCATGCACATCTCAGTGCCTTCGGGCAGGGTGATGATGCCGGTCACGTCAGTGGTACGGAAGTAGAACTGAGGACGATAGTTGTTGAAGAAGGGAGTATGACGGCCGCCTTCTTCCTTGGACAGGACGTAAACCTGGCCGGAGAACTTGGTGTGGGGATGGATGGAGCCGGGCTTGCAGAGAACCTGGCCACGCTCCACGTTCTTCTTGTCCACGCCACGCAGCAGAGCGCCGATGTTGTCGCCGGCTTCAGCGAAGTCCAGCAGCTTGTGGAACATCTCGATGTCGGTAACGACAGTGGGGGTCTTCTCTTCCTTCAGGCCAACGATTTCCACGGGCTCGTTCTTCTTGACGATACCACGCTCCACACGACCGGTAGCAACGGTGCCACGGCCGGAGATGGTGAAGACGTCCTCAACGGGCATCAGGAAGGGCTGGTCAGCCTTACGGTCGGGAGTGGGGATATAGGAGTCGACAGCGTCCATCAGCTCCTTGATGCAGGCATACTCGGGAGCGTTGGGATCCTTGGACTCGGAAACCAGAGCGTTCAGAGCGGAGCCCTTGATGATGGGGGTGTCGTCGCCGGGGAAGTCGTACTCGTTCAGGGTCTCGCGGACTTCCATCTCGACCAGCTCCAGCAGCTCCTCGTCGTCAACCTGATCGCACTTGTTCAGGAACACAACGATATAGGGAACGCCGACCTGACGGGCCAGCAGCAGGTGCTCACGGGTCTGAGCCATGGGGCCGTCGGTAGCAGCGATAACCAGGATAGCGCCGTCCATCTGAGCAGCGCCGGTGATCATGTTCTTGATATAGTCGGCGTGGCCCGGGCAGTCGACGTGAGCGTAGTGACGCTTGTCGGTCTCGTACTCAACGTGAGCGGTGTTGATCGTGATACCACGAGCCTTCTCTTCGGGGGCCTTATCGATGGAAGCGTAGTCCTCGAACTGGGCCTGGCCCTTCAGAGCCAGATACTTGGTGATAGCGGCGGTCAGAGTGGTCTTGCCGTGGTCAACATGGCCGATGGTGCC
>ERZ1034691.2176-NODE-2176-length-11141-cov-10.849720_pt1 | contig 11141 bp, 7 predicted proteins | sample MGYA00520638_ERZ1034691 | MGnify/ENA primary metagenome ERZ1034691 (study PRJEB33766, sample SAMN09781763) | gut metagenome | biome: gut microbiome | host: Homo sapiens | place: Madagascar | study: EMG produced TPA metagenomics assembly of the PRJNA485056 data...
GTGTGATGGAGTTCTATTACGAAGGCGGTATCAAGGAATTTGTCACTTACTTGAACAGAAGCAAAGAAGCTCTTTATGAAAATGTGCTCTATTTTGAAGGCACCAAGAACAATGTGTACGTGGAAGTTGCTTTCCAGCACAATGACTCTTATACCGAGTCCGTATACAGCTTCGTAAATAACATCAATACTCCGGAGGGAGGTACCCATTTACAGGGCTTTAGGAATGCCATCACCAAAACCTTCAATGATTATGCCAGAAACGCCAAGCTTTTGAAGGATAGTGAAGCGAATCTTTCCGGTGAAGATATCAGAGAAGGTCTGACGGCAATTATCAGTGTCAAGATTGAGGAGCCTCAGTTTGAAGGTCAGACCAAGCAGAAGCTCGGCAACTCCGAAGCAAGAACCGCTGTGGACAATATTGTATCCGAACAGCTTACTTATTACTTAGAGCAGAACCCCAACATCGCCAAGACCATCTGTGAAAAATCCATTCTGGCGCAGAGAGCAAGGGAAGCGGCAAGAAAGGCAAGAGAGCTTACCAGAAGAAAAACGGCTCTGGAAGGTATGTCTTTACCCGGAAAATTAGCGGACTGCTCCGATAAGGACCCGAAGAACTGCGAAATTTACATCGTCGAAGGAGATTCTGCGGGCGGCAGCGCCAAGACGGCAAGAGCCCGTGCAACCCAGGCAATTCTTCCCCTTCGAGGAAAAATTCTGAACGTGGAAAAAGCGAGACTGGACAAAATTTATGCCAATGCGGAAATCAAGGCTATGATTACTGCATTCGGTACGGGAATCCATGAAGACTTTGATATTACCAAGCTTCGTTACCATAAAATTATCATCATGACCGATGCCGACGTGGACGGCGCCCATATCAGTACCCTGCTGCTTACATTCCTTTACCGATTCATGCCGGAGCTGATTAAACAGGGACATGTTTATCTGGCACAGCCTCCTCTTTACAAGCTGGAGAAAAACAAAAAAGTATGGTATGCCTACAGTGATGAAGAACTGAACAAAATTTTAGAAGAAGTAGGCCGTGACCAGAACAATAAAATCCAGCGTTACAAAGGTCTGGGCGAAATGGATGCGGAGCAGCTCTGGGAAACCACCATGGACCCGGAAAGAAGAATTCTTCTCCGCGTCAATATCGACGAGGAAACCGAATCCGAAATCGACCTTACCTTTACCACACTTATGGGCGACAAGGTAGAGCCCCGAAGAGAATTTATTGAAGAGAACGCAAAGTTTGTTAAGAATTTGGATATCTGATAGAAAAATGTATCCTGATAAAGCCCTATTAGGGCAGATTGAGAGGGAATATGCAAGACAATATTTTTGACCAGATTCAGGAAGGAAACCAGTTTGACAAGGTTCATGTAGTGGATCTTAAGAAAACGATGGAAACCTGTTATATTGATTATGCCATGAGTGTTATCGCGGCAAGAGCCCTTCCCGATGTAAGAGACGGATTAAAGCCCGTACAGAGAAGAGTGCTTTATTCCATGATTGAACTTAACAACGGTCCCGACAAGCCTCACCGTAAGAGTGCCCGTATCGTCGGCGATACAATGGGTAAATATCATCCCCACGGTGACAGCTCCATTTACGGTGCATTGGTAAACATGGCGCAGGACTGGAACTTCCGTTATCCTCTTGTAGACGGTCACGGCAACTTCGGTTCCATGGATGGTGACGGTGCGGCGGCAATGCGTTACACAGAGGCCCGCCTTTCCAAAATTTCCATGGAATTGCTTGCAGATATCAACAAAGATACCGTTGATTTCATCCCGAACTTCGATGAAACAGAAAAAGAACCGGTTGTTCTTCCCAGCCGTTTTCCTAATCTTTTAGTAAACGGCACCACAGGTATTGCCGTAGGTATGGCGACCAATATTCCTCCCCACAACCTTCGTGAGGTGGTAAAGGCTGTTGTAAAAATTATCGACAACAGGGTGGAAGAAGGCAGAGATACTGAAATCGAAGAAGTGCTGGATATTGTAAAAGCACCGGATTTTCCCACCGGCGGTCTGATTTTGGGTACCAGAGGCAGCGAAGAAGCTTACCGTACCGGCCGCGGCAAGGTAAGAGTGCGTGCGGTTACCAATATTGAAACCCTGCCCAACGGCAAGTCCCAGATTATCGTAACCGAGCTTCCTTATATGGTAAACAAGGCAAACCTCATCCAGAAGATTGCCGAGCTTGTAAAATTAAAGAAAATCGACGGTATTACCGATCTCCGCGACGAGTCCAACCGAGAGGGTGTCAGAGTAGTGATTGAGCTGCGAAGAGATGTCAATGCCAACGTAATCTTAAACCTTCTCTACAAGCACACCCAGTTACAGGATACCTTCGGTGTCATTATGCTGGCGCTTGTGAATAATGAGCCAAAGGTTATGAACCTTCTGGACATCCTGAAAAATTACTTAAAGCATCAGGAAGATGTCGTTACCAGAAGAACTAAATACGATTTGAACAAGGCAGAAGAAAGAGACCATATTTTACAGGGTCTTTTAAAAGCCCTTGATTATATTGATGAAGTGATTTCCATTATCCGCAGCAGCGCCAATGCGCAGGTTGCCAAGGAAAGATTGATGGAGCGCTTTGAATTAAGCGACGCACAGGCACAGGCAATCGTCGATATGCGTCTGCGTGCTCTGACAGGTCTGGAAAGAGAAAAGTTAGAGAACGAGCATGCGGATTTAGTAAAGAGAATTGCCGAATTAAAGGCTATTTTAGGAGATGAAAATATCCTGCTTGGCGTTATCAAAACAGAAATTACCGCCATTGCCGATAAGTACGGCGATGACAGAAGAAGTAAAATTGGTTATGACGAATTAGATATTTCCATGGAGGATCTGGTTCCCAGAGGAAATACAGTTATTGCCATGACAAAATTAGGCTATATCAAGCGTATGACCGTGGACAATTTCAAAGCCCAGAACAGAGGAGGCAAAGGAATTAAGGGTATGCAGACCATTGATGAGGACTACATTGAAGACCTTCTCATGACTACTACCCACCACTACCTGAATTTCTTTACCAATCAGGGCAGGGTTTACCGCTTAAAGGCTTATGAAATTCCCGAAGCGGGCAGAACCGCAAGAGGTGTTGCCATTATCAATCTGCTGAATTTAAATCCGGGTGAAAAGATTACCGCCATGATTCCCATCAGCAACTATGACGACAACAAGAACCTCTTTATGATTACCAAAAAGGGTATTGCCAAGAAGACTCCTCTTATGGAATACAGTAATGTCCGCAAGAACGGTCTGGCTGCTATCAATTTAAGGGAAGACGATGAACTGATTGAAGTGAAGGTAACCGATAAGGAAAGTGAAATCTTCTTAGTTACCAAGTTCGGTATGTGCATCCGGTTCTTAGAAACCGATGTCAGGGCTACCGGTCGTACCTCCATGGGTGTTATCGGTATGAACCTTTCCGACGGCGATTGCATCGTAGGCATGCAACTGGCATCCCAGGGAGACTCTTTACTCATTGCTTCTGAAAACGGTCTCGGCAAACGTACGCCCATGAATGAATTTACCGTACAGAAGCGCGGCGGCAAGGGTGTGAAGTGCTATAAGATTACCGATAAGACAGGCGAAGTTGTGGGCGTAAAGGCAGTAAACGACGACAACGAAATTATGATGATTACCACGGAGGGCATCATCATCCAGCTTCGTGTACAGGAAATTTCCACTTTGGGACGTATAACCTCCGGTGTGAAGCTCATAAACTTAAAAGACGGCGTGAAGGTTGCACAGATTGCGAAAGTGCGGGAGAAAATCGTAAGCGACGACAAAGAGTTTGAAAACATTGAGGATGCCATTGAAGCCTCCGAAGAAGCGGAATTCTATGAAGAAGAAGATTCCGAAGAGGATAAAATTTACAAAGGCGACGAAGAGGACTCCTCCGAAGAAAATGATGGGGAATAAGGTTTTATGAAGTTATAAAAAAGCACTACAAAAGAATTGAGGGTAAAGGGAGAAAGTGATGTTAGAATATCTGAGAAAAAAGTCGTTCAGGAAATCTTTATGGCTGACGGGCATAGGTCTGATTGCCGGCATTGTTCTGCTGGTTATTTTCGGACCGGACTGTCTGAAGGTTCTGAAAGGTCCCATGGATTTTAAGAACCTCACCGCGGATGATCTGGAAAAGAAGCCGTATGTGGTCATTGACTACGATTTTAACTACGGTTGCTTTGCAGAGGAAACTTCCACGCATACCCAGAACGGCAGAAAAATTTCTTCCCATAGCTCCGGCATGGTATATGCCATTACCATTCCGGATATAAGAAGTTACTTTAAGTCCGGTGATACCATGGAATTCATGGGTATATATTTCGGTTCCAGATATTATGACGACCTGGAAGTCATCGAAGACAACATGAGTAATTTCAGTGAAAAATATGACGAGTGGTACAATGATTACAGCATGACCAACGAAGAGCTTTTCTCCACTCTGGACAAATACCTTACCGTAAAAGGCCAGGTACTTCCCATGGACGACACCATGCTTTATTACTACAAGGATATGTTTGAGGATTACGGCTATTCCGATGATGAAATCAGGGAATTGTGCCATCCTTATTACATAAAAGTAGACGGCATGCAGCACGGCGGAACGATTTCCGTATGCATTTTTGCCTTCTTAGGTCTGCTTCTTGTAATTATGATGATTATTCTGATGGTATATGTGGCAAACGGCGGTTACTTAAAGAGCATGAAAAAAGCTCTGGCAAGAAAAGGCTCTGCGGAATTGGAAAGAGTCTGTGCCGAATTTGATTCCGGTGTTGATTTCAACAAGGATTTGAAGGTAGGAAGAACCTACATTATCGACAGCGGTTCCATGGTTCCGAAGATTGTCAGTCTGCAGGATTGTATATGGGCTTACATGCAGGTAACCAAGAATAAACAGTATTTCATTACGGTTTCCACCACGTATTCCGTAACATTCCGCAGTAAAAACAAGGAAATCAACAGTGTGCTTGTAAAAAATAAGGATGATGCCATGAGACTGCTTGATCTGGTACATGAAAGATTTCCCGGCATTATTCTGGGATACTCCGATGAACTTGCTTTTTTATATAAATCCGATATGAATCAGTTTTTAGCTCTGTATCAGCAGAATGAGGATGCGTCCGGAGCACAGATGTAAAATTTTCTGTGTTATTTTCTAAAATATTCTCCTTGCAAAAAGAAACCGGGAATGGTAATATATTTCGGTATTGTATTGTATCTTCCATGAGGAAGAATGATAACAAGGAGGAAAACTAAATATGAACAGCAAAACAAAAAAAATTGTAGGAATTGGACTTCTTACAGCAATTGTGGTTGTACTGCAAAGCCTTGCAGTCGGAATCAAATTCGGTCCCTTTAGTGTTACCTTTGTATTGATTCCCATTGTAGTAGGAGCGGCACTTTATGGATGGATTGCAGGAGCATGGCTTGGATTTATCTTCGGTGCGATTGTACTTTTTACCGATGCAGGAGCATTTCTTGCAGTCAGCGTTCCCGGTACCATTGTAACCTGTTTGTTGAAGGGTATTATGGCCGGTCTTGTGGCAGGACTGATCTACAGTGTGCTTAAGAAGGTAAATGAGTATGTAGCAGTACTTGTTGCAGCAATTTCCGCACCCATTGTAAATACCGGTATTTTTTTACTGGGTTGTCGTCTGTTTTTTTACGAAACTATTAAAGGATGGGCTGCTGCAGCCGAATTTGAAAATGCAGGTGCATATATGATTTTTGGTCTTGTAGGATTAAATTTCCTGGTAGAAATGGCTGTGAATGTATTACTTAGTGTTGTGATTGTACGAATTATCAACATCGGCAGGAAAACCTTATTATAATTTATAAAGCATAATGAAAGACAAAGGTGTCTTTGAGTATAGGCTCAAAGACACCTTTTTTATATAGCAAATGTAAACAATAGTAAAACAGTTTGGAGGAATTTTGTATGGCAAAGTATATTTTTGTAACAGGTGGTGTTGTTTCCGGTCTGGGAAAAGGAATCACTGCGGCATCTCTTGGACGTTTGTTAAAAGCAAGAGGACTTAAGGTGGCTTCTCAGAAGCTTGATCCTTACATCAATGTGGATCCGGGTACCATGAGCCCTTATCAGCATGGGGAAGTGTATGTAACCGAGGACGGTGCGGAAACCGATCTTGACCTCGGGCATTACGAAAGATTTATCGATGAGGACTTAAATAAATATTCAAACCTGACTACCGGTAAGGTATATTCCAATGTTATCGGCAAGGAAAGAAGAGGCGAATATTTAGGCAGCACGGTACAGACCATTCCGCACATTACCGATGAAATCAAGCGTTTCATTTATAATGTAGGTAAAAAAACGGATGCGGATATTGTCATTACGGAAATCGGCGGAACCATCGGTGATATAGAAAGCCAGCCTTTTATCGAAGCTATCCGTCAGGTAGGACATGAAGTGGGCAGTGAAAATTCCCTTTATGTTCATGTGACCCTGGTTCCTTATCTGAAGGCATCCGGTGAACACAAATCCAAACCCACCCAGCACTCCGTAAAGGAGCTGCAGGGACTTGGTATTTCTCCTGACATTATTGTACTCCGTACGGATGAACCCATTACAGATGAAAGCATTTTCCATAAAATTTCCGGCTTCTGCAATGTAAAACCGGACTGTGTCATTGAAAACCTGACACTTCCCATTCTTTACGAAGCACCGCTGATGCTGGAAAAGGCAAACCTTTCCTCCATCGTCTGCAGAGAGCTTCATATCGATGCTCCCAATCCGGATTTAACAGAGTGGGAAAACCTGATTGAAAGAATTAAAGGACTGAAAAATACCGTAACCATCGGACTTGTGGGAAAATATGTGCAGCTTCATGACGCTTATCTTTCCGTTGCCGAAGCGCTTCGTCATGCCGGCTACGAAACCGAAGCGGATGTGAAGATTTCCTGGATTGACTCCGAAACTTTAAAAGAAGACAATTACGAAGAAGTTTTAAGCAAAGTGGACGGCATCATTGTACCGGGTGGCTTTGGTGACAGAGGTATTGAAGGCATGCTGTTGGCAGCCAGATATGCAAGAGATAAGAAAATTCCCTACTTCGGCATCTGCCTTGGTATGCAGATTGCGGTGATTTCCTTTGCAAGGGATGTGGCAGGCATTAAGGATGCCAACTCCGGTGAATTTGACTTTACCTGTGCCCACAAGGTAATTGACTTCATGCCGGGACAGAGCGATGAAATCGACAAGGGCGGCACCCTTCGTTTAGGCAGCTATCCCTGCGTGATCAAGCCGGGTACCACTATGGAAAAATGTTACGGTAAAACGGAAATAAGGGAAAGACATCGTCACAGATATGAGTTTAACAATGAATACAGAGAAAAATTAGCGGAGTGCGGTCTGATTTTAAGCGGAACCTCACCGGATGAAAGACTGGTAGAAACCGTAGAGCTTGCAGATTCTCCGTTCTATGTCGGTGTCCAGTATCATCCGGAATTCAAGAGCCGTCCCAACAAAGCGCATCCGCTGTTTAAGGGATTTGTAGAAGCATCACTTAAGAATAAAGGTGTCAATCACCTGAACTAAACCGTCTTCTTCGTTGGAGCCGGTTACAAAATCGGCAGCTTCCTTTACCTCGTCCCGGGCGTTTGCCATGGCAACACCGACACCGCCGTAGGTAATCATGCTGATATCGTTGTAGCCGTCTCCGCAGCAGACGGACTCTTCTCTTTTTAAGCCAATCATAGGCAGCAGCCGGTCGATGGATGCCGCTTTGTCAATGTCTTTGGGCATTACTTCAATGAAATAGGGTTCGGAACGGTAAATGCTTAACGTATCCTTAAATTCTTCCTGAAGCATGGCAATGTAAACCTCGGCATCCTTCGGCGGAGCTGTCATCAGACATTTATTCACATCAAAGGTAATATAGTCTACAAAATTGTCAACCTCCTTTACCGGAAGCTGATTTAATTTTGCCTCCCATTCGATATACTGGTCGATGCCGTTTCCTAAAATAACCGTATCCTTTTCATAGGTAATAATGCCGCATTTATGGGCTTTTGCGAAAGCATACAGCTTCGGGATAACCTCTTTCGGCAGCACCTTCTGATACATGACCTCTTTGGTCTTACAGTTCATAATGCGTCCGCCGTTGTAGGAAAGAAGATAACCGCCGTATTCGTCTAACTTCAATTCCTTCACAAAACGAGCAGCACCGGGAGTGGGTCTCCCGGTGGCTAACATGAGCACATGGCCTGCTTTCTGCATTTCCATGAGCTTTTCCTTTGTTTTGGGTGTAATTTCTTTCTTATCGTTTACCAGTGTTCCGTCAATATCCAGAACCAGAATCTTTCTGTTCATTTTAATACATTCCTTTTACAGCCTGTAATTTCAAGTCTTTTTTATTATGCCGGTTTGTTTGTTTTAACCGTGGTTCTGCGCATCAACTACACTGCCGCCCGCATATTTTTCCCGAAGCTTCGGCTTTTCAATCTTGCCGGTAGGATTTCTGGGAATATCCGCAAAAATAATCTTGCGGGGTCTCTTGTAGCGGGGAAGCGCCTGACAAAGGGTATTGATGTCATCTTCCGTTAAAGTAATGCCCTCTTTCGGCTCAATAATCGCGCAGGCAATTTCGCCGAGACGTTTGTCGGGCAGACCGATAACTGCCACATCATGCACACCGCCGTGGGTACGGATGAAATCTTCAATCTGTACGGGGTATAAGTTTTCACCGCCGCTGATGATAACGTCCTTTTTACGGTCTACCAAGAAGATAAAGCCGTCCTCATCCTCCTGTGCCATATCGCCGGTAAAGAGCCATCCGTCCTTTAAGACTTCGGCGGTTGCCTTTTCATCGTGATAGTAGCAGGTCATGACGCCGGGACCTTTTACGCAGAGCTCGCCGACCTCGCCGCGTTTTACGGTATTGCCGTCCGGGTCTACAATTTTCACTTCCCAGCCGTAGCCGGCTTTGCCGATAGCGCCGACCTTATCAATATTATCCACACCTAAGTGTACGCAGCCGGGTCCGATGGACTCGCTTAAACCGTAATTGGTGTCGTATTTATGATTCGGGAAGTATTCCTTCCACTTTTTAATAAGACTGGGCGGAACGGGTTGTGCACCGATGTGCATCAGACGCCACTGGTCTAATTTATAATCGGAGAGTTTAATTCTGCCGCTGTCGAGAGCCTCTAAAATATCCTGCGCCCAGGGAACTAAAAGCCAGACAATGGTGCACTGTTCTCTGGAAACCGCATCCAGAATATATTCGGGCTTGGTACCTTTTAAGAGAACTGCCTTGCTGCCGGAAATAAGACTGCCGAACCAGTGCATTTTGGCGCCGGTATGGTAAAGAGGAGGGATGCATAAAAAGACATCGTCCTTCGTCTGACCGTGATGGTTCTGCTCTACGCGGGCAGCATGCATCAGACTTTCGTGGTTATGTAAAATTGCCTTCGGGAAACCTGTGGTGCCGGAGGAAAAATAAATAGCGGCATCGTCTTCGTCCGTCAGAGGAATGTTCGGTGACAAGGAAGAGCAGTTTACCGTCATGGAGGTGTAGTCCTCCGCAAAAGTCGGGCAGTTGTCGCCTACATAGAAAAGCAGGCGGTTTTTACTGATACGGTCTGCAATTTCTTCCACACGACCGATAAATTCGGGACCGAATACTAAAATGTCCACATCTGCCAGATTTACGCAGTACTCGATTTCATCGGGTGCGTAGCGGAAGTTCAAAGGCACGGCGAGGGCGCCGGTCTTTAAAATACCGAAATAAATGGGCAGCCACTCTAAGCAGTTCATAAGCAGAATGCCGACTTTATCTCCTTTTTTAATTCCTCTGCTCAAAAGCAAATTTGCAAAACGGTTTGCTTTTTCGTTCATGACATGCCAGGTAATCTCACGTCTGTAATGGGTCGTGGGATTTGGCTCTATAAGTTCGTATTCCTTCCAGGTGACGCGGCGGACTTCCTTGACCTCGGGATTGATTTCCACAAGGCAGATGTCGTTGGCGTATTCCCTGGCGTTGCGTTCCAATAAATCTGTGATTGGCATTTCCCTTCTCCTTAAAATTTAATACTTTAAAGTATTTATAGACTAAAGTAAATTATATATAATATTTCGTTTTTTGTAAAGGGCGGCGTTGAAAAGCTGCTACAGCGTACTGATTAGCGTAATGGGTATTAGCATCCTGCAGGTATGATTTTGCAGCGGATACCCTATGACTTAGAAATAAGTAAAAAGGTAAAAATAAAGGTATAATAAACGATTGACATAGTTTGTTAATTGTCATATTATAATTATAGAAAGGTCTCCATTAGCCTTATGATTTCAAATCATAGAAGAGATGAACATTAAAGAAGGTCTCCATTAACCTTCGGTAATCAATCCGTAAAGAGATGAACATTAATGAATGGGAAGCTTAGTCTTCCCATATTTTTTTACTTAAGATTTAAGATATAAGGGAGCAGTATTATGTTTACATTAGATGGAAAACTGACATTTATCAATATTGACCAGAATTATCTCAAAAAGCTGCATGATACATGCTCTGAGGTTTATTATAAGCCAAACGGTTATGAGAATAAACCATACATAGGGATTTTAGTAAATAAGAATGACAGAAAATATGTTATTCCATTATCTTCTGCCAAGGAAAAACACAAAAAATGGAAAAATATTGATAAAGAGTGTTACCTGGTTTATGAAATGGCGAAAAAATCCAATATGAGTCAGGGGGATGTTTGGGTAGCAGCAGGAGAGAATACTGTAAAGCATATTCTTTCTGTTATGGATATTAAGAAGATGATACCGATTGTTGAGGGTGTTTATAGCAGAGTAAATATAAATGTAGAAGAAGCGGATATAAAAGATATTAAGAAATATAAAGATTTGTTAAATAAGGAATATTCTTTTTGCTTGAAAATAATTGATGAAGTCATTGCAAAAGCCAATAAATTATATAATAAACAAATGGAAACGGGAAAAGTGATTAAATTTTGCTGTGATTTCAAGGCATTAGAAGAGGTAGCAGATGAATAAATAATGGTAGGCGGATGGGTCTTATGAACTATCCGCCTATCATTATTGTAAGGCAATCTTTAAAAAACCACCTGCTATGCAGGTGGACAACAATCG
>ERZ1034691.2177-NODE-2177-length-11137-cov-13.645281_pt1 | contig 11137 bp, 13 predicted proteins | sample MGYA00520638_ERZ1034691 | MGnify/ENA primary metagenome ERZ1034691 (study PRJEB33766, sample SAMN09781763) | gut metagenome | biome: gut microbiome | host: Homo sapiens | place: Madagascar | study: EMG produced TPA metagenomics assembly of the PRJNA485056 data...
AGTGTGGCGAACTGAAGGTTCCCCATAAGGTTTGCGGCAAGTGTGGCTACTACAAGGGTCAGGAAATCATCAAGAAAGAGGCTTGATCTCTTTTTTGAAGGATGTGGCTTTTCCGCTCCTGCATGGCTGATTTTCAGCCGGGGAGTGTAAGGAGACTGCAGGGGAGGGCGTTGCCTTCCCCATTTTTTTGTCATTCTGACGCGAAAGGAGGGCGCCTGATGCCGCTATACGTCACGGCGGTGGACGAAAATTCCCCTGCCCAGAAGCTGGGGCTGCAGCCCGGCTGCGCACTGCTGACCATCGACGGTCACCCGCTCAGCGATGCACTGGACTATCAATTTTATACAACGCCCCCCGCCTTTGCGCTGGAAATCTGTGCGGACGGGCAGCAGCGCACCATGCAGGTGCAAAAGGGTGAGTATGAGCCGCTGGGCTGCAACTTCAAAACCTATCTGGGCGACGAAAAGCACAGCTGCTCCAACCATTGTATGTTCTGCTTTATCGACCAGCTGCCCCCCGGTATGCGGGAACCGCTGTATTTTAAGGATGACGATGAGCGCCTGTCCTTTTTGTTCGGCAACTATATCACGCTGACCAACCTCTCCGAGCATGAGATCGACCGCATCATTCAGATGCACATCAGCCCGATCTTCGTTTCGGTACACACGACCAACCCCGCGCTGCGCGTGCGGATGCTGGCAAACAAGCGGGGCGGGGAGGTGCTGCAGTACCTGCCCAAGCTGGCGGCGGGCGGCATTGAGCTGAACTGCCAGCTGGTTTTGTGCCGCGGCATCAATGACGGCGACGAGCTGCGCCGCACCTTAAACGACCTGCTGGCGCTGCGCCCGCAGGTGGGCAGCATCGCCGCCGTGCCTGCCGGTGTGACCGACTACCGCGAGGGGCTGTATAAGCTGACCCCTTACGATCAGCAGTCCGCCGCCGAAACGCTGGACATTCTGGAAGAATTTGCCCAAAAATGCCGCGCCGAATACGGGCGCAGCATTGTATATCCCAGCGATGAGTGGTACCTGACCGCCGAAAGGGAAGTGCCGCCCGCTGAATTTTACGACGAGTTTGCCCAGCTGGAGGACGGCGTGGGGATGTGGCGGCTCTACCACGACACCTTTCTGCAGGAGCTGGAGGCGTACCGCGGCTTGGTTATGCCCCATGCGCTGGACGTTGCCACCGGCACGCTGGCTGCCCCTTTAATAAAGGAATGTATGCAGGCGCTGATGCAGCGCTACCCGCAGGTACAGGTCACGGTACACGCCATCGAGAACCGCTATTTCGGCGGCAACGTCAGCGTGACCGGTCTTGTGACCGGCACCGACATTGCCGAGCAGTGCCGCGGTGCTTTGCAAAGCGGAACGCTGGCGGTGCCTGAGGTGATGCTGCGGGACGAAAAAGACCGCTTTCTGGATGACGTGACCCCCGCCGGTCTGGGCGAAAGCCTGGGCTGCCGGGTCATTACCATCCCCACGGACGGCGCGGGCTGCTGCAAGGCAGTGCTGAGTACGCCCCGCCGCAAACGACTGATACGAAAACCGACAAGGGAGGAAGGCTGATATGGCAAAACCGATCGTAGCCATTGTGGGACGCCCCAACGTGGGCAAGTCCACCATCTTCAACAAGCTGACCGGTCAGCGCCTTGCCATTGTGGAGGACACCCCCGGTGTCACCCGCGACCGCATTTTCTGCGATTGCGAATGGTGCGGGCATAAATTTTTGCTGGTGGATACCGGCGGTATCGAGCCGCGCATCGACGACGGTCTGTTGGCGCATATGCGCGAGCAGGCGCAGATCGCCATTGACTCGGCGGACTGCATCGTTATGGTCACCGAGCTGACCAACGGCGTCACCCCGCAGGATCAGGACATTGCCGGTATGCTGATGCGCAGCGGCAAGCCCGTGGTGCTGGCGGTCAACAAGTGCGACAAGATCGGCGAGCCTCCCATGGAGCTGTACGATTTCTACTCGCTGGGTCTGGGCGAGCTGGTTCCGGTTTCCGGCGTTCACGGTCACGGCACCGGCGATCTGCTGGATGCCGTGTGCGAGCATCTGCACTTTGATGATGAGAACGAGGACGAGGACGACCGCATCTCGGTGGCGGTCATCGGGCGCCCCAACGTGGGCAAGTCCAGCCTGATCAACCACATTCTGGGCGAGAACCGCCTGATCGTTGCCAACGAAGCCGGCACCACCCGCGATGCCATCGACACGATGGTTGAAAACAAATACGGCAAATTTATCTTTACCGACACCGCCGGTCTGCGCAAAAAGGGCAAGGTCGAAAGCGGCGTCGAGCGTTACAGCGTGCTGCGCAGCCTGGCCGCCGTGGAGCGCAGCCGTGTCTGCGTCATTATGATCGATGCCACCGTCGGCTTTACCGAGCAGGACTCCAAGGTGGCGGGCTACGCCCACGAGCAGGGCAAGGCGTGCATCATCGCCGTCAACAAGTGGGATGCCGTCGAAAAAGACAGCTACACCATGGATACCATGCGCAAAAAGCTGCAGGAGGACTTCAGCTTTATGTCCTACGCGCCGATCCTGTTTATCAGCGCCAAGACCGGGCAGCGCGTGGACAAGCTGTTTGAAACCATCCATTTTGTGGACATCCAGAACGGCACCCGCATCCCCACCGGTGCGCTGAACGAGATGCTCGCCCGCGCCACCGCCAAGGTGCAGCCGCCCTCCGACAAGGGCAAGCGGCTGAAGCTGTTCTACATCACCCAAAGCACCACCCGCCCGCCGACGTTTGTCTGCTTCGTCAACCAGAAGGTTCTGTTCCATTTCTCGTACCAGCGTTATATCGAGAACCAGATCCGGGAAACCTTCGGGCTGACGGGTACCCCCATCCGTATGATCACCCGTGAACATGGCGACGGCGTAGCCCGCGCCGGAAAGGTGTAACGGTTATGAACATTCTGCACATCCTTGCCGCCTGCCTGCTGACCGCGCTGAGCGGGTACCTGCTGGGCAGCATCCTGTTTGGCGTCCTGATCTCCAAGGTGCTGTACAATGATGATGTGCGCAGCCACGGCAGCGGAAACGCCGGTATGACCAACGTTTTGCGTACCTACGGCAAACTGGCTGCCGTTCTGACCACGCTGGGCGATGTGGGCAAAAGCGTTGCCGCCGTCCGGCTGGGGCGTTTTATCTTCGACGCCCTGCTTTCCGGCACGGGCGCAGCCTGGCAGAACCCGTTGGACCCTGTCTGCGGCGCCTATTTGGCTGCCATTTTCTGTATGATCGGACACAGCCGCCCAATCTTCTTCGGATTCAAGGGCGGCAAGGGCGTGCTGGTGGGTGCCGGTGCGGCGCTTGCCATCGAGCCGCTGGTCTGCGCCGTCCTGCTGGGGATTTTTCTGGTGGAATTTGCCATCACCCGCATCGTGTCCCTGGGCAGCATCATCATTGCCGCGCTGTATCCGGTGGCGACGCTCATCAACCTGCTGGCGCACGGCGCCGATGCCGCAACGGTCGCCTTCAGCACGGTGTGCTGCGCCATTATGGCAGCGATGGTCATCTGGCTGCACCGCTCCAACATTGAGCGCCTGAAAAACGGCACTGAGTACCGCTTTGGCGAAAAAAAGAACAGCGGCAAATAAGATTTCTGCGCTCGTGTCTTTTGACACGGGCGCTTTTTTTACACATCGCACCCAAATGTGAATAATCTGTTAAGTTGCACAAAAAATAAGAATTGCACAGCAAATACCTGTTGAAAAGTCCGGCACTTTCGTGTATACTGTTGATAAATCTTGGGTCTGAATCGGGGTGCGCGTTGTTATGAAAACCTTCTATGACATCGCCCGCCATCTGGTCTGGCTGACCCAGTTCGGTATGTCGGTGGCAGTGCCGCCGGTGCTGAGCCTGTGGGGGGCTGTGTGGCTGCAGCGCCGGTTCGCCTTGGGCAGCTGGGTCGTAGCGGCAGGCTTTCTTGTGGGTCTGCTGGCAGCGGTCGGGGGGCTGCGAAGCTCCCTCAAAGCCATCGACCGGCAGGCGAAGCCCCCCAAGAAAACCGACCCGCCCCCGGTATCATTCAACCGCCACTAAGGCAGAAAGGAGCCGCCCTATGCAAAAACAACGGGAGGTTTTTCAGGAAATTGCCCGTGTGGCGGCGGCGCTTGCTGTGTGTGAAGGGCTGATGCTGGCCGTGTATGCGCTGGCAGGGCAGTTTACGCTGCGCACGCTGGCGGGGGCGCTGGTGGGCTTTGTGCTGGCGTTGGGTAACTTTGCGGCGCTCAGCATCACGGTGTCCAACGCTATGGACCGGGCAGCCCGGACAGGCGACGCCAAAAAAGCCCAGATGGAGATACAAGCCTCCAGTGTGGTACGCCCGCTGATTTTATTGGCGGTGTATGTTCTCATCTTTCGCATGGATCTGTGCGAGCCGGTGCCGGCAATTTTGCCGCTGCTGTTCGCCCAGCTTTCCTTAAAAATTTTGGAATTTTTCCGCAAAGACACAAAAGGCGGTGAAGCTGCAAAATGAACGGACCTAAAATTTACTGGACCCTGCCGCTGGGCATTACCATCACCCAGACCACGGTCGCCAGCTTTGTGGTCATGGTGCTGCTGTGTACGGCAGCGGTGGTGTTGGGGCGCAATCTGGAGAAACGCCCCGGTCGCAGGCAGGTGCTGGTAGAAAAAGGCGTAACGATGCTGTATGACATGGTGGGCGACACCATGGGCAAGCACAACCTGTACTGGGCGCCGTATATGGGGGCGCTGTTTTTGTCCTCGGTATGCGGGTCTTTTATCGGTATGACGGGTATTTTCCGCTCTGCTACGGCAGACCTTTCCACCACGGCAACGTGGGCAATTATGACGAGCCTGCTGTGCTGGGGCTGCTCCATCAAGCGCAACGGCGTCGGGGGCTGGCTCAAGGGCTTTACCGAACCTGTGGTGGTCATGACGCCGATGAATCTGGTTTCTGAGATCGCACAGCCGCTGTCAATGGCGTTCCGTCACTTCGGCAACATCGCGGGCGGCAGCGTGCTGACAAGCCTTGTCTACACCGCGCTGGCAACCTGCTCTGCCTTGTTGCTGGGGCTTGTGGGCAAAAGCGTCGTCATCGGCGCAGCGGTGCTGGTCATCGGCATTGCGCTGCTGGTCGCGGGCGTTAAAAACAAGAAGCTGGCAAAGAAAATTTTCGGCATTGTTTTTATCGCCACCGGCGCACTCTCTCTTTTGGGGCTGACAGGCGTTCCTTATCTGGAGGTCGGTATCCCCGGCATCCTGAGCCTGTATTTTGATGTGTTCTCCGGCGGGGTTCAAGCCCTTGTTTTCAGCCTGTTGACAATGGTGTATGTGGGCAATGCCTGCCCGCCGCCGGAGGAAGTATAACAACGTATTTTATAACTGGGAGGATTTCAATATGGAAACTGCAATCGTAAAAGCCGCCTGTGCGATCGGTGCCGGTATTGCCATGGGTTTTGGCGCTATCGGTCCTGCTATCGGTGAAGGCAACGCCGTCGGCAAAGCTCTGGAAGGTATGGCTCGCCAGCCCGAAATGGTCGGCGATCTGCGTACCAATATGATCCTTGGCTGCGCCATTACCGAATCCACCGGCATTTACTCGCTGGTTATCTCCTTGCTGGTGCTGTTCGTTTTCCACTAATCGGGAAAATGAACATCACGAAAGGAGGGACAGCAAGTGACAGGCTTTGAAAGCTTTGTAGGCATCAATCCGTGGACAGCGCTGTTTACCTTTTGCAATATGCTGATCACCTTTACCGTGCTGAAACATTTTTTGTTTGAACCGGTCAAAAAGATGATCGACGACCGCCAGAACGAGATCGACACGATGTACGCCGATGCCGACGCGGCCAAGCAGAAAGCGGCTGCGCTGGAAACCGAATATCAGGCGCATCTGCAGTCCATCAAGGACGAGCGCGATGCCATGCTGCGGGAGGCAACCCGCCGCGCGCAGAAGCGTGAGGAGGAAATCGTGGGCGAGGCTAAGACCGAGGCCGCGAGCATCCGCGCCGCTGCCGAGGCGGATATTGCGCAGGAACGCAAAAAAGCAGTCAATGACCTCAAAAACGAAATCGGCGGTATGGCCGTTGAGATCGCCGGCAAGGTTGTTGAGCGCGAGATCAAACAGCAGGATCATCAGGCACTCATTGATGAATTTATTCAGAATGTGGGGGATGCGTCGTGACCGAAACAGCCAAACGGTACGGCGGCAGCCTGTATGAGCTTGCCAAAGAAGAACAGCTGACCGACGAGCTGCTCAGCGAGTTGGAAACCGCTGTGACCTGCTTTGGCGAAAATGCGGACTATATGCGCTTGCTCACGGCAGAAAACCTGCCCAAGAAAGAGCGCTGCGATCTGCTGGACGCGGCGTTTGAGGGTGCGCATCCGTACCTGATCAACTTTATGAAGCTGCTGTGTGAGGAAGGTCTGCTGCCGGAGCTTTTCGGCTGCGTGCAGGCGTACCGTGCGCAGTATAACGCTGACCACGGCATAATCGAGGTCACGGTGGTTTCGGCAGTGCCTTTGCAGGATGCCAGCCGCGAAAAGCTGCTGGCAAAGCTGGCGGCGCTGACCGGCAAGACCGTTACCCTGAAAGAAAAAGTCGATCCGTCCGTGCTGGGCGGTTTGCGGCTGGATATGGATGGCAAGCGCTTGGACGGCACCGTGCAGCGCCGCCTCGAAACGATGCGGGATGAAATTGCCGGCGTCGTGATGTAAAGCAAATAAAAGATTGCGTGGTGAACCAAACAGTGCAACTGAAACCTGAACAAATTTCCCGAATCATTCGCTCGCAAATTAAATACTATCAGAATGCCATCGAGCAGACTGAAACCGGCACTGTGACCATGGTCGGCGACGGCATTGCCCGCGCCGCCGGTCTTGACAACTGCATGGCAGGTGAGCTGGTTCAGTTTGACGGCGGCACCTACGGTATGGCGCAGAACCTGGAAGAAAACAGCGTTTCCATCGTTCTGCTGGGCGATGATTCCGGCATCAAAGAGGGCAGCGTCGTCAAGCGCACCGGCAAGGTCGTTTCCGTGCCGGTGGGCGAGGGGATGATCGGCCGCGTTGTCAACGCGCTGGGTCAGCCCATTGATGGCAAGGGTCCCATTGAGGCGGCCGAGTATCGTGCCATCGAATCCCCGGCACCCGGCATTCTGGATCGTCAGCCCGTCAAGCAGCCCCTGCAGACCGGCATCAAGGCGATCGACTCGATGATCCCCATCGGTCGCGGTCAGCGTGAGCTGATCATCGGCGACCGCCAGACCGGTAAGACTGTTATCGCAACCGATACGATCCTGAACCAGAAGGGCAAGGATGTTTTGTGCATCTACGTTGCCATCGGTCAGAAGCGCTCCACGGTTGCCTCTCTGGTCGAAAATCTGGACAAAAACGGCGCTATGGCGTACACTACTGTGGTTTGCGCCACGGCATCCGAGCTGTCGCCGCTGCAGTATATCGCCCCCTACGCCGGCTGCGCCATGGGCGAATATTTCATGCATCAGGGCAAGCACGTCCTCATTATTTATGATGACCTGTCCAAGCACGCCGTCGCGTACCGTGCGCTTTCTCTGCTGATCCGCCGTCCCCCGGGACGTGAAGCCTACCCCGGCGATGTTTTCTACCTGCACAGCCGTCTGCTGGAACGCGCGGCTAAGCTCAGCGATGCCAAGGGCGGCGGTTCTCTGACCGCACTGCCCATCATCGAAACGCAGGCGGGCGACGTGGCTGCGTATATCCCGACCAACGTCATTTCCATCACCGACGGTCAGATTTTCCTGGAAACCGAGTTGTTCCACGGCGGCATCCGCCCGGCTGTCAACCCCGGTATCTCTGTTTCCCGTGTCGGCGGCAACGCCCAGATCAAGGCAATGAAAAAGGTCGCAGGTACGCTGAAACTGATCTACTCCCAGTATCGTGAGCTACAGGGCTTTGCCCAGTTCGGCTCCGACTTGGACGCCGATACCAAGGCGCGTCTTGCCCAGGGCGAGCGCATTGTCGAGGTTCTCAAGCAGGACCGCAACAGCCCTGTGCCCGTCGAAAAGCAGGTGGCGATTTTGTACGCCACCATCCACGGCTATCTTAAGGATGTCGCCGTGGCGGACATTGCCGAGTACGAGCAGACGCTGTACACCTATCTGGACGAGAACGTCACCGCAGCGGGCGTGATGGAAATCATCCGCACCACCGGCGACCTCAAGCCCGAAACCGAGGAACAGCTCAAAGCTGTTCTGGCGGATTTTACCGCAAGCTTCATCAAGAACAAATAAACTGCAAAGGGGGTGCTGCCGGTGGCCGGTTCAATGAAGGAAATCAAGCTGCGCATCAAAAGTGTGCAGAGTACCATGCAGATCACCAAGGCTATGGAACTGGTGGCGTCCAGCAAGCTGCGCCGTGCCAAGGAGCGCGTGGAACACAGCCGCCCGTATTTTGAAACGCTGTATACCACGCTGTTCGACATCGCCAACGCCGATTCTGAATTCAGCAGCCCGTATCTTGCCAAGCGCGAGGGACATCGGCGGCTGTATATCGTCATCGCCGGGGACCGCGGTCTGGCGGGCGGCTACAACGCCAACATCTTAAAGGCTGTGGCGGCGGACGCCGGGGACAGTGACTACTGCGTTCTGCCCATCGGCAAAAAGACCGTCGAGCATTTCGAGCGCCGGGGCGTACCCCTGCTGACCACGGCTTTTGCCGAGGCGGGCAGCCTTTCGGTGAGCGACTGCTTTGAAATTTCCCGCCTTGTCTGCGCAAAATTTCTGGCAGGGGAGTTTGACGAGATCCGCTTGGCGTTTACGCAGTTTGTTTCTATGCTGACCCAGACGCCGTCGGTGCTGTCGGTACTGCCCTTTGATGCGCCGCGTCCCAAACCGGGACACGAGCATAAGAGCCTGATGCTGTACGAGCCGAGCAGCGAAGCGGTCTTTGACGCCATCATCCCGGAATATTTGGCAGGTGTCGTCTACGGCGCCCTGTGCGAGAGCGTTGCCAGTGAGCAGGGCGCCCGCCGCACGGCCATGGATGCCGCCACCAAGAACGCCGGCGAGATGATCGACCATCTGAATCTGTATTATAACCGTGCCCGCCAGGCTGCGATCACGCAGGAAATTACCGAGATCGTTGCCGGCGCGGACGCCGAAGCCTAAAACAAAGGAGTGTGCGCTATGCCGGAAAAACACACCGGTAAGGTAGTGCAGGTTATGGGTCCTGTTCTGGACATTCGTTTTCCGGAAGGGGAGCTGCCCGCACTGCTGAACGCCATTGAATTGGATAACCACGGCAAAAAGCTGGTGGTCGAGGTTGCACAGCACATTGGCGACAATGTGGTGCGCTGCATCGCCATGGCCGCTACCGACGGTCTGGTGCGCGGCACCGAGGCTGTCGATACCGGCGCGCCCATCAACGTACCCGTGGGTGAAGAATGCCTGGGTCGCGTTTTCAACCTGCTGGGCGAGCCTGTGGACGAGCAGCCTGCCCCGCAGAACACCGAGCGCTGGCCCATCCATCGCCCTGCGCCCAGCTATGACGAGCAGGAATCCTCTACCGAAATTCTCGAAACCGGCATCAAGGTCGTTGACCTGATCTGCCCCTACGCCAAGGGCGGCAAGATCGGTCTGTTCGGCGGCGCCGGTGTCGGCAAAACCGTTCTGATCCAGGAGCTGATTTACAACATCGCCACCGCACACAACGGCTATTCCGTCTTTACCGGTGTCGGTGAGCGCACCCGTGAGGGCAATGACCTGTACGGGGAAATGCGCGAAAGCGGCGTTCTGGACAAGACCGCCTTGGTCTATGGTCAGATGAACGAGCCGCCAGGAGCGCGTATGCGCGTGGCGCTGTCCGGTCTGACGATGGCGGAATATTTCCGCGATGTCAAGCATCAGGACGTGCTGCTGTTCATTGATAACATCTTCCGCTTCACGCAGGCAGGCTCCGAGGTTTCGGCGCTGCTGGGTCGTATGCCCTCCGCCGTCGGCTACCAGCCCACGCTGGCCACCGAAATGGGCGCCCTGCAGGAGCGTATCACCTCCACCCGCAAGGGCTCCATCACCTCCGTGCAGGCGGTCTATGTGCCGGCTGACGACTTGACCGACCCCGCGCCCGCCACGACCTTTACCCACCTGGACGCCACCACGGTCCTGAGCCGTGACATCGCCTCGCAGGGTATCTACCCCGCCGTGGACCCGCTGGATTCCACCTCCCGCATCCTTTCGCCCGAGGTCGTGGGTCAGGAGCATTACGAGGTGGCGCGCGCCGTGCAGGCGGTGCTGCAGCGCTACAAGGACTTGCAGGACATCATCGCCATTATGGGTATGGACGAGCTGTCCGAAGAGGACAAGATCACCGTCAACCGCGCCCGTAAGGTGCAGCGTTTCCTGTCCCAGTCCTTCCATGTAGCCGAGCAGTTCACCGGTATGCCCGGTCAGTATGTGCCGCTGAAGGAAACCCTGCGCGGCTTCCGTATGATTTTGAACGGCGAGTGCGATTCCATCCCCGAAAGCTGCTTCCTGTTTGCCGGCACCATTGACGACGTGCTGGCCAAGGCAAAGCAGCAGTAAGGAGGCGCGCCGATGACAGCCTTTCCGTTAAAGATCCTTACGCCGGACGGTGTCGCGTATGACGGCACGGTCACGGCTGTGTCCTGCCGCACGATCGACGGGCAGATCCAGCTGTTGGCGAACCATATCGACTACACCACCGCCTTGGGTATGGGCGAGGCGCACATCACCCGCGAGGACGGTACCAAGCGCCGTGCCGCCTGTATGGGCGGTATGGTCAGTATGATCGACGGCGAGTGCCGTCTGCTTGCCACCACCTTTGAGTGGGCAGAGGATATCGACAAGGAGCGCGCCGAGCGCAGCAAGGCGCGTGCCGAGGCGATTTTGGCGCAAAAGGCCGACGCCCGCGAAATGGAGCTGGCACAGGCACGCCTGAAGCGCGCGTTGGTGCGCAGCAGCGTCGCCGCCCGCAAGGGACTGTAAGGCAACACCTTATAATTCCCGCCTAACGGCTTAAGCACCGCTGCGGCGGATCTCCGCGCCAAGAGCCGCCGCAAGCGGCGGTTGCGCTCCGAAGCGCCTCGCTGCGGCTCGGTGTGCGGCACGGCATCTGCGTTGCCAAAATGCTCGCCAATACACAAAGTATTGCCTGCGCTTTTGGC
>ERZ1034691.2178-NODE-2178-length-11135-cov-14.217058_pt1 | contig 11135 bp, 7 predicted proteins | sample MGYA00520638_ERZ1034691 | MGnify/ENA primary metagenome ERZ1034691 (study PRJEB33766, sample SAMN09781763) | gut metagenome | biome: gut microbiome | host: Homo sapiens | place: Madagascar | study: EMG produced TPA metagenomics assembly of the PRJNA485056 data...
CCCACACGGCAGGAGACTTCCACGGAGAAAGTGCATCGTTCCAGCTTTCCACCGGGATGGCCGCAAACAGAAAGTGGTGCGCACTCTGTGCAATAGCGGTAACCTCGCTTTCCATGCTTTGCAGCTCATGTTCGCCGGTCATTTGGAGCAGCAGGTATTCTGCATGGGCTTCGCCGTAAATGCGGCAAGGTCTGTTCCCGATTTGCATTGTCTGTGCAGTCACTGCGGCATCCTCCCGAAAAAACTTTGATAAGCCCAGTATAGCAACTGAAAAATCATTTTGCAATTCAAAAGGCGTTCATAGCCGTAGCAAGCAGTGTCTTCGTATATACAAAGACCATTTTTGCGTTGCAAAATGCTTGTTGGGAAATCCCAAACCCTTGAACTACATCCGATGGATGCAGGCTACGCGTTTTACAAAACGCTCTTTCAGCACACCGCAGGAATGCGCAGCCATCACGGAATTGTGATGATTACAGGGATTGGGATTGCATCCCAACAAGCGAATGAACACAGCAGAATTTTAATTCTGCGTGCGAATTTAGCCTTTGTGCGCACAAAGGCTCTGCTTGCCACGGTTATGGTTCTGCGAATGCGATTGAGAAACTTTTCATTCGCATTGCAAACCGGGTGGCACTTTTGTATAATTGGTTCAATGAACACACGCATAAAATCGGAGGGGCTGTCCGATTAAAAAAAATCTAAAAATGCGCTATTGCAGGCCACTGGGAGGAATAGCATGAACAAGCAGCAACTCGCATCGAAAATTTGGGAATCTGCCAACAAGATGCGCTCTAAAATCGAAGCCAACGAGTACAAGGATTACATTCTGGGCTTCATGTTTTACAAATTTCTGTCGGACAAGGAAGTTAAATGGCTGAAGGAGAACGACTGGACAGACGAATATCTGCCGGATTTGACCGAAGACGATGCCGAAACGCTGGATACCGTTCGGAAGAATGTCGGCTATTTTATCGCTTATGACAATCTGTTCTCCACATGGATCAGTAAAGGCAGTGACTTCAAGGCTGACGACGTAACGGTGGCATTGCAGGCATTCAGTCGACTGATCGACCCGCACCACAAAAAGGTGTTTGACGGTGTCTTTGCTACGCTACAAACCGGCCTGTCCAAACTGGGTGAAAGCTCTGGCGCACGGACAAAGGCAATTCGTGACCTGATCTACCTCATCAAAGATATTCCTATGGATGGCAAGCAGGACTACGATGTACTGGGCTTCATCTATGAATATCTGATCAGCAACTTTGCAGCAAATGCGGGCAAAAAGGCTGGCGAGTTCTACACGCCGCACGAAGTTTCGCTGCTCATGTCTGAAATCGTGGCGTACCACCTGAAAGACCGGGAAGAAATCAAAATTTACGACCCCACCAGCGGTTCCGGCTCGCTGCTGATCAACATTGGTCAGTGTGCCGCACGGTATATGGGCAATGGCAACAACATCAAATACTACGCACAGGAGTTGAAGGAAAATACCTACAACCTGACCCGCATGAACCTTGTCATGCGCGGTATTCTGCCCGACAACATTGTAACGCGCAACGGCGATACGCTGGAGGAGGACTGGCCGTATTTTGATGAAAACGATCCGGTCAACACCTACGACCCGCTGTTTGTGGATGCGGTGGTATCGAACCCCCCATATTCGCAGGCGTGGAATCCGAACGACAAAGAGAACAACCCGCGCTTTTCGAATTACGGCCTTGCCCCCAAAGGCAAGGCAGACTACGCCTTTTTGCTGCACGACCTGTATCACATCCGCAATGACGGCATTGTGACCATCGTTCTGCCCCACGGTGTTCTATTCCGTGGCGGTGAAGAAGGTACAATTCGCAAAAATCTGATTGACCACAACAACATTGATGCAATCATCGGTCTGCCCGCCAATATTTTCTTCGGCACAGGCATTCCCACCATCATCATGGTGCTGCGGAAGAATAAAAAGGATTCGGACGTTCTGATTATTGATGCGTCTAAGGGTTTTGAGAAGGACGGCAAAAACAACAAGCTGCGTGCCTGTGACATCAAACGCATTGTGGATGCTTACAAGGAACGCCCGGAGAAAATCGAAAAGTTCGCACGCAGAGTATCCCGTGCGGAGATCGTTCAGAACGATTACAACCTGAACATCCCCCGGTATGTGGATTCCTCGGAAAAGGCTGAGAGCTGGGATATTTACGCTTCGATGTTTGGCGGCATTCCCGAGGCCGAACTGCAAGACCTGTCTGCCTACTGGACAGCATTCCCGCACCTGAAAGCGGCTCTGTTCAGCCCGGACAACGAAGCCTATTGCCGTCTGAATGTGGCCAATTTGAAGAACGCTGTTCTGTCCCACCCGGATGTGGTGGCGTTCAAGACCGCTTTCCAGAATGCTTTCGGTGACTTTGATGCCTACTTGAAGTCCGCACTCATCGACGGCATGACGCAGCTGAATGCTGCCGGCGAGGAAGAACGCCTGAGCCGGGAGATCTTTGCCCGGCTGGCAGGAATTCCACTGGTTGACCGCTATGCAGCATACCAGCTTTTGGACGACGACTGGAAGAAAATTGCCATCGACCTTGAAATCATCCAGACCGAGGGTTTTGCCGCAACCAAGCAGGTAGACCCCAACATGGTGCTGAAAAAGGATGCCGAGGTACAGGACGGCTGGGTGGGTCATGTGCTGCCCTTTGAGCTGGTGCAGAGCGTTAAAATGCATGAGGAAGTGGCAGCACTGCGGGCAAAAGAAACTCGCCTTGCCGAAATTGCAGGCGAGTATGAAAGCTATCTGGACGAACTGAGCGAGGAGGACAAGGAACAGGATTTTGTCAACGATGGTGCCTTTGTTGCGGCTGAGGTCAAAAAGGCCATCAAGGCGCGGGAGGTAGAGCCAGCTACCTTGAGCATCCTGAAAGATGTGGACGCGCTGTTCGCCGAGGAAAAGACCCTGAAAAAGCAGGTCAAGGACGACAGTGCCGCCCTCCACCAGCGTACCAAAGGCGTGATTGAACGCCTGACCGATGAAGAAGTGCGTGACATGCTGCATCGCAAGTGGATCCTGCCCCTGATGGAAAATCTGAACAGCCTGCCGGATGCCGTTCTGGACGATTTTGTAAAGCAGCTGGATGCCGTCTGCAAGAAATATGAAACCACCTTTGAGGACGTAGAGAGCCAGATCACCAATACCGAGCACGAATTGCTGGGGCTGCTGGACGATTTGCAGGGAAATGAATTTGACATGAAGGGCATTGCAGAACTCAAAAAGTTGCTGGGAGGTGAATGATTATGCAGGATAACGAGAAGAAACCTGCCCTCCGGTTCAAGGGCTTCACTGACCCTTGGGAACAGCGTAAGTTAGGGGATGCGTTTGAAAGAGTTGTCCGAAAAAACACGAATAACGAATCGCGGTTGCCGCTAACAATTTCTGCACAAGACGGCTTGGTTGACCAGATCACATATTTCAATAATCGTGTTGCCAGTCGTGATGTGAGCAATTATTATCTGGTCTACAACGGCGAATTTGCTTATAACAAGAGCACTTCGGACGGATACCCATTTGGTGCTGTTAAACGGCTTGATTGGTATGAAAAAGGCGTTTTGTCGACGCTTTATATCGTGTTTGCACTAAAGCATCCCGAAAAAGATGACTCGGATTTTATGACAGTGTTTTATGATACTGACCGTTGGCATCGAGGCGTTGCCGAGCGTGCGGCAGAGGGCGCAAGAAATCACGGCTTGCTGAATATCTCGGCAGATGATTTCTTTGATATTGATACAACTATGCCAGAAGATAAGGTGGAGCAAGAAAAAATCGGCAGGCTATTGAAGAAACTTGACACCCTTATCACCCTTCATCAGCGTAAGTATGAGAAGCTAGTGAATATCAAAAAGTCCATGCTGGACAAGATGTTCCCCCAAAATGGGGCATCTGTGCCGGAAATTCGCTTCAAGGGTTTTACTGACCCTTGGGAACAGCGTAAGGTCGGAACGCTGATTGAAGATTATACTGAAAAAACTGTGACTCAGAATCAATATCCGGTTTTGACATCATCCCAGCAACAGGGAATTGTCCTTCAAGAAGATTATTTTGCAGATCGACAGGTAACAACGGATAATAATGTTGGCTACTATGTACTACCTAAGGGCTATTTTACTTATCGAAGCAGAAGCGATACGGATGTATTTGTTTTCAACCGAAATAACATCGTAGACAAGGGGATTATTAGCTATTACTATCCGGTCTTTGCTCCTAAATCTTGTGATTCAAACTTTCTTCTAAGGCGCTTGAATCACGGAATAAAAAAGCAGCTTTCAATGGCGGCAGAAGGTACCGGTCAAAAAGTTCTTGCACATGCAAAGTTCAAAAATATGGCGGTTGACGTTCCATCTCAATCCGAACAAGAAAAAATTGGAACAATTCTCGAAGAGTTGGATACCCTTATCACCCTTCATCAACGTAAGTTGGAAAAGCTGCAAAACATCAAGAAATCCTGTCTTGAAAAGATGTTTGTATAAAAATAAGTGGTGCAATTTGCCCATAATCAGAAGATGGACGTATCGGCGTTTGTTGTTTGGCTAAGGGAGCAACGCAATTTCTCTTGCCCGTTCAGAATATGCAAAACAGGCTGATGAATAAAAATCAAGGCAATGTCAAACGCTTGGAACTGCTGCGTTTTAAAGCTATCGGGAGTCAAAAATCAAAATTTGAACCGAATACGCAAAACCGAGAGTGAAATTTTCAGCGAACATTCGGTAGGCGGTGGAAAATAGCTGCTGAAAGTGTGCATTTGCTCCTACTTGGGAACAGCGTAAGTTCTCTGATATTACTTTTCCAGCAGGAGAAAAGAATCGAGACAATCTTCCGCTAGAAAGCTATTCTATAACAAACGAGCATGGATTTATCCCGCAAGATGAAAAATTTGAAAACGGCGGAACGATGAGAGAAGCCGACAAAAGGATGTATTATATCGTTTCTCCAAATTCTTTTGCGTACAATCCTGCAAGAATAAATGTTGGCTCTATTGGCTATCAGAATACCGGAAAAGATGTGATAGTAAGTTCACTTTATGAGGTTTTCAAAACATCGGATGATGTTGATGACCGTCTTTTGTGGCATTGGTTCAAATCGCCAGATTTTCAAAAGCTGATTTTCCAGTTGCAAGAAGGTGGCGTTCGCCTTTATTTCTATTATGACAAACTTTGCATGGGAACGGTTTCCCTTCCATCGCTTGAAGAGCAACGCAAGATAGGACAGTTCTTTGATAGCCTCGACACCCTTATCACCCTTCATCAGCGTAAGCTGAAAAAGCTTGTACAAATTAGAAAAGCCTTCGCAGAGAGGTGCTTTTTGCAAAGTCGAAAGGAGTTCGTTATGGCGTTTACAAAAGAAGCCGATTTTGAAGAGGCGGTGGTAAAGCTCCTGATAGAACGCGGCTGGAAAGATGGTGTGCTGAAGAACTACACCGAACAGCAGCTGATCCAGAACTGGGCGAACATCCTTTTTGAAAACAACCGTGGCATTGACCGACTGAACGATTATCCGCTGACGGATGGCGAGATGCAGCAGATCATGGAACAGGTCATGAACGCGAAAACGCCGATGAAGCTGAATAAATTTATCAACGGCAAAAGTGTGCTTATCAAGCGTGACAATCCTGACGATAAGCTGAATTTCGGCAAAGAAGTGTCCCTGAAAATCTATGACCGTCTGGAAATTGCAGCCGGACTTAGCCGCTACCAGATCGCAGAGCAGCCAAAGTTCCCCACCAAGTCCAAAATTTTGAATGACCGCCGTGGCGATTTGATGCTGCTCATCAATGGTATGCCGGTCATTCACATGGAACTGAAAAAGAGCGGTGTTTCCATCAAACAGGCTTGCAACCAGATTGAAAAATACGCGGCAGAGGGCATTTTTACGGGACTGTTCTCGCTGGTGCAGATTTTTGTGGCCATGAACCCGGAAGAAACGGTCTACTTTGCCAATCCCGGCCCGGAAGGACAATTCAACCCCAGCTACTATTTCCATTGGGCGGACTTCTACAACGAGCCGATGAACGACTGGAAAGACGTTACGACGGCACTTTTGTCTATCCCGATGGCGCATATGTTGGTGGGCTTTTATACCGTTGCCGATGGTTCTGATGGCATTTTGAAGGTGATGCGCAGCTATCAGTACTACGCTGCCAGCAAAATTTCGGATGCCGTTTCCAAGGCGAAATGGGAGAATGACCAGCAGCGCGGCGGCTACATCTGGCACACCACAGGTTCCGGCAAGACTATGACTTCTTTCAAGTCCGCTCAACTGATTGCATCTTCCAAGGATGCGGACAAAGTGATTTTTCTGATGGACCGAATCGAGTTGGGCACTCAGAGCCTGAAAGAATACCGAAACTTTGCAGAGGAAAACGAGGAGGTGCAGGCTACCGAGAACACGGATGTTCTTGTGGACAAGCTGAAAAGTACTTCGCCGTCCGATACGCTCATCGTGACTTCCATCCAGAAGATGAGCAACATCAAGGATGATGCACAAAACAAGCTGAACCCCAACGACATTGCGCTGATCAACGCAAAGCGGTTGGTTTTTATCGTGGACGAGTGCCACCGTTCCACCTTTGGCGATATGATGCAGACCATCAAACATACATTCCCGAAAGCACTGTTCTTTGGTTTTACCGGTACGCCGATCCAAGGCGAAAACCAGAAGAAAATGAGCACCACCGCCACCGTTTTCGGCAACGAACTGCATCGGTACAGTATTGCAGACGGCATCCGGGATCACAACGTGCTGGGCTTTGACCCTTACAAGGTGCTGACCTTCAAGGACAGCGACTTGCGGAAAGCGGTCGCACTGGAAAAAGCAAAGGCATATTCTGTGGACGAAGCTCTGGCCGACCCGCAGAAAAGCAAGGTGTTTTATAAGTATCTGAATCTGCCGATGGCAGGCGGAAAAGATGCGCTCGGTGAGGAGATAAAGGGCATCGAGGATTATATTCCCAACACCCAGTATGAGGGCGAAGAACACCAGAAAGCCGTGGTGGAGGACATTTGCGAGAACTGGCAGACCCAGAGCCGCAACAGCAAATTTCATGCCATTTTTGCAACCTCCAGCATCCCGGAAGCCATCCAATATTACAAGAGGTTCAGAGAAGCCGCACCATGGCTGAAAGTCACCGCACTATTTGACCCCAACATTGACAACAACGGCAAAGGCATCACCAAAGAAGAAGGGCTAAAAGAGATCATAGAAGACTATAACGCCCGCTATGGACAGGACTTCAGCATTCCGACCTTTGCCAAGATGAAAAAGGACATTGCGGCACGGCTGGCGCACAAATCACCCTACCAGCGCATCGAGCGTACCCCGGAAAAGCAGCTTGATCTGCTGATCGTGGTGGATCAGATGCTGACAGGCTTTGACTCCAAGTGGATCAACACCCTGTATCTGGATAAAATGCTGCAATACGAAAATCTGATTCAGGCGTTCTCCCGCACCAACCGACTGTTTGGCGATGACAAACAGTTTGGCACCATCAAGTATTACCGCCGTCCGCACACGATGGAGAAAAATATCGCAGATGCGGTAAAAGAGTATTCCGGCGATAAACCGTTTGGCCTGTTTGTAGATAAACTGGACAAGAACGTGGAAAAACTGAATGCCCTCTATGTGGAGATCAAAGATCTGTTTGTGTCGGCGGGCATTGAAGAGTTTTCGCAGATCCCTGCGGATATGGCAGAGCGCAAAAAGTTTGCCGACCTGTTCCAGTCCTTCAACGAAAATCTGGAAGCAGCCAAGGTGCAGGGCTTCGAGTGGGATAAGCCCATTGTGATCATCAACGAGGATACAGATGAGAAAACGGAACTTCATGCGGACTTTGACGAAAGAACGTTCAAAGTGCTGGCACTCCGCTATAAAGAACTGTTCACGCCGAATCCGGATGGCGGTGAAAATGACCCGGACGATGACGTTCCCTATGCGGTGAACAGCTATCTGACCACCATTGATACTGCTGACATCGACACGGATTACATGAACTCCCGCTTTGAAAAGTACCTGAAAATTTTCTATCAGGAGGGTGCAGAAGCAGAAGCCATCCATCAGGCCGAAACGGAGCTGCACAAGACCTTTGCCACCCTCTCGCAGGAAGAGCAGAAGTACGCTAATATTTTCCTGCACGACATTCAAAGCGGCGCAGTGGTTCCGCAGCCGGGAAAGACCTTGCGGGAGTATATTGCCGAGTACATTGCCCAAAAGCAGAACGACCAGATCCACAAAGTAGCTGAAGTTTTCGGCTTGGACGAAAAGAAACTGCGAGCGTTCATGCGTGCAAACATCACCGAAGCCAACATTAACGAGTTTGGCCGTTTTGATGACCTGAAAGCCACTGTGGATAAGACAAAAGCAAAGGCATATTTTGAAGCAATCGAGGGTACAAAGCTTATTCCGCCCAAGGTGCCTGTCAAGTATGATAAACTCTTGCGCGAGTTCATCGTAAGTGGCGGATTTGATTTGAAAATGCCAAAAGAATCATAAAATGGGTGCAAAATCACCCTGCTGACCAAGAGCCGAGGCGCGTCCTCGGCTCTTTTTTCGCGCCAAAATCCCAAAACACACCTACTTGGGAACAGCGTAAGCTGGGTGAAGTTTTTGAAGAATACTCGGAAAAGAACCACGCAGAACTTCCGCCACTTACAATCATTCAAGGCGGAGGCACTATTCGGCGCGATGAATCTGAGAGAGCCTTGCAGTATGATAAATCCAGTTTGTCAAACTATAAAATGGTCAATAAAGACGATTTTATAGTTCATCTTCGTTCGTTTGAAGGCGGCTTGGAAAAGGCAAGTTCGCAAGGAATCATCAGTCCTGCGTATCATACTTTCCATGGTGAAGATGTTGATTCAAGATTTTATTATGCTTATTTCCGGTCAAAGAATTTTATCAACAAAGATTTGAAACCGCACGTCTATGGCATCCGGGATGGTCGCAGCATTGATATTGAGGGAATGAAAACGATTCGGATTCCATGGGCATCTTATCCCGAACAAAAAAGTATCGGCGATTTTCTTACTCATCTTGACACCCTTATCACCCTTCATCAGCGTGAGCATATAAAATCGATTTTGGAGGTAAAACGTGTTAAACGAAATGAATGAAAACAACCTGTTCTGCGATTATTATGAGCAATGGGTTGCCGTATACAAAGAGGGCGCAGTTCGCCCGGTTACATTGGATAAGTACAAAATGACCCTTTCTTGGGTGAAAAGGCTGGCACCTGATTTGAAGTTGTGCGAGGTTTCCAGAGTGACGTATCAGCAGCTTTTGAACGATTATGCCGTAGGCCATGAGCGTCAGACCACGATGGATTTCCACCATCAGCTGAAAGGGGCTATCATGGATGCCGTGGATGATGGTCTGATTGTGAAAGACCCGACCCGGAAAGCGATCATCAAAGGCAAGCCCCCGGTGCCTAAAAAGGTGAAATATCTGAACCAGTTTGAACTGCATCTTTTGTTGAGCGACTTGGATCTACAAGGAAAACTCAACTGGGACTGGATGATTTTGCTGATTGCCAAAACCGGCATCCGCTTTTCCGAAGCTTTGGCGATCACTCCTGCGGATTTTGACTTTTCGCACCAGATGCTTTCCATCAATAAAACATGGGATTATAAGGGGAACGGCGGATTTCTGCCGACAAAAAATAAATCGTCTGTCCGCAAAATTCAGATCGACTGGCAGACGGTGATCCAGTTCGCAGCACTGGTAAAGGACGTTCCTGAAGATAAGCCGATTTTCGTGTTTAAGGAACACGCCTACAATTCCACCGTCAACGATGTTCTGGAACGGCACTGCAACCGGGCCAAGATCCCGGTCATCTCGGTACATGGTCTGCGGCATACCCACGCTTCGGTGCTTTTGTTTGCAGGGGTATCCATTGCAAGCGTAGCAAGGAGGCTGGGGCATTCCAGCATGACAACCACGCAGAAAACCTACCTGCATATCATTCAGGAACTTGAAAATCAGGACATCGACCTTGTAATGCGGTCACTCTCTGGATTAAGCTGATAAAATAATCAACCATCGCTCGCGCTGGTGAAGGATGATAAGAGAAAAGCCAAACCTCAAGCTGTACAGGATGTACGGTGAGGTTTGGCTTTTTGGTATCAGCTGCTCTTTTGATTTTCGTTCATAATTCTTCTGGCTCGTCCACGCGTGGTGTCCTCAAAGGTTTCATCCTCGCTGAATCGTAGCCAATAGGGGTCTTCCATCAGGCAGGCGTTGGTGCGTTTGACGATTTCCCATGCATTGTAGTTCGGCAGACCCATCATTTTCAGAATTTCCTTGCAGTCCATCCGATTTTTCGGAAAGATTCGTTTCTTTGCCCAAACCACCACATCAACCAATGGAACTTCACGTTTGTCACCGATGAAAAGGTTCAGTGGGAGGCTGTACTGCGGCACGCCCTCATTTGCGCAAAGAGACTGCCCATCTTCGCTTAGGTGTGCAATTTCTTTTTCATCCATCATCAATTTCAGATAGGCCATTTTATCACCCCATGGCGGCTTTCAGGTAGTGCAGACGGTATTTCAGGTATTGACGGATCGCAGATGCTCTTTTTTCGCTCAACAATGCAAGAATAGGCGAGATGGACTGAATGATTTCACTATACAACTCGTCCAAGTCACGCGTTGGCAGCACAGGCTCATCGATCATCTTGATTTGCTGGGCATGGTGACTGCGGAACGGTTTGGCTTTGTCGGACTGATAACGGAGCTTCGTGTCAGTCAATTCTTCATCCGTTGCCCACGCAAGCAGACTGCCGCCATTGTCGTAAATAGGCGGAGCATAATTTTTTCCATCCCGGACGATTACATCAAAATTGTTCTCGTGGCGGTCTTCGTTGCCGATAAAGGCGTCGAACGCCAGCATTTGATAGAGCCACTTCTTGCCATACAATTCTACCGCATACTGAAACAGTACCTCCGGTGAAGCGGCCCGACCGCTGGCAAGGAAATGGGCATCAGCCAAGTCTGCAAAATGATACAGTTGTTCATCGTCCGTTGTGAACTTGGGGCAGACGCTGACCACATCGCAGGAATAGGTCTGAATATCGGGAAAGAGTTTGGCAGGCATCAGGGCGTAT
>ERZ1034691.2179-NODE-2179-length-11129-cov-3.065559_pt1 | contig 11129 bp, 11 predicted proteins | sample MGYA00520638_ERZ1034691 | MGnify/ENA primary metagenome ERZ1034691 (study PRJEB33766, sample SAMN09781763) | gut metagenome | biome: gut microbiome | host: Homo sapiens | place: Madagascar | study: EMG produced TPA metagenomics assembly of the PRJNA485056 data...
AATGACCAGATAGCCGAGCGTAATGAAGAAAAACAGAAACTTTTAAAACAGAAGTTTGATATAAGCTCGGAAGTTGATGATATTTTTGCAAGACAGAATGAGATTGACAGGGAAGTTGATGCACTCAGAAAAGAAACGGACGGACTGTCAAACGAAATCGAGAACCGCAAAAACAGTATTTTTGATAATCTTAATAAAAAAGGAACGATAAAGGCATCAATCCAGAGATATGAATCGATGCAGGAACAGGTCAATATAAGAAAAGCAGAACTTACCGGTAAGCTTATTAATTTTAAAACAGATGAAAGCGAATTTGATGTGTCAATTAAAGATGCGAAAGATAAGCTGGATTCAGTAAACAAAGAAATAGATGGACTTGTCAGTGAGAATAACAGGCTCAGGGCACTCAGTGATGAAAACAAAGAAGAACGTAATACCAAAAAACAGAAACTTCAGGCTGCCAAAGAGCAGAATATGAGGTCACAGACGAAGCTTGAATCACTTAAAAACATTGCCGAAAGATATGACGGATACGGAAACAGCATCAGGAAGGTAATGGAGTGCAAAGAGCAGAATTCCGGAATATTAGGTGTTGTTGCAGACATTGTCAAAACAGAGAAGAAGTATGAGATAGCAATAGAAACCGCACTTGGCGGAACTATCCAGAATATTGTTACAGATAATGAAGAAACTGCAAAAAAGATGATTGCTTACCTTAAGAAAAACCAGTATGGACGAGCAACTTTTCTTCCTTTGTCGGCAGTATCAGGCAAAAACAACAGGCGTGATAACCTTGAAAGAGAAAGCGGCTTTATAGGATATGCAAATGAGCTTGTTAAGGTTGATTTACAGTATAAAGGACTGGCTGATTATCTTTTGGGAAGATGCGTGGTTGTAGATAATATTGATAATGCACTTCATCTTAATAAGGCTCATGGTTATTCTCTTAAAATTGTTACATTGGAAGGTGAACTTCTTAATCCCGGTGGTTCAATGACGGGAGGTGCTTTCAGAAATTCAAGTAATCTTTTAGGAAGAAGGCGTGAGATAGAGGAACTTGAAAAAGTTGTAAGTTCTACTGAAAAAGTCATTTTTTCATTATCTGCGGATATTGACAGGCTGGGTGGACTTATTAATGAAGCAACTGATAAGATTGCAAAAAATACAGAGATTATTCAGAATAAAAAACTTGCAAAGAATACTTTGGAGATTAATTACAATCAGTTAGCTGACAAGAAAAATGAGATTCAAAGCGTATATGAAAATAATAAACGTGAAGAAAAAGAAATCGAAAGCCAATTAAAAGGTATAAGAGCCGAACTTGAAAGTAGTAATAAAGAGCTTGAAAAGATTGAAAATGATAACGAGCTTAATACAAAGGAAATATCTGATGCAACGCAAAGACTTAATGACCTTAAAAATAAGCTGGAAGAAAAAAATAAGATTGCTGAAAGTATACATATTGAATACTCACAGATTGTACAGAAGAGCCAGTTTGCGGAGGAAAGCGTTAAACGTATTCTCAGGGAAATTGACAGATTAAAAGATGGAATATCAGACCTTGAGGATAGTAAGGAAGAATCACAGACCGAAATTGCAGTAAGAAGCAGTCAGATAGAAGAAATTACAGATACAATAAAGACTGCTGCAGCCGAAATCGAATCTTATTCTTCTGAACTTACAGACCTTAAGAGCAGGAAAGAAGAAGGACAGGCAACATTAAAAGGCTTCTTTACAACAAGAGAAGAGTGCCAGAATAATCTTGTTACACTTGAAAAAGAACAATTCAGACTTTCACAGAACAAAGAGAAACTGGAAAATAACAGAGACTCCAAAATTGAGTATATGTGGAATGAATACGAGCTTACTTTAAGCGAAGCAACACAACTGAAGGATGATGAATTGTCAGATGCATCAGAGATTAAAAAGATTGTTACAGATACAAAGAATGAAATCAGAAAACTCGGTGACGTAAATGTTAATGCTATTGAAGATTACAAAGAAGTGGCGGAACTCTATGAATTTTTAAAGAACCAGCATGATGACCTTGTATCGGCAAGGGATAAACTGATTACTGTAATTGAAGAACTTGATAAAAATATGCGGGAACAGTTTACAACTAAGTTTGAAGAGATTAAAATTGAATTTGATAAGGTGTTCAGACAGCTTTTTGGCGGAGGAAAGGGCACAATAGAACTTGATCCTGAAGCGGATATACTTGATGCAGCCATAACCATCATTTCGCAGCCGCCGGGAAAGAAACTGCAGAATATGATGCAGTTGTCGGGTGGTGAAAAAGCACTTACGGCAATATGCCTTTTATTTGCAATACAGAATCTTAAACCGTCTCCTTTTTGCTTACTTGACGAAATAGAAGCGGCACTTGATGACAGCAATGTAGACAGGTATGCTAAATATCTGCATAAGCTTACAAAGAATACCCAGTTCATTGTAATAACCCATAGAAGAGGTACAATGGCTGCGGCAGACAGACTGTATGGTATTACAATGCAGGAAAAAGGTGTGTCCACACTTGTTTCGGTAGACCTTATTGAAAGTCAGTTAGATGATAATACAAATAAAAATTAGCGGGGTGACCTATGGGATTTTTTAAAAAACTTGTATCAGGTCTTTCAAAGACCAGAAATAATATCGTATCAGGATTAAATTCGATTTTTCATGGTTTCAGTAAAATCGACGAGGATTTTTACGAGGAACTGGAAGAGACACTTATAATGGGTGATATCGGTGTAGAGACAACTGAAAAGATTATAGATGGTCTCAGGCAGAAAGTTAAAGAAGATAAGATTAAAGACCCACAGTTATGTAAAGATATTCTTATTAATTCCATTAAAGAACAAATGGATCTCGGAGAAAATGCCTATGAATTTGAAAACAGGCGTTCCGTAATTCTTGTAATAGGTGTCAATGGCGTGGGTAAAACCACATCCATCGGTAAAATTGCGGCAGGCCTTAAAAAACAGGGCAAAAAAGTTATCCTTGCGGCAGCCGACACTTTCAGGGCCGCTGCCATAGAACAGCTTGAAGAATGGGCGAAAAGAGCTTCTGTTGATATAATTGCCCAGAATGAAGGCTCGGATCCCGGGGCTGTTGTTTTCGATGCGCTTCAGGCGGCAAAATCAAGGAATGCCGATGTGCTTATATGTGATACAGCCGGACGACTTCATAATAAGAAAAATCTTATGGATGAGCTTAGGAAAATTGATAAAATTATAACAAGGGAATTTCCTGACGCTTACAGGGAAAACCTTATCGTTCTTGACGGAACAACAGGACAGAATGCACTTTCACAATTAAAAGAATTTAAAGATGTGTGTGATGTATCAGGAATTATACTTACAAAAATGGACGGAACCGCAAAAGGAGGAATTGCAGTTGCGATACAGTCGGAGTATAATATACCTGTTAAGTATATTGGTGTTGGCGAACAGATTGAAGATTTGCAGAAATTCGATTCTGATGAATTTGTCAATGCACTTTTTGAAACTAAAGAAGATATATCTGATGAAGAATAAGGAGAAGAAAAATGACAAGCGAATTAACTCTTGAAAAATTTGAAGAAGCTGCTGAACGTGTTAAAGAAGTAACACTTGAGACAAGACTCGTATACAGTGAATATTTCAGCAGCCAGACAGGCAATAAGGTTTATTTTAAACCTGAGAATCTTCAATATACAGGTGCCTATAAAGTAAGAGGAGCTTATTACAAAATAAGCACATTATCCGAAGAAGAAAGAAACAAAGGCCTTATAACTGCATCAGCCGGCAACCATGCTCAGGGTGTTGCTTATGCAGCAAAGATATATGGAGCCAAGGCAGTAATAGTTATGCCTACATCTACTCCTATTATTAAGATTAACAGAACAAAGAGCTATGGTGCGGAAGTGGTTCTTTATGGTGATGTTTATGATGAAGCATGTGAGTATGCTTTAAAACTTGCCAAAGAACATGGATATACTTTTATCCATCCTTTTGATGATCTTGATGTTGCTACAGGTCAGGGCAGTATTGCAATGGAGATTATAAAAGAGCTTCCTACAGTGGATTACATACTTGTGCCTATCGGAGGAGGCGGACTTGCAACAGGTGTTTCCACACTTGCAAAGATGCTTAATCCTAACATTAAGGTTATAGGTGTTGAACCTGCCAATGCAAACTGCATGCAGGTATCTATAAAAAACGGCAAGGTAACAACACTGCCTTCCGTAAGTACTATTGCAGACGGAACAGCCGTTAAGACACCAGGTTCAAAGATTTTTCCGTATATTGTAAAAAATATTGATGATATTATTACAGTAGAAGATGATGAACTTATAGTTGCATTTCTTGATATGGTTGAAAATCATAAAATGATTGCCGAGAATTCAGGACTTCTTTCAGTAGCTGCTTTAAAGAAACTCAATGTAAGCGGCAAGAAAGTTGTATCAATAATAAGCGGTGGTAATATGGATGTCATTACAATGTCATCTGTTGTACAGCATGGACTTATACAAAGAGGAAGAGTTTTCTCTGTATCCGTTCTTTTGCCTGATAAGCCTGGTGAATTACTTAAAGTAGCAAAGGTCATAGCAGATGCAAAGGGTAATGTAATTAAGCTTGAACACAACCAGTTTGTCAGCATTAACAGAAATGCGGCAGTTGAACTTAAAATTACACTTGAAGCATTTGGCATTGATCACAAAAACGAAATTATTGCAGCACTTAAAAAAGCAGGATATGATCCAAAGTCAGTCCAGACAAGCTTTTAAGTCAAAGGGGAGGGGACATGAACCCAAAATTAAAACCTAAAAACAGATTAACCCAGACAAGATTTATTTGTCTGGGGTTTATAATGATAATACTTCTTGGAACATTGCTTTTAATGACGCCGATTGCTTCAAGAAGCCATACGGTTACCCCTTTTCTTGACAGTATGTTCACGGCATTAAGTGCCACTTGTGTAACGGGGCTTGTTGTTGTGGATACGTTTACCCATTGGACGGTGTTTGGACAGCTTGTAATCATTACATTAATTCAGATTGGCGGACTTGGATTTATTACGATAGGTGTTGCTTTTTCCCTTTTATTACGAAACAGGATTGGCCTTAAGGCAAGAGGGCTGATGCAGGAAAGCATTAATAGTGTAAAAATCGGCGGAATAATCAAGCTGGCAAAAAAAATCCTTATAGGAACTTTTCTTGTCGAAGGAACGGGAGCACTTATTCTTGGAATAAGATTTTCTTTTGACTTCGGTTTTGTAAGAGGAATGTATTATGGAATTTTTCATGCCATATCTGCATTTTGTAACGGCGGTTTTGACCTGATGGGAAGACTTGAACCTTATTCATCCCTTACTTATTATGCGGGTGATGTGGTTGTAAATGTTGTGATTGATTCATTAATTATCATCGGTGGTATTGGTTTTGTTGTGTGGGATGATATTACAACTAATGGTCCGCATTTCAAAAAATACAGACTTCATACCAAAATAGTACTTGTTACCACGGCTTTTTTACTGCTTTCTGGAACGTTACTGTTTTATATAACCGAATATAACAATACCATGAAAGGTATGAATGTGGGAGAACGTATACTTGCGTCGCTTTTTTCGGCAACTACAGCCAGAACTGCAGGTTTTAACAGTGTAGATACGGGAAGCCTTACTTCCGCATCGAAGGTGCTTACCTGTGCGTTAATGTTTATCGGAGGTTCACCGGGTTCTACCGCAGGCGGAATTAAGACGACAACAATTTTTATACTTGTGGTAAGCCTGTGGTCAGGAATAACTGACAGGCATAAGACGGCAATATTTAAGAGAAGATTTGAAGACGATGCCATTAAAAAGGCAAGTATAGTTTTTACACTCAATATGTTTCTGGCAGTGTCTGCTTTGTTTACGATTCTTGCGATAACGGATCTGCCGCTTTCGGATGTAATGTTTGAGGTGTTCTCGGCAATGGGAACCGTCGGCATGACAACAGGCATTACGAGGGATTTGAGCAGTGCGGCAAGAATTATAATAATGGTATTGATGTTCTGCGGCAGGGTAGGAAGTCTTTCTTTTGCCCTTACATTTTTACAGGGTAAAAAAGACCCTCCGGTATATTATCCGGAAGAAGAAATATCAGTAGGTTAATAAGAAAGGGACGATAAAATGAAATCATTTTTAATAATAGGTATGGGTAATTTCGGACATTATCTTTGTCAGGAACTGGCAAAGTACGATTGCGAAATAATGATAATAGATAATGTGGAAGAGAGAGTTGACGATATGCTTCCGTACGTTACTTCCGCCAAAATAGGCGACTGTACCAACAAAGAAGTGCTTGAAAGCCTTGGAGTAAGCAATTTTGATGCCTGTTTTATATGTGTAGGAGATAATTTCCAGAATTCACTGGAGATAACAAGTCTTGTAAAAGAACATGGTGCAAAACTTGTAATAAGCAGGGCAGTAAGGGATTTGCATGCGAAGTTTCTTTTAAGAAATGGAGCAGACCGTGTAATCCATCCTGAAAGGGATATTGCTGAGAGAATTGCCAAATCCTACAGTAATTCACTTATTTTTGACTATATTGAACTTGATAAGAAAAATTCAATTTATGAAATTACGCCGTTTGATGAATGTATAGGAAAGACTATCAAAGAAGTAAATTTCAGGACAAAATATGGTGCCAACATTATCGGCATCAAAAAGGAAGGCATTCCTATGATAATGCCAACCGCAGATTATATTTTTAAAGCGGACGAACATTTAGTGGTTGTTGGAGAAACAGAAAAAATGGATAAAATACTCTAATAATCCGAACAAATTTTCTGTAAAGAAAAAATACTTGACAGGTTGCTTAAGTTTATGTATTATAGCTAAGGTGAGTTGAGGCAAGGAGACACTATGGAGAAAATTTTTGAGCAGGCAATGCTTTATGATTTTTATGGTGAGCTGCTTAAGGATAATCAGAAGGAAGTTTTTGAAAACTATGTTCTTGATAATCTGTCACTCAGTGAAATAGCTGAAGAACGCAATATCAGCAGACAGGCAGTGTATGATATGATTAAGCGTGCAGACAGGGCACTCAATGAATATGAGGATAAGTTACATCTTTTGGAAAAGTTTCTTACAATTAAGGAAGATGTTAACAGAATTCATATAATTTCCAAGCAACTTACTGACAGCAGAGACAGGGAACTGGCAACTCAGATTGTATCAATTACAGACAAAATATTAGATGAGTTATAGGAGATTTTTTGATGGCTTTTGACAGTTTATCAGAAAAATTACAGAATATATTTAAGAAGCTCAGAGGCAAGGGACGTCTTTCTGCTGATGATGTTAAGACAGCTATGAAGGAAGTTAAGATGGCACTTTTAGAGGCCGATGTTAACTTCAAGGTTGTTAAGCAGTTCGTTAATACAGTATCCGAAAGAGCAGTGGGACAGGATGTTATGTCAAGTCTTACGCCCGGACAGATGGTTATTAAGATTGTTAATGAAGAAATGGTTGCACTTATGGGAAGTGAAACAACAGAGATTTCTTTTGTACCGGGTGCGGCACCTACTGTCATTATGATGGCAGGTTTACAGGGTGCTGGTAAGACAACCACAACAGCTAAGATAGCAGGTAAGCTTAAAGAGAAAGGAAAGAGACCTTTACTTGTTGCCTGCGATGTTTACAGACCGGCGGCAATCAAACAGCTTCAGATTAATGGTGAGAAGCAGGGTGTTCCTGTGTTTGAGATGGGTGATAACAATAAGCCTGTTGATATAGCCAAGGCAGCACTTGCTCATGCACAGAAGAATAACAATAATGTTGTTATTCTGGATACAGCCGGACGTCTTCATGTGGATGAAGATATGATGAATGAGCTTAAAGAGATTAAGGAAGCCGTGAATGTTCATCAGACAATCCTTGTTGTGGATGCCATGACAGGTCAGGATGCGGTTAATGTAGCATCTACTTTTAATGAACAGATTGGCATTGATGGTGTTGTTTTAACTAAGTTAGACGGTGATACCAGAGGCGGTGCCGCTTTATCAATTAAGGCAGTTACCGGAAAGCCTATTTTATATATTGGTATGGGAGAGAAACTTTCGGATCTTGAACAGTTTTATCCCGACAGAATGGCGTCAAGAATACTTGGAATGGGCGATGTTCTATCAATAATAGAAAAAGCAGAAGAATCATTTGACCAAGAGGAGGCAGAAAAGCTTACAAAACAATTAGCTAAAAAAGAATTCGATTTGAATGATTATTTACTTCAATTAAGACAAGTAAAGAAAATGGGATCATTCTCATCAATACTTAAAATGATACCAGGAATGGCAAATATTAAGGACCTAAAAGTAGATGAAAAAGAATTTACAAGAATAGAAGCAATAATATGCTCTATGACTGACAAAGAAAGAAAAAATCCTAAATTATTAAATGGTTCAAGAAGAATTCGTATAGCAAATGGTAGTGGAACAAGCGTGCAGGAAATAAATAAATTTATGAAATCTTTTGAGATGACACAGAAAATGATGAAACAAATGAAGGATAAGAAATCTTTAAAAAAGATGATGAAGGAAATGAATTTAAATCAATAATATAGATATTAAGTTTTATAAATAAGTTATTAATTTTTATGTACATTATACGAACCCAACAGTTTGTAGGTACAGAAATTTATATAAAAAGTTGTTCTAAAAGAGCAGTTTCTAAAAATGCGGAGGTGAAAATAAATGGTAAAAATCAGATTACAAAGAGCAGGTGCAAAAAAGGCTCCATTCTATCACATCGTTGTTGCAGATTCAAGATCTCCAAGAGATGGAAGAATAGTAGAAAAAATTGGAACATATGATCCAATGACAAATCCAGCTACAATCAACTTAGACAAAGAAAAGGTTGCAACATGGATTAAAAATGGTGCAAAGCCAACAGATACAGTAAAAGCTTTAATAGAGAAAGCATAATAATTTATGTGTGAATGCTTTTAGAAAGGCGAAGTTGTATGGAAGAAATATTAAAAACAATAATTGAAAGTCTTGTAGATAACAAAGAACAAGTTCAAATTACTAGAACTGACGATGAGAAGGGAATACTTCTTAAAGTTAAAGTTGCTGATGAGGACATGGGAAAAGTTATTGGAAAGCAAGGCAAAAATGCAAAAGCAATAAGAACTGTTATGAAAGCTATTACAGCTAAAGAACATAAAAAAGTTGGAATTATATTTGAGGAATAGGTAATGGAAAAATATTTAGAACTAGGTCAAATAGTAAACACATTTGGTATAAGAGGTCAAGTAAAAGTAAAGCCTTTTACAGATGATATAAAAAAATTTGATACTTTTAAAGAAATCTTTGTCGAAAAGAAAAATCAATTACAATCATTCCAAATAGAAAAAGTTAATTACAGCAAGGGTATGGTAATCCTAAAGTTAAAAGGAATAGAGACTCCAGAACAAGCAGAAACTTTGCGTAACTGTTACATAAAAATGGACAGAAAAAATGCAAAAAAGCTTCCTGAGGGTACCTATTACATAGCAGATTTAATAGGATTAGATGTATATAGTGATGAAGATGAATTGCTTGGAAAAGTAGATTACATATATAACACTGGTAGCAGTGACATATATGTTGTAAAAAATGATGAAGGCAAAGAAATTCTATTGCCAGCAATCAAAGATGTACTAAAACAAGTAGATTTAGAAAATAAAAAAATAATAGTTCACATTATTGAAGGTTTAATTTAAAGAGGAGTAAATATGAAATTTGATGTACTAACATTATTTCCAGAAATGTTTGAACCATTAAAACACAGTATTATTGAAAGAGCGTCTAAGCAAAATTTAATAAATATTAACCTGATTAATATACGAGATTTTTCGAAAGACAAGCATAAAAAAGTAGATGATACTCCATATGGTGGTGGAGCAGGAATGGTAATGAGAGCAGATGTTGTGTATGATGCATATAAATCTGTAAAAGATGAAAAATCAAAAGTAATATTCTTATCGCCTCAAGGAAAAAAGTTGAACCAAGCCAAAGTTCAAGAATTATCTAGGAAAGAACATTTAATTCTACTTTGTGGTCACTACGAAGGAGTTGACCAACGTGTATTAGATGAAATTGTTGATGAAGAAATATCGATTGGAGATTATGTGCTAACTGGAGGAGAGTTACCTGCAATGGTGCTTATAGATTCAGTAAGCAGATATGTGGAAGGTGTACTAAGTACAGATTCTACAAAAGAAGAATCATTCTCTCAAGGATATTTAGAATACAGTCAATACACAAGACCAGAAGAATTTCATGGAAAAAAAGTTCCAGAAATACTAGCTTCTGGAAATCATCAGAAAATAGATGAGTGGAGAAGAAAAAGTTCTTTAACAAATACATTTTTGAAAAGACCAGAGCTTCTTAATGAAAAAGATTTAAAAGAAGCAGAAAAAATAATTTCGGAAGAACATGAAAATTAAGATATGTTATTAGAAACTATCAAGATTGTGTAATAAAATAGCCGAAATATAAATTAGAAAATTAAGAAAGGAGAATATCGATGGATATAATAAAATCAATAGAACATGAACAATTGAAAAATAAAATTCCAGACCTTAAAGTTGGTGACACAGTAAGAGTACACCAAAGAATTAAGGAAGGAAACAGAGAAAGAATCCAAGTATTCGAAGGAATAATAATAAAGAAACAAGGTGGCGGAGTTAACGCTACATTTACAGTAAGAAGAATTGCTTATGGAGTAGGAACAGAAAAAACATTCTTAGTACACTCTCCATTAGTAGAGAAAGTTGAAGTAGTTAGAGTAGGAAAAGCTAGAAGAGCTAAATTATACTACCTAAGAAACAGAACTGGTAAAGCTGCTAAGACAAAGGAAAATGTTGGAGCAAAAATTGAATCTAAATATATAGATGTAAAAGAAGATTTAACAGAAGCTGTTGAAGAAACAGTAGTTGAAACTCCTGCAGAAGCTCCAGTTGAAGAAGTTGCACCAGCAACTGAAGCACCAAAAGCTGAATAATAAGTAGAAATTAAACGAAATAAAAAACGCAGAAAAACAAGTAATTTTGATATAGTTTTATATGAAATTACTTGTTTTTTGTTGATCAAAATGTAAAAACTATTGACAAATAAGTAGAAAAT
>ERZ1034691.2185-NODE-2185-length-11105-cov-9.687149_pt1 | contig 11105 bp, 10 predicted proteins | sample MGYA00520638_ERZ1034691 | MGnify/ENA primary metagenome ERZ1034691 (study PRJEB33766, sample SAMN09781763) | gut metagenome | biome: gut microbiome | host: Homo sapiens | place: Madagascar | study: EMG produced TPA metagenomics assembly of the PRJNA485056 data...
AACTACAACAAACAAAATAAAAAGAAAAGAAGAATTAAAAAAAGTTTTAGAAAGAAAATAAATAAAAGCCCCTATTTTAGGGGCTTTTATTTATATTACATATTTTCTTTTCCTGCTTTTATTAAGCCAACAAATAATGGTTGTGGTCTATTAGGTCTAGATTTAAACTCTGGGTGAAATTGTCCTGCTATAAAGTATTTATGTTCTGGTAACTCAACTATTTCAACAAGTTCTCCATCTGGTGATGTTCCTGAACAAATTAAACCTGCTTTTTCCATTTGTTCTTTGTATGAATTGTTGTATTCAAATCTATGTCTATGTCTTTCGTTTATTTCTGTTTTGCCATATAATCTTTCTGCCAAACTTTCTTTTTTCAGTACACAAGGATAACTTCCAAGTCTCATTGTTCCACCTTTTTTGTAAATTCCTTTTTGTTCTTCCATAATATGTATAACATTATTTTTACCATTAGGTGCAAACTCTTCAGAATTTGCATCTTTTAATCCTAAAACATCTCTTGCAAATTCTACTACTGCCATTTGCATACCTAAACAAATTCCTAAGAAAGGTACATTGTTTTCTCTTGCATATTTTATTGCCTCAATCATTCCTTCAATTCCTCTGCTACCAAAGCCTCCAGGAACTAATATTGCATTATATTTGCTTAAAACATCTTTTACATTCTTCTCATTTATAGTCTCTGAATCAACAAAGTTTATATCTACTTTAACATTGTTTGAAAAACCTGCATGTCTTAAGCTTTCTACAACAGAAAGATAAGAATCTTCTAGTTTTACATATTTTCCAACTATTGCAACCTTAACTGTTTTATCCTCAACATTTCTTATTTTATCAACAAGTTCTTCCCATTCTTTGTTATTTGGTTCTTGTTTTTCTAATTTTAAATGTCTACAAACTTCTCTTGTAAGGCCCTCTTCTTCTAGCATTAAAGGTACTGCGTAAAGATTATCAACTGTTTTATTTTGTATTACACTTTCTGGTCTAACATTACAATATAAAGCAATTTTATTCTTCATGCCTTCCTCTATTGGAAGCTCTGATCTACAAACTAAAATATCTGGCTTAATTCCAAGTGATTGCAATTCTTTTACAGAGTGTTGTGTTGGCTTTGATTTTAACTCATTTGAACCAGCTATATATGGAAGTAAAGTTACGTGAATATATAAAACATCTTCTGGGGCTTTTTCAATACCTACCTGACGTATAGCTTCAATAAAAGATAAACCTTCAATATCTCCTATTGTTCCACCAATTTCTGTTATAACAATATCAATATCCTCATCTTCAAACTTATAAATTCTTTCCTTAATTTCATTTGTAATATGTGGAATAACTTGAACTGTTTTTCCTAAATACTCCCCTCTTCTTTCCTTCTCTATTACAGATGAATATATCTTTCCTGTTGTTACACTTGAATTTTTAGTTAAATTTTCATCAATAAATCTTTCATAATGGCCTAGGTCCAAATCAGTTTCAGCACCATCATCTGTTACAAAAACTTCCCCATGCTCAATTGGGCTCATTGTACCTGGATCTATATTAATATATGGGTCCATTTTTTGAATAGTAACTTTATACCCTCTATTTTTCAAAAGTCTTCCCAAAGATGCTGCAGTTATGCCCTTTCCAAGTCCTGAAACAACTCCTCCTGTTACAAAAATGTACTTCGTACTCATTCTAATTCCTCCTATTTTTACACAAACAAAAAAAGATTTAAAAAATACCTTTTAGGGGTTTTTTTTAAATCTACTTTAATAGTATAACATTAAAACTTACATTAATCAACATTTTTTGAGAAAAAAGTTGAAATTATAGTTACTTATCCACAATGTTCACAATGATGTTCTGTTAAATTACATTTTGCTTTTATTTCTTCTTCTGTTAGTTTTCCTTCTTTTCTATAATAGTCCGCTATTGCTTCATGTATTGCTTCTTCTGCTAATACTGAGCAGTGTAGCTTTACTGGTGGTAGGCCGTCTAATGCTTTTACTACATCACTGTTTTTAAGTGCAAGTGCTTCTTCTACAGTTTTACCTTTGATCATTTCTGTTGATATACTACTTGTTGCTATTGCTGCTCCACAGCCAAATGTTTTGAATTTTACATCTGTTATTATATTATTTTCAACCTTTATAAACATTTTCATAATATCCCCGCAGACAGGGTTTCCAACTTCTCCTATGCCTGATGCATCTTCTATTTTTCCAACATTTCTTGGGTGTGTGTAATGGTCTACAACTTTATCTGAATAATCCATTTAAACTCTTCCTCCTTCTATAAATTCTTCCCATAATGGTGACATTTCTCTTAGCCTATTTACTATTTCTACTAGGTTTTCTACTAAATAATCTATTTCCTCTTTGGTGTTATATTTTCCTATTGAAATTCTAAGTGAACCATGCGCAATTTCATGTGGCAAGCCTATTGCAAGCAGTACATGTGATGGGTCTAAAGAGCCTGATGTACATGCACTTCCACTTGATGCACATATTCCTTTTAAGTCTAGGTTTAAAAGCAAGCCTTCTCCTTCGATAAATCTAAAAGAAATATTGCTGTTACCAGGAAGCCTATTATTTATATCTCCATTTATCTTCATATATGGTATTTTTGCTTTTACTTCTGATTCGTAATAATCCCTAAGTTCTTTGATTTTCTTGTTATGCTCGTCCATTGTATTATATGCACATTCCAAAGCACTTGCCAAACCTACTATTCCAGGTACATTTTCTGTTCCTGCTCTTTTATTTCTTTCTTGATGTCCTCCTGCTACAAATTTTTGGAAGTTAACACCAGTTCTCATATAAAGAACACCTATACCTTTTGGTCCATAGAATTTGTGTCCAGATAAAGATAAGCTATCAATATTTAATTCTTGAACATCAATTTTTAGATTTCCTACAGCTTGTACTGCATCTGTGTGGAAATAGATTTTGTGTTCTTTTGCAATTTCTCCTATTTCTTTTATTGGTTCAATTGTTCCTATCTCGTTATTTGCAAACATTACTGAAATTAATATTGTTGTTGGTCTTATTGCATTTTTTAGTTCTTCTAAATTAATTTGACCATTTTCATCAACTGAAATATAGCTTACTTCAAAGCCTTCTTTTTCAAGTTCTTTACATGTTTCTAAAATTGCAGGGTGTTCTATTTTTGAAGTAATAATGTGATTTCCTTTATTTTTATTTGCATGAGCAATTCCTTTAATAGCTGTGTTATCACTTTCACTTCCTCCTGCTGTAAAATAAATTTCTGTAGGTTTGCAATTTAAAACCTTTGCAACCTTTTCCCTTGCTTCCTCAACAGCTTTTCTTGAGTCTCTACCAAGTTTATATATAGAAGAAGCATTGCCGTAATACTCTGTTAAATATGGCATCATATCTTCTAAAACCTTTTCATCTAATTTTGTTGTAGCACTATTATCAAAATATACGTTTTCCATAATTCTCCTCTTTTCATACTAAACTAGTATGAATTATACAACTTAATTCCTACTTTGTCAATAGGTTTTAAGAAAAAATTTTATACCTTAATAAGTTTTCTTCTTAAAAAGGCATGTTTTTGCTTTTATTTTAATAAATCTTCCAATGTTTTGCTATATATGTAGTCATTTATAACATCATCTAAACCTTTCCAAAATGAATAGGTTTTACATATTTGTTTTCTTTGGCAAACTCCATCTTCTGTTAAGCAAATTATTGGTGCTAGGTCTCCTTCTGTTGCTCTTAGAATATCTCCTACTATATAGTCTTTTGGCTCTTTTGCAAGTTTATATCCACCTGAATTTCCTCTGGCTGTTTCTAAAAAACCTGCTTTGTTTAGTAGTGCAACTATTTGTTCTAAATATTTAACTGTTATATCTTGCCTTTTGGCTATTTCTTTTAGTGCTATAAAGTTTCCGTCTGAATTTAATGCTAAATCTATCATTACTCTTAAGGCATATCTGCCTTTTGTTGATATTTTCATTTTGTGCCTCCTATATTTCATACTACTATTGTATGATATCACAAAAGCGGATAATTATCAACTAATTATCCGCTTCTATTATTAAATTTTAAAAGATTTATCCATTAAATTCAACTTTTTTACCATCTACAATTCTTGAAACAAGCATTGCAGAGCTTGTGTTTCCAACAACATTTAGCATTGTTGCTGGGCAATCTATGATTGTTGCAATTACTGTAAGTATTGGTAATGCTGCAGCTGGATATCCCATCATGGTGATTATCATCATTTCTGAAATTGTTCCTCCACCAATTGGAACTGCTGTAACTAATAATGTTGCAACTAGAGAAACTAGTAAAATTTGCATAACTCCTCCAAATGTTGCTACATTTGTTCCAAATAAACATACTAGGAACATTACTTTAAATACTGAACCAATAATGCTTCCATCTTTATGTAAGTTTGTACCTAATGGTATAGATGTTTCTGCTATATCTTTTGAAACTCCCATCTTTTCAGTTGCTTCAATATTAACTGGAATTGAAGCACCACTTGAGCATGTTGCAAGAGCTGTTACTGTTGGTGGTATTACATGTTTCCAAAAAGCTTTAACTCCTTTTTTCTTTCCAGCAATAAATGCATAAATTGTGTACATTACAAAGTAGTAAACTACTGATACAACTAAGTAAATTACAAATGTTTTTGCGTAACCTAGAGCAACACTTGCCCCGAAGCTACCAACTATTGCTGCGAAATAGCATCCTAAACCAATTGGCGCATAATACATAACTATTTTTAACAAATTCATTATAACTTCTGTTGCAGATCCTAAGAAATCTTGTACAGGCTTTGCTTTTTCACCTGACATTTTAATTGCACATCCAAATAGTATTGAGAAAATTACTAAAGCTATTAAGTTGTTTTTTGAAAGTAGTCCTGTAAAGTCTGATACTGTAATTGCAGAAACTGTTCTTTCAAGAATGTTTAAATCTTCTGTTTTTTTAACTTCTTCTTGGTTTTCTTCTAAAGAAGCTAAAATTTTTTGGCCATCTTCTACATTTACTAATTTAATAAATATTGTGCTAAGTAGACCTACAACAACTGCTATTATTGATGTTATAACAATAACTAGAATAATTGACCCCATAATTTTGCCTAAACGTTTTGGTTGTTTTATCCTTGCAATTGAAGTGCTGATTGTTAAAAATACCAATGGTACTATTATAACAAACATTAAATTTAAGAAAATGTCTCCAAATGGACTTAAAACGGTTGCACCCTCCTTCCATATTAAACCTATTATTGCCCCTATAATTATAGAAACTAGCAATATTACTGTCTGACCATAATGCTTGAAAAACTCTTTCATAGGTTCTCCTCCTTCCAATCCATTTTCTATATTATATACAAAAAGTTTAATAATGATTACTATTATTATAACTTCTTATATACGCTTAATATTATATCATACCCAATCATACTTTGAAAAGACCTAATTCGATAAAATTTGCCTTCTTTATTTTATAGCAAAAAATAACAGGAGTTTTTTACTCCTGTTATTCAGTAGATTAATGAATTTTTAAAGATGTGATAACAACATTCATATCTTTAAATGTTCTACAAACAAATTTGTCTTTTACATCAACCCACTTATCGGCTCCGATACGGCCAATTGCCATGATGTTGCCATTTCTGTCGTGCATTACTGCAACTCTGTCTCCATCATGAATCCAGGCTTCTTTGAATGCCATCTTGAACTTGTTGCATACATCTTCTGCTTTTTCTTCTTCCTCATCCAAATAGATTGTCGACAAATTCAGGAAGCCAAGGTATGAAGCTTCCTCAAAAGTAAGTCTCCATGCCCAAAAGCATCGATGTTCAAACCAGTATGGCTTTTCATTCAAACCTCTTATCCGAGCCGTTGAAATACCTACTTCTTTAAATCTCATTTTGTTTTTTCCTCCTCGTGTTTTTTTCGGTATTTTTTCAAACTTTGACTTCTCGCCACTATACAAATTATACCATACTTTACATAATATTTCAATTTTTAACTTGTTGTTCACTTTAGTATTACTTTTTCTTTCTTACTGAATATCCAAATGTTCCCACTTGCTTTCCCATCTCGAAATATCTACCATTTGCATATGCAATTAGGTCACACTTTGAAATATCAAAAGCACCTTTTTCATCTATGTATTTTTCATCTGCATCTATTGATAATACATCAGCTATAAACATATCGTGTGACCCTAAAGGTCTTATTTCTTTTACTTTACATTCAATTGTTACAGGGCTTTCTTCAATTCCTGGGCAATTTATGTGATTAAGTTTTTGTTTTGTTAAATGTATTTCTTTAAATTTATCAACATCTCTGCCAGACTTTACTCCACACCAATCTGTTGCAAATACTAATTTGGAGTTTGTTAAATTTATTGCAAATTCTCCTGTTTCTTTTATAATATCATATGAATATCTTTCTGGTCTTACTGATATATAGACTTGTGCAGGGTTTGTATTTAAAATGCCTGTCCATGCAACTGTTATAATATTTGAATTTTTCATATCTCCAGAAGTTACCATTACTGCTGGAATTGGGTATACAAATGTACCTGGTTTCCATTCAACCTTACTCATTTTTAAAACCTCCTTCAAAATCTGGAACATACTCTTCCTCGTGTTCTCCGAGTTCTTGAATATATCCATTATCTAAATCTAATGAATATAAATAATTTTCAATTTCTTCGTATTCTTCTTTTGTAAGTTTCCTATTTATTTCTGGAAAATCTTTTGCCTTATTTGTTGGAAAATATTGTGCCATTACACTTACAAAAACATTTTTATCTATATTATCATTAATCCATTTTAAAACGTCTTTTGAATTCTGTAGGTTATTTGGTAGTACCAAATGCCTTATTATTAGGCCCTTTTTCATCATTCCGTTTTCGTCCAGAACTGGGCTTCCTACTTGATTATACATTTCTTTAATTGCAGATGTTGCATTTTCGAAATAGTTCTTTACACCTGAGTACTTAAACGCTAAATCATCATCATAATATTTTAAGTCTGGCAAATAAATATCGATATATCCTTTTAGTTTCTTTATGGTTTCAACGTTTTCGTATCCATTTGAGTTATATACTATAGGAATTTTAAGTCCTTTATTTCTTGCAATTTTAATTGCCTCGATTATGTGATAAACATACATTGTTGGTGTAACTAAATTTATATTTTCAGCATTTTTGTTTTGCTCATCAATGAATATCTCAGCAAGCTCTTCTATACTAATTTCTCTACCTAAGCCTTGTTGGCTAATTTTATAATTCTGACAAAACACACAGTTTAGATTACAGTTTGAAAAAAATACAGTTCCTGAACCATTTTCTCCACTAATGCATGGTTCTTCAAAATTATGTATTGATGCCATTGCAAGTTTTATATTACCATTTGATTTACATCTTCCTATATTTCCATTTAATCTATTTATGCCACAATTGTGTGGGCAAATTTTGCATTTTTCTAATTCTTGCATAGTTCGTCTCCTAATTGATTATTACTATTTTATCTAGACAAATATATTTACTTTTTTTATCAAAAATCACACCCTATATCCTTTTCTTTATAATTTCCTTTTACTGCATATGTTAGACATTTTAATCCTCCTCTGCACTTTTTATCATGTTCACATCCTTTACATTCTTTTGGAATTTCTTCTTTTTGTAAATCTTTTAGTATTTCACTATTTTTATATAATTCTAACATATTGTCCTTAGTTAAATTACCAACAATAATTGGCATTCTTCTGCAAGGTACTAAGTCACCATTTTCCATCACAGTAAGCAAAGTACTTCCTGCAGTACATCTGTATGGGAAATCATTTGTCATTTGAAATTGTAGAGCTCTATACATAGATATTGTAGTTTTACTTTTATTATTTTTCAATCTTATTCTTTCTTTTTGCATTGTCTTTAAATATTCCTGTGTTTCTTCTTTTGACATTATAAAATCTCTATCATATTCTGTTCCGAGTGGTATAAATCTATCTGACCATACATTATCTACATTCAATTTTTCGGCATATTTCACTAATTTATGAAACTCCTTATAATTCAAACTCGTAGCTGTAAATGAAACAGATACAAATATATTATACTTTTTTAATAATTTTACTGCTTTACCAACTTTCTTATAAACACCTTTTCCTCTAACATAATCATTGATTTTTCTTCCACCCTCTAAACTAACTTGTACATAACTTGGTTTGTATTCACTTATTTTTTTTGCAATTTCCTCTGTAATTAAAGTTCCATTTGTTAAGATTGAAAATGAATATAAATCTCTATCTTTATTAAATTCTTGTAGCAATTTAATAAAGTATGGAGAACACAAAGGTTCTCCTCCTGTTAAATTAATATGTCCTCTCATATTTAAGCTTTTAAGCAACTCCCTATATTGTTCTAATATCATTAATAATTTATCATAGCCTAATTGCACTGGTTGATGATTTTCTTGATAACAATGTAAACATTTCAAATTACAAGCTTCACTTAAATGCCATTGCATTACAAATTCTTTTACCAAGATCCTCCACCTCCACATGATGAGCATCCTCCACCACATGATGAACATCCTCCACCACATGATGAGCATCCCCCTCCACCAGAAGAGCTTGATGAAGGATAATATACTGAGTCATATATTCTATCAAATGAATCTATATCAGAATACTCAAAATTCCCCATATAATTTTCTGGAACTGGAATATTTTCGAATTTTTCTATCCATTTTTTAGATACATTTAAAACATATGCATATGGCAAAATTTCATAAAAATAATTCGGATTACTTTCTCCCATTTGTTCTAGTTGTGGTTTTTCTACCTTTTCTAAGAATTCCTTAAAACCTAAAACTTGTGCTGTAATTTTTTCACCATAAGGTGTTTTTCTTCCCATTATAATTGCAAAAAACATAGAAAAGCATGCACAAATAAAAGAAAACATATATAAAAAACTTAATTTAGGTGATAAATCTGGTATAATAAAATATGATATTATACTTAGAGCAATTGCAATTATTGCCCATATAAAAGTAGTTAATTTAATTTTGCTAGATGTTGTATCATTTACCTTTTCTTTAAGCCCATGTTCCAAACTTGTACTAACTTCATCAAATGTTTCATAAAAGCTTGTATCAATACTAATATCTGTTTTTTCCGGTAGTATTGCAAATAACCTTTTATATACAATTTCTTCTGCTTCTGTTAGTGGTAAAAGTTCTTTTTCTTCATTTCTTGTTCTAATATCATATTCAATACTTTCATCTGCATCACTAATTATTGCTATATATCCTTTTTCAATTAATGATTTAGACTTATCATAAAATGTATCAAAGCTTGTTTTACCTATTGTATCATTAATTATTGATAAATATCTATTTTCAATTAATGATTTAGATTCGTCATAAAACATGCCAAAACCTGCTCTTATTTCTTTATAATCCTCTTTATCAAATAATTCCTTCATCCAGGCTTTTTCTTCACGCGTTAATGCATTGTCAATATCTTTAATTCTTTTTACTTTAATAACTCTCTCCTTTTTACTTTTCATCTTCTCTAGTTGTTCATTTGAAAGATTTAAATTGTATATTGTTTGGCTTTTTTTATCTTCAGATTCCTCAATTCTTATATATCCTTTACTTGCCAATTGAATAATTAATGCTATTGTTAATTTTTTTCCTGTTTGTTTTCCATAAATATAGCCTACTTGTGCTGCATCTAAATTTTCAGGTGAATAAAATTCTACAGTTCTTGGCTCCTTTGCATAGTTTTTTCCAAACTTAAGCCATAATATAAAACTAATTATAGTACCAACTATTATTACTACTGATATAATAAATGAGTTTTTGCCATAATTATTGTTTTTTCCAACGAAATATCCTTCTGGCAATTCAATATCCACAGTTAATGATTTATCTAATTTATAATTGTCTGATAATTTAGCATATATAGTATTTCCAATTACTTCATAATCAACATATTGTGTAATATCTTCTTTTCGGTATTTATCTGCAAAAAATTTAATATTATTTGCATCAAAATTTTTAGGTAAATTTATTTGTAAACTAGCATTATTTATCCTTGTTCCCCAAAAATCCCCGTATGTATGGAAAATAAACTCATCAAAATTTTTGAAAGGATCTTCTCCCATATCATAACTATATTTTATTATATAAGTATGTAAGCCTATTCCAACGGTTTCATAAGGATCTCCAATTTTAATTCTTTTTTTATCTTTTTTTACTTCATCTACTGAATATTTTTCATCCACTGCTCTTAAAGAATATATATTAGATTTTCGTTTTATAGTTTTTCCATTTGTTCCTGTATATTCTAGCCATGTTGGGATAAATTTAATTATTCCTTTATGTCCATACTCGTACCAATCAACTGTAATTTTTTCAGTAACATCTATTATATTATTACTTTTAACATCTAAGATCACATTATATTCATCTATTGTATATCCACCATCATTAGTTGCAGATTTTTGACTATTAACACTACCTTTTGACAGAAAACCTATCAAAACCCATACTATTAAAATAATAATAATAATAGCATTTCTATTTAAAGTTTCCCAAAATCCTTTTTTTCTTATTTTAGCCATCTAAATTATTTTTCCTTTCTATTACTAATTTTTACATTTTTTCGTCTAAATTTGCCTCAAACATTTTATGTGTTTTATATCCCAAAATACATGCAATAATACTACTTGGAAACATTTGTACTTTATTATTAAAGTCTCTTACAATAGCATTGTAGTATTTTCTGGAATTAGCAATTTCATCTTCAATTTTAGTTAATTGTTTAGCTAAATCTTTAAAATTTTCATTTGCTTTCAATTCAGGATAAGCTTCAGCTAAAGCCATAATTTTTGTTATATTTTCATTCAAATTTTCATTAGATAATAATTTACTTTCACTTGATAAATCATCATAGGAAATTTTTCTTAATTCAATAATTTTCTCTAAAGTACTTTTTTCATAATCAGCATATCCTTTTACAACTTCAACAAGATTTGGAATTAAGTCCCACCTTTTCTTTAAATATATGTCCATTGTTGAAAAAGCTTCTTTAACTTTATTAT